>Ga0224740_10373_pt1 | contig 12794 bp, 15 predicted proteins | sample LIM_E_Water_Bulk_FD_161634 | JGI IMG/M metagenome (GOLD analysis project Ga0224740, IMG submission 161634) | Enriched cells from gastrointestinal tract of the lab mouse from Pacific Northwest National Laboratory (PNNL), Richland, Washington... | ecosystem: Host-associated > Mammals > Digestive...
AGAAAAGGAACGGAAAGTAATTACCTTGTATTATTACGAGGATTTGACCTTAAAAGAAATCAGCAACGTATTGGAGGTGTCGGAATCCCGTATATCGCAGCTTCACACAAAAGCGCTGATGAAGATGAAAAAGACAATGGGACCCTACATGAATATTTTAACGGATTAGGTGGTTGATGCTATGGAGAGCAAGAATGGATATTTTAAGCTGGATATCAGAGATGGGAACGTATACCTTGTGGTGTTTCCGCCGGCAGACGGCGGGAAGCCAGTGGAATACAAAGAAGTGACTTCATACTTGGAAGGAAAAGGATATGCGGTGCTGGACGCGAGGGAGCTGAACACTGCATTGACTGCCCAGGGCGAACCGAGGGAAGTTTTTTTGGGCATGTGGAACGGCTTAGATGAGAGCGAACAGATGGAGGTTACCATATCAATTGATAAGATGCTGGTATTTTGCCGGTTTTATCCGCCTTCCAATAATGGCAGGCTTATGACTGAGGATGAAATTTTACGCGATTTGGAGTTCCATAAGGTTACCGTAGGGATAAGCCGGGAAGAAATCCAGAAATTTTTAAAGGAGCGCCATTACTGCACCAATTATATTATGGCGAAAGGGGTTCCGCCTATCAATGGCAAGGATGCCAAAATTGAATATTTCTTTAACACGAACCATAATTTAAAGCCTAAGAAAAATGAGGATGGATCGGTAAATTACCACGAGCTGAACACCATCAGCCGGGTGGAGAAGGGCCAGGTGCTGGCAAAGCTCCACAGGGAAGTGCCGGGAAAACCCGGGAAAGATGTGTTTGGCGGCGATATCCAGGCACGGCAGGAAAAGACGATGAAGCTGGAGTTTGGAAATAATATAACCCTGTCAGAGGATATGACGGAAATTTATTCCGGCGTGACAGGCCATGCCAGCTTAGTCAACGGCAAAGTATTTGTGGAGGATGTGTTTGAAGTCCCTGCGGATGTGGACACTTCCACGGGGAATATTGTCTATGATGGGAACGTCACAATTAAGGGCAATGTAAAAAGCGGGTTTTCTGTCACCGCCAAAGGGGACATTGTAATCGAAGGCGTGGTAGAAGCGGCTTTCCTGAACGCAGGCGGCCAAATTATTGTAAAGAGGGGCATCCATGGCATGGGCAAAGGCAGGGTCCAGGCCAAGGACAATATTATTACGAAATTTATTGAAAATGCCACAGTAATTTCCGGCGGGTATATAGAAACGGAATCTATCCTGCATAGCCAGGTGTCTGCGGGGAATGATATACGTGTAGGGGGCAAGAAGGGGTTTGTAAACGGCGGTGTCATACGGGCAGGCAACCTTGTGGAAGCACAGACCATAGGGTCTTCCATGGGTACCCTTACAAGGATAGAGGTAGGGGTAGACCCGGAAATCAAGGAGCGTTATGGGGAACTACAAAAGAGCATTATCCAAGTCAGCAAGGAGTTAGAGCAGTTGCGTCCAATCCTTGTGAACTTCAATGAGAAAATGCAGAAAAAGGAGCCCTTAAGCGTGGAACGGGTCCAGCAGGTCCAGTCCGTAGCCCGTTCATTTAAGGAAAAACAGCAGGTGCTGAATGCCCAGCGCAAAGAGCTAAAGGACATCCATGAGCAAATCCAAATGTCCCATAACGCGAAAATCAAGGTAAAGGGCAGCATTTACCCGGGGGTTTCCGTAAATATTTCTGAAGTGAGCATGAATATTAAGAGCGAAAGGTCTTTCTCGAAATTCATTAAGGAACATGGCGAGATTGTTGTACGTTCGCTGTAAAGGAGTGTGGAAAAATGTCAATTCGGCCAGTAGAATTCAGCGGGGTTGTCCAGAGGAGCCAGGACGTGAGCACGGTGAAACAGCAGGAGGATAATAAATCCATGCTCCAGCAGCAGAACGTCCAGACCCAGTTTTCGAAAGAAACGGCCCACCATATGCGTCAGGTTACCCATGCCAACGATTCAGACAATGCGCAGAAGAAGTTTGACGCCCGCGAGAAGGGCAGCAACGAATATGAAGACCGCCGGAACCGGAAAAAGAAGGCGGAGGAAAAAAACAGCGGAAAGGTAAGCGTTAAAACCACAGGTGGTTTTGATATGAAAATATAGGTAGGTACAGTATGACAACACTAGAAATTGTTTTAATAATCATCGGCCTTGTGATGATGGTTGCAAGTTTTTTTGTTACGGAAAAGCTGTCGAACCAAGATTTGGATAAAGTAGCGGAATTAAGCACAGAGGAAATGCAGCGTATCTTGGAACGGAGCCTGACAGATGCCCAAGTGAAAGTGGACAATATGGTGGACCAAGTCATTGACCACTCCATTGAAAAATCCATGGAAGTCGTGGAACGGGCGCTGGACAAAGAAACCAATGAAAAAATGCGGGCAATTACAGAATACTCTGATACCGTATTGGAATCCATCCATAAAACCCATAATGAAGTCATGTTCCTGTACAGCATGCTTAATGACAAACATTCAGAACTTACAAAATACGCAGGGAACTTAGCACAGCTTGCCATCCATCTGGAGGAACTGGAACAGGATATTGAGAATACGGTGGAACAGTCGGAAGCGATTTTGGATACTGTCCAAAAGTCTGCTTCTGTATCTGCAGCAGCCCCAAAGGCGGCTGACGTGAGAATGCCGGAGACGCCGAAGCCAGTGCCGGAACCAAAGGCGGAGGAGCCGGCGCCCCCGGAGAAGCCAGAGGATGAAAGGGGCAGCAGTAACCAGAAGATTCTGGATTTATACCGGAAAGGGAAAAGCGCCGTAGACATTGCCAAGGAATTGGGCTTGGGAGTGGGCGAAGTAAAACTTGTCATCGGTTTATTCAGGGAGGAAGATTTGTAATTTATGAAACTGAAATATTATTTGCGTGGATTAGGAATCGGGATCATAGGTACTGCCATTGTTATGGGGATTGCCCTTTCCGGGAAAAAAGAAACCTTATCGGATGAAGAAATCATAGAGCGGGCGGAAGTCCTTGGCATGGTTATGGAAGGGGAATTAGGCCCGGACAGGGAGGATCCGGAACAGGAAAATAATTCAGAAGATCCCGGCACAACGCAGGAAAGCCAGCCCAATGGGGAAGGGGAGGGCGATGGCGGCCAGGATCGCGGTGAAGATAATGAGGGCGATAGCGGCCAGGATCGCGGTGAAGATAATGGGGACGATAGCAGCCAGGAGCCAGACGAGGAGTTAGACAGCGAATCGCAGGATTCTGAAATTGTACAGCAGCCTTCCGGGGAAGACGGGGGTGTGGTAGAGCTTGAAATTAAAGAAGGCGAATTTTCTGACGTCATCAGCAAAAAGCTGTACCAAGCTGGATTAATCCCGGACGCAGAGAAGTTCAACACCTATATGACCCAGAAGGGCGTGGATGATTCCCTGCGGATTGGCGTGCACCTGATACCTATGGGGGCTTCGGCAGATGAAATCATAGATATCCTGAAAGCGAGGCCCCAATAAGAATTTTGCATTAGGTGCCCCTCTGCTTGCCTGCAGAAGGGGCTATTGGTGTTTTTAGGGAGGGAATCCTGTAAAAGAATTAAGGTGAAAGGGATTTACCCTTACCAGCGGATGGCATGGCAGATATTTTGTAACAGTTCAGCCTGCAACTGCGCGCTTGCTGCGCGGTTAGCAGCCAACGGATTGGAGTAGGCCAGGAATCCGCCTCTTTGCCGCAGGCAAACTTTAAAATGGGCGGATTCTGACCCCATTACGGTATTGGCCTGTAGCCGTGCAGCACAGTGCACGGCTCAGGAGTGAACAGTAACAACTGTGATGATATTTTAAGGGAAAAGCTGCAATAGGACTTGCAAGTAAATTTTTCCTGTGCTATAATGGCGGAGATAGTAAACAAAAAACACATATGCGGATTCTGGGGCCGGTGCCCTATCGGTAGCTTCAGGAGAGGAAGCATATGGAAGCATCTAACCAATGGAGGTAAAAAAATGGGCGTTATTTCGATGAAACAGTTATTAGAAGCAGGTGTCCACTTCGGGCATCAGACAAGAAGATGGAACCCTAAGATGGCTCCTTACATCTACACAGAAAGAAACGGGATCTATATTATTGACCTGCAGAAATCAGTAGGGAAGGTAGATGAAGCTTACAAGGCAGTTGCCGACATTACAGCAGAAGGCGGCACTATCCTGTTCGTAGGGACCAAGAAACAGGCTCAGGACGCCATCAAGGCAGAAGCAGAACGCTGCGGCATGTTTTATGTTAATGAAAGATGGTTAGGCGGTATGCTTACCAACTTTAAAACCATCCAGAGCCGTATTGCAAGGCTGAAATCCATTGAAACCATGGCAGAGGACGGGACATTCGATGTGCTTCCCAAAAAAGAAGTAATCGCGCTGAAAAAAGAATGGGAAAAATTAGAGAAAAACCTCGGCGGAATCAAAGAAATGAAACGGATTCCAGATGCAATCTTTATTGTTGACCCCAAAAAAGAAAGAATCTGCGTACAGGAAGCCCATACACTGGGAATCCCCCTGATTGGCATTTGCGATACAAATTGCGACCCAGAAGAATTGGATTATGTAATCCCGGGCAATGACGACGCTATCCGGGCAGTGAAATTAATCGTTTCTAAAATGGCTGATGCAGTTGTTGAAGCAAACCAGGGGACAGTGGAAGAAGAAGCAGAAGCGGTAGAAGAAACAGAGGAATAATCCTTGCGGCAAATGGTTAGGGTTCTTAATCTGTGCTGGGACTGCTTTACAGTACCGATTGAAGCACATTAATCTGTGCCGGGCTGCTTACAGTACTGATTGAAGCACTTGCCTATACAGGGATTGTGGGCGGGACAGCTAGTGTACTGGCTCATTTATAATTAGGCAAACCTACTTGTCTTTTCATCCATCTGCTGCGTTAGATTTTCTAGCTGTAGCCACCGCTACACCGTTGAAAATCTGCCTTGTAGAAGAATGAAAATTTTGTGTCGTTTCACCAAATATAGGCATGTCAGCACACTAGGTTGATAAAAGGTTTAGCAATGGGAGGACAGACAATATTGCCTGTCCTCAATTGCGGGTACAGAACTTGCCATATTTTTTGGCAGATGAAGAAATCATATAGATAGATGGCACAGTTTTGCAGAAAGGCGTGTAGCTGCGCCGTGGCGAAGGTGTGCCGGAACATAATGGAGGGAATAGAAATGGCTATTACAGCAGCAATGGTAAAAGAGTTAAGGGAAATGACCGGTGCAGGCATGATGGACTGCAAAAAAGCCCTGAATGAAACAAACGGCGATATGGATGCCGCTGTAGAATTTTTAAGGAAAAATGGACAGGCAAAGGCGGAGAAAAAGGCAGGCAGGATTGCAGCAGAAGGCCTTTGTACTGTTGTAGTGAAAGATGACAGGACAGCAGCTGTAGTGGAAGTGAATTCTGAAACAGACTTTGTTGCAAAGAATGACACATTCAAAGCTTTTGTGGATGCAGTTGCAGCACAGGCAGTAGATTCTGACGCAGCAGATTTGGATGCATTTATGGCAGAAGCTTGGAAAGAAGATTCCAGCAAGACCGTGAAAGATGCTTTGGTAGAAAAGATTGCAGTAATCGGCGAGAACCTGAATATCCGCAGGTTTGAGAAAGTGACTGCAGAGAATGGATGCGTAGTTTCTTATATCCATGGCGGCGGAAGGATTGGCGTTATCGTAGAAGCAGAAACTTCCGTTGTAAATGATACCGTAAAAGAAGCGCTGACAAACCTTGCAATGCAGATTGCAGCTCTTTCCCCAAAATATGTTTCCAGGAGTGAAATTAGCGAAGAATATATTGCACATGAGAAGGAAATCCTTCTGGCACAGATTATGAATGATCCGAAGGAATCTCAGAAGCCAGAGAAAGTAATTAATGGCATGATTGAAGGCCGTGTGAATAAAGAGCTGAAAGAAATCTGCCTGGTAGATCAGGTATATGTGAAGGCAGAAGATGGCAAGCAGTCTGTTGCAAAATATTTAGAGGCTGTTTCTAAAGAAGTAGGAGCAGATGTTTCGGTTAAGAGATTTGTCCGCTTTGAAACTGGAGAGGGTCTGGAAAAGAAACAGGAGGACTTTGCGGCTGAGGTTGCAGCGCAGATGGGCAAATAAGCGAATTTTTCAATTCAAATTTAATTAAAGTATTTATAGGCTCCAGAAGCCTTGTAAACACTGTACTTTCTAGTGGTTATAAGGTTTTTGGAGCCTTTTTCATTCATAGAAGGGTAATCGTTCAAGTACCGCTGAACACCGCCAAACACCGTCTAAAATCACTTCAAATTGAGTATTACTCAAGTCACAAGTTGAGTAAAATGAGTATCCGCAATCTTTAGCGAAGTTTACTCAAGTCATCAGAGTTTTTGAAATCATCTTACTTCATAATTAAATTTCACAGGTTATATGAGCAGCATAGTCTTAGAGAGGAAGAAAACAACTTCTTTCTGGGACAGAGACAAAATCCGGGTTGACAGTTAGCCGTTTTTTGGGTAACTGGCAGCACGGATTCCACAAGGGTTTGGGAGTGTAGCTCCCAAGTATTTCAAAATGGAGGACAAGCTATGGCAGCGAATACAGCGGTAGGTGCAGAAAAGAAAGATACTCGCACAATTACTTTCAAAAACAAGGAACACAGAGATTTTTATATGGATTACATGCCAAAATGCAGATACCAGGATGTGTACCACAAAGCGTTGGTGTATTGCCTTGGGATTGACCGGGATACAAGGGTAAATGCAGACAGGATTTATGATTTTAGTACAGGATGCGTGAAAACAGAGTGCCTGCATGAAGGCTGGCAGACCAGCGGAAGTGCAAGGATTGTCCGTATGGCATTTAACCTTTACTGCAATGGAACGCCAAGCGTTGATGATACAGAAAATGCAGAGGAACAGTTAAAGGAGTGCCGTTGTTATACGGTGGAAGATTTATTCTGCTGCGGCTATGCAAGATACTTTTGGGAGGCAGTCAGGCTCCGCTATCCTGAATACTGCTTTTAGATTGGGAGGGTTGATATGCTGAAAATCAGGATGCAGGGGACAAAGAAAGACCTGCACTGGTTCCGGCGGCTTCTGGAACGGCAGGAGGATGTGGATGTGAAGTCAGTGTCGGAACCGTTTGCAAACAAAGGGACAAAGAAATATTTCCGTATGTATGCGGAAGTGGAGAAAACAGGGAAGTAAATTCAGGAGGAAAGTATATATGTGCAGAGTGATTGCAGTGGCAAACCAGAAGGGCGGAGTCGGAAAAACAACGACATGCGTAAATTTAGGGATTGGGCTTGCAAGGGCAGGCAAGAAAGTACTATTGGTAGAGGCGGATGCCCAAGGCAGCATGGCGGTGAGCCTTGGGATTGCAGAGCCGGACGAGTTGGATGTAACTTTAGTGAATATCATGGAAAAAATAATCAACGACGAGGACGTAGAGTTTGGCGAGGGCATTATCCACCATGCGGAAGGGATTGATTTTATCCCGGCAAATATCGAATTGGCAGGACTGGAAACGGCTCTGGTAAATGTTATGAGCAGGGAAACGATACTGCGCCAGTATCTGAACGGCGTAAAAGGAGAGTATGACTTTGCAATCATTGATTGTATGCCTTCGCTTGGCATGATCACGATAAACGCCCTTGTAGCGGCAGACAGCGTACTGATTCCCGTAGAGGCGGCGTATCTCCCGGTGAAAGGGCTTCAGCAGCTTATAAAGACCATTGGGCGGGTTCATAGAAAGCTGAATCCAACACTTGATATTATGGGGATTCTGCTGACAAAGGTAGACCGGAGGACAAACTTCGCAAGGGACATTTCAGCGCAGATTCGGGAGGTTTATGGGAACCGGGTACATATTTTCGAGAACTGTATCCCATTGTCCGTAAAGGCTGCGGAAACCACGGCAGAGGGGAAAAGCATCTATCTCCATGACCCGAAGGGGATTGTGGCAGGCGGCTACCACTCACTGACACAGGAGGTGCTTGCGGATGAAAAGTAAGAGCGCAGAGAAGGTAAAGCTGAACAGCTTTGATGATTTATTTGGCATAGATGAAGCGGGGGAAACGGTCATTTCCGTTCCCCTAAGTGAACTGCATACGTTTAAAGGCCATCCGTTCCGGGTGCTGGATGATGAAAAGATGCAGGAGACAGTGGAAAGCGTAAAGCAGTATGGTGTGTTGATGCCGGGAATTGTGCGCCCACATCCAGAAGGTGGCTATGAGGTCATTGCAGGACATAGGCGGTGGCGGGCCTGCGAGCTTGCAGGGCTTACGGAAATGCCTGTGATTATCCGGGAAATGGATGATGATACGGCGGTAGTCCTGATGGTGGATACGAATATCCAAAGGGAGGACATCCTGCCAAGTGAGAAGGCAAAGGCATATCGGATGAAATACGAAGCAATGAAGCACCAGGGCAGCAAAGGAGAGAAATATACTGCAGACGCTATCGGGGAAGCTGCCGGGGACAGCGGGAGGACGGTACAGCGTTATATCCGGCTGTCGGAACTGGTGGAAGAACTGCTGGATTATGTGGATGAAAATAAAATCCCAATGGTGGTGGGCGAAAAGCTGTCTTATCTGAAAGCAGAAGAACAGGCATGGGTTGTGGATGCCATCAGCAACAGCGGCATATTCCCATCAAAGGCGCAGGCAGAGCAGTTGAAGGCTGTCAGTGTAACAGGGGAATTGACGGAAGGGAAGGTATATGCGGTTTTAGTGCGGAAAGAGAAAGAAAATGTAAATGTGACTATCCCCGCAAAAAAAATCAGCAATTATTTCCCGACAGGATATTCCAAAGAACAGATTGAGGATGTGATCTATACGCTTCTGGAAGAATGGAAGCAGAAGGAAGGAGGGACGAAAGATGCAGGAATTACAGTTTGATTATTACCGGGGCATGGAAGCGGAGCAGTACACATTTTACCGGATTCCGAAGGTTCTGTTCACTGCAGAATGCTTCAAGTCCCTCTCCTGTGAAGCAAAGGTTTTATACGGTCTTTTATTAGACCGTATGAGCCTTAGCATAAAGAACCGTTGGTTTGACGAAGAGGACAGGGTGTATATTATTTTTACAGTGGAAGATGTGATGGAACTGCTGAATTGCAGTCGGCAGAAAGCGATTAAGAACCTGGCAGAACTTGATTCAGAAAAAGGGATAGGGCTGATAGAGAAAAAACGCTTAGGGTTAGGAAAACCAAATGTAATATATGTAAAAAATTTTATCATAAAGGAAAGCCCGGAACAGGAAGAAAAAGCGCCAGAAAATGCCGGAAATGCACAGAAGTATGAAAATCATACTTCAAGAAGTATGGAAAACGAACTTCAAGAAATTCCAAAATCAAACTTCAAGGAGTATGAAAATCAAACTTCAAGAAGTTCCAAAATCAAACTTCAAGAGATTCCAGAATCAAACTTCAAGAAATGTGAAAATCATACTTCAAGAAGTATGGAAAACAGACTTCAAGAAGTTCCAAAATCATACTCTAATAATACTGATATTAACAATACTGATTTAAGTGATACTGAATTTAGTAAAACAGAGTATAGCAAGACAGATCTTAACGATATAGAATCTGGTGTGTCTGCTCCAATCCATCCCAATCATATCCAGTCTAATCCATCTACCGCTGATATGGCATCGGATGTGATTGATGAGATGGATGCATACCGTGACATTATCCGGGAACACATATCTTACGAGTGTTTTCAGGACGGACGCTATCACCGGAGGGAGGACGTGGATGAGCTTGTTGAGCTGATGGTGGAAGTGATGATGCTGCCGGACAATGGCACAGTGCGGATTGCGGGGGTAGAAAAGCCAGTGGCGATTGTCAAAAACCGGTTTATGAAGCTGGAGCATGGGCATATCGAGTATATCCTAACCTGCCTTGGCGCTAACACAACGAAAGTGGGCAATATCAAGGCATATCTTCTGACAACGCTGTATAATGCTCCGATGACCATAAGCAATTATTATACGGCAGAGGTGAACCATGACCTGTATGGGAGCGGGTGAGGGGAATTAAGAGATTACAGTGCATGAAATTATTTGGCAGAAAGGCGTGGTATACGAACCACGCACAGAATGGAGGCAGGCATGAAAGCAAGTGAATTTATAAAGCGTGTGGTAATTCCGGTTGCATCGGCAGTGTTTTTGGCGTCTTTGTTCCGTCCGCTGTGCATGGAGAATGGGGAGTGCAATTATCTAAGCCTTTGGTGGTTTATGGGTATTCCATTCGGGATTCACTGGATGTTTTTCTGGATTATCCCGAAAGGCTATGACATTGGCGGTACGGTGGGCATCCTGTTTCTCAATGTCCTTGTGGGCGGCGTGATCGGGGGAACCGTTCTTGCCTGGAAGCTGTTAGCAGCGGCAGCATATTTGGTGAAAGTGGTGGCGGAGATAGTCAAACGGACAGTGGGAAAGCTGGTCGGAAAGCCCTGCAGGGCATGACAAGCCAATGGGAGAAACAAAAAAGGCAGGCAATACAGGCATAAATTGAATAACAATCCGTAAAAACAGCTTGATACACGGTTGTTTTTTTGTTGTCCAACTTTACGGCACGGTGTCGCAAAGTCAGGGGACAGGGCTTGACGGAATGGCGGATGTAAAGCGGGCTGCACACTTTACGACACGATGACGGAAAGTTCCGGGAGAAAATTCAGACCAGGAAGGAGGTGCATATTGGGCAATCGTGCAGGGTCGCAGGACTTGATTGAATTGGGCAACCGTATTCGTGACCGGAGGAATGAGATCAGCATGTCACAGGAGAAGGTTGCGGAACAGGCAGGGATCAGCGCCAACACCGTCAGCCGCATTGAGGGCGGGCAGTCTGCGATGTCCATAGAGATATTTATAAAAATAGTGCAGATACTCGGCGTGGATGCAAACGAGCTTCTTGGCGTAAGCAGCCAGACAAAGGAGGATGGGCAGTGCCGGAAGATGTTCTGCCGCATCCGGCATCTGAAGCAGAGTGAGCAGACGGTGGTTTTACAGACGATGGAGGCATTGGTTGATGGACTGCGGCAATGCAGGTGATGTGATTTACCACAGTTCTTGAAGTTCCACAAATATGTTGCCCTTTCCGGGAATCTCCACATATATGTTGAGGTAAACGGAAGGGCCGGCTGTTACACTGGTTACATCAAAAGAAAGCAGCCACAGGAGAAAACAGTGATGGAAGGGGGATAGAAGTTAAGCAGCTAAAAAGGCCAGGGTTATCAGGAAAATGCAGGGATATGGGCTGGCAGGGGCAGTAAAAGGAGTTTCAGGCTCCCGTTAAAAAAAACGGGTGAGCCGGGAGCGTTTTTTTACTGCCTTCCTGCTGTATTGGACAATCCCTGTGATGCCAGCTTTCCGGGCCGCCCGCAGCCTTCGGGCAGAAAGGCGGTCATAAATGCTGACATTGCAGGAATTGAAACAGATTACGGATATACCGGGGAACCAGGGAAAACTTCCAACTGCAAGACAGCTCCGGGAATCCGGGGTGGTAATCACAAAGGAGAGGTTTGGAGGGGAGGCAGAAATATCTGTGTACCAGGATGGCTGCGTGCTTTACCAGACGGGAAAATATTCTACGGTATTCCATTTACATTCATGCGGGGATTATTTTTACATATCGGACGGGAATACGGTCCATTTGCCGGAACAGTTTTTTGACAGGGAGAAATGGCATCTGCGGCTTGTGCTGGAGGGGGAGGACAGGCTGAACCGGAACTGTGAAGAGAGGGAGCGGTGCCAGAATGTCTCTTACAGCGCTGTATCCGAGGAATGGGCAGTGATGGAAGATCTGGCGGAACCTGCCATAGAGCAGCTGGCAAGGCAGGAAACCGTGGAAGAAATCATGCAGATGCTTACAGAAAGGCAGAAAACGGTGATCTGCGGGTATTATCTGCAGGAAAAAACGCAGGGGCAGATTGCAGAAGAATTGGGGATCAGCCGCCATGCAGTGAGGGATTCCCTTTTTCATGCGGTCAGAAAGATCCGAAAAAAGTATCCGTTAAGCAGCCCTGGCTTTAATTATGGCATGGCAGGAAGCGGGGCGGCGCAATGAGGGGACGGAAACCAAAGGAACGGGATGGATATGTACTGCGGATGGAGGATGGGACGCTGGTTGAGGTGGGCCGGGAGGTCTATCTGGAATGGTATCAGTCCCGGAGGCGTGAGCGTTACCAGAAAGAGAAAAACCGGAAACATGGCGTTTACAGCCTGGATGAGATGGAGGAAAAGGGGGACTGCCGGGGGATGCCGTTCTGTGTCTGTGACGGGCTGGAAGAAACGGCTTTGCGGAACATCTGCCGGGACAAAGTAAGGGAAGCGTTAGGGAAACTGCCGGAGCCGGACGCAGAATTGATTGACCTGTTATATTTCAGGGAAGCCACTGCCACAGATGCAGCGAAGATGTGCAACTGCAGCAGAAAGACCATACAGAACCGCCGGAAACGGATCTTAAAAGAATTAGGGCGTATCCTGCAGGAACAGGGCATACAGGGGGGATATTTTTAAAAAGACGGCTGCTTTCACTTTGCGGCATCGTGTCGCAAAATGGGAACAGGCAGTATAGATTATTTTTGTTACTTTTTTTCAAAGGATGGTTCCTGGCTGTCCTCAATGTATTCCACCACATCGGATACGCTGTAGCGGAGGATGGAACAGAGCTGGTTAATGGAATTTGTGGTGATGCCCTTCCCATGTTTGATTGCATAATAAGTGGAACGTGGGAAACCACGTTTTTCTAATCCGTAGGAACTGATATGTTTTTCTTTCATGGTCTGGAATAATGGCTCATAACTAATCATGCACACACCTCTT
>Ga0224740_10376_pt1 | contig 12732 bp, 8 predicted proteins | sample LIM_E_Water_Bulk_FD_161634 | JGI IMG/M metagenome (GOLD analysis project Ga0224740, IMG submission 161634) | Enriched cells from gastrointestinal tract of the lab mouse from Pacific Northwest National Laboratory (PNNL), Richland, Washington... | ecosystem: Host-associated > Mammals > Digestive...
GGATAAGGATAAAAAGCAGTTGGAAGTCTTGCAGCGTGAGATTGGGAAAACCCTGTTAGGGGAAAGCCTTTATTCGCCGGAAGATTTGAAAGAAGCAATCTCCGTGGTAAAAGCAAGAATCGCAGACAGCGAGGAACGTCTGGAAAAACTGGACAGTGACATGAACCAGAAAAAAGAAATGGTAGAAGCCATCCTGCCAGCCTACTGCCGCTTTAAGAGCTGGGCGGAGGAATTTGACACGGCGGACTTAGACCAGAAGAAAATGATTGCCTGCCAGTTGTTCGATAAGATTGAGCTGGGGAAGGATTATAACATCATCATGCACATGAATGTTACCTACCAGCAGTTCTGCTCCGAGTGGTAATCGAAAAACAGCAATCAGGTTACAGCTTGATGATGATATAAATGTGTGCTTTTCATTGAGCCGGGCATTATGCTTATATCCTGTCGTTATATACAAATTAAGGGCGAGAATGAAAAGCACAGTACACGAATTTTGAATTTTGTAAATTTTTTCTAAAATTCAAAAAAATGCTTGCAAAAGCAACGGAAATATGATAATATATCTAAGTCGTGTGAACGACATACGATTGAAATATTACTCTCACTCTTATCGGTGTGCGACCGCACCCGTTGGTAGAGCACACGGCTGTTAACCGTGGGGTTGTTGGTTCGAGCCCAACTCGGGGAGTTTGAAAAAGCCCGCAGACATCAAGATTTGCGGGTTTTGCATATCTGAAGATAAGAGAGAAGAAATTTTGGCAGGCAATATACTGTTAACCGAGAAGCGTAATCCTCAATTGCTCAATGAAATAGTAGTACTTTACGAAAAGCTTAATAATGATTTTGCGTGGAATGATAGATTTTAGAACTGATTTGTATAAAACAGGAATGGTAATTAAGAAAGAATTATAAAAAGAAAAATTATTTACGGGATGTACGGAAGAGAAGGTAAAGCTGTGGCTTTCCATGTAATGAAACCTTGTATGGAATTTATGCAGGGTTTCTTTTTTGTATTAATCAATTGAAGATAAACGAGAAATAGATTATAATATAAAATAATCAGACAAGTGAAAGCAGGAAAGAAAAATGTCAGAGCATCAGGGTGCTGAATGGAAGGAAATTTGGAAAGATGAATATTTGAAATGGATCTGTGGATATGCTAATGCACAGGGCGGAACACTTATTATTGGGAAAGATGATAATGGGGATATAGCAGGGGTTCGTAATGCTAAAAAACTATTAGAAGATATTCCAAATAAAATTGTTTCCACGATGAATATTATTGCAGATGTAAACCTTATAGAAGAGAATGGATTAGAATATATCGAAATTATTGTTGACAGTTATCCGTTTCCGGTTAATTATAGGGGAAAATATTATTATCGCAGTGGTAGTACCATGCAGGAAATAAAGGGAATAGAGTTATTAAAATTCCTTTATGAAAGGCAGGGGAAAACATGGGATAATGTACCAATACCAGGAGAGACAGCAGATACTTTAAGTAAAGAAGCATTACAGGAATTCAGAAAAAAATCTGTTTATAAAAAACGGTTAAGTAAAATTGCAGCAGAGGTTAATGACAAATTATTGTTAGAGAATTTAAAATTGTTTGAGGGAGAAAATCTGATAAGAGCAGCAGTTTTAATGTTTCATCCTGATCCAGAAAAATGGGTAACAGGCGCATATATAAAAATTGGATATTTTGGAGAATCGAATTCTGATTTGAGGTATCAAGACGAAATCCATGGACCATTAATTTTACAAGCGGATAAGGCGGTAGAGTTGGTTTATACGAAGTATATGAAAGCGTTGATTGATTATGAAGGTCTGCAGAGAACGGAAACATATATGTTTCCGATGGAGGGATTTCGTGAAATCCTGCTGAATGCCATTAATCACAAAGATTATAGTACTGGAATACCCATTCAGATTAGCATTTATGAAGATAAAATATATGTTTGGAATGATGGAAAATGGCCGGAAAATTTGCCAGTAGATAAAATATATGAGAAGCATTCTTCAATACCGTATAATCCTAAAATAGCAGATGTTTTTTATAAAGCTGGAGAGATTGAATCATGGGGAAGAGGATTTGATAAGATTATGGAGGTATGCAAAGAGGAAAAGGCACCCTATCCGGTAATTGATGCTAATGCCAGAGGAGTTATGGTATTGTGTAAGCCTTGTGACCAGTATAATATATTATTGAAGGATAGACGTGAAAAAGAATTTTTGCCTAATGTGCGATTAAAAAAATTATCACAAGAGGAACAAGAGCGTATGGCTCCGATATTGAAGTATCTGGATGATAATTCAATAATTACGAATGCGATAGGCCGTGATTTATTAGGAAAATCAGTGGCAACGACAAAACGTTATCTCAATAGATTGTGCGAAATTGGAATTTTGGAACAGAAAGGCGCTGGCAGGAGTTCATATTATGAACGAAAATGAGCCGATTAATGAGCCGATTAATGAGCCGATTAATGAGCCAAGGCAACATAGATGCTAATAGAAATAGTGAAATAGTAGGATAATTTTGGAATATAAGACATACAATAAGGGAAAAGAGGAAAGAGAAAATGAAAATAATGTCAAATATATATGATTATAGGATAAGAAGTACAAATTTATATGTTGAAACAACATTTGGAGAATATTTACAGTATGCAAAAGATTTGATTAAAAATAATGACTTTCAAAGAAAGCGTGTGAAAACTTCTCAAACAGTATATTCATTGTTAAAAGAGGATTTGCTGAATGGTTGTGTAATACCCCCATTAGTATTAGCTATCATGAGTGATGATAATACATTAAAAAATATGGAAAGTGATGAACTACAGGACTACATCAAAACACATAGAGAAAAGGTTTTAATTCTTGATGGCTTACAGAGAACACATACTCTGATAGCAGCAGAGATGGATGCACTTGAACAAAAAAAAGAAGATTTTTATGATTATAAGCTACGATTGGAGGTTTATGTTAATATAAATAAATTTGGTGTATTGTATAGGATGTTGACTTTAAATACAGGACAAACCCCCATGTCTCTTCGTCATCAGTTAGAGATGCTGTATAGTGACATGTTGGATACGGAAGTAAACGGTGTGAAGCTGATTAGAGAAGTTGAAGGAACGGCGAATGCAGATAAAAAAGAGTTTATATTTAAAAATACAATTGATGGTTTTAATTCGTATATGAACCGAAATGCTTTGCCGATGGATCGCCAGGAGATGCTTGAGAATATAAAGATGTTAGAAAAAATGTCAAAAGAAAATATTTCTGGAGATATCTTTAAGGTATTTTTAGAAGGTTATATTAAAGTTTTCGTTATTTTATGTGAAAAGTCAAAAAATTGTTTTGTAGATCAAGATAGGCTTGATGAATATGAGATTAAGAGTTCACCTTTTGCAAAAAAAGTAAGTAAAGCATTTTCAACATCACAGGCACTAACTGGCTTTGGAGCTGCAATGGGGATCATGAAGGATAAAGGAATTATTGAAGATTTTGATTCATTGGAGAAGATTGTAAAAGATATAGAAGATAATTATATAGATGACAAAGAAGGCGAGTGGTTTATGGAATTTTTAAAGCGGATGGATATGATAAAAGTTAAAGCGAAGAAGATAGGAAACGCCCAAAGAATGTATTTGCAATATTTTTATCGGGAATTGTTTAATGAAGAAAGTGATTCATATGCTGATTTATTACAAGCGGTAGAAAATGGATATAGGAAATATGATAGTCAGGTAAATGGGGAATGAAATACGAAGCCAATGAAAATAATATAATAAAATACTATAATGGAGTATTTGAAGTAAAAGATATAAAAACAGGAAATGAATTTCTATATAAACCTTTACTATCATTAGATAAATCATTTGTACCAGATGATTTTGAAATGTGTTTTTTATATAATAATGGTGGAGTTTCAGAAAACAGCATTTTTAAATTATATGCTGATGGGATTCGAATTGGATGGATATTTCCTATACAGTCTTTGGAATCTAAGGAACATGATTATGTGCAGGATGAGTTTTATTTAAAATATGCATATGTAGTTGTGAATAAGTTGTTGCAAATGACAGAGTTTGGGGACAGGGAATACTCAGATTTCAGTATTTTGGATTATTATTCGGATGATATTCAAATACTGGTGTATGATAAAGGAAATGCAAGTAAAATAGAATGTTTTGATATATCATATTATGCAGTAGATTTATTTTCAAAAGGATATTCTTTTTGTGGCGAGGGAAATGTTTTTACAAAGCATGATATATTTGATAAAAATATTAGAGTTAAGCAATTGCCCGAACCAATAAGAGATATTTCATATATCAATGTTTTATTTATGGAATTGATACCTCTCCAAGAATCAAGTTACTCAAAATTCCATTTAATCTATCAAATTATTGAAATATTAATAGGGGTAGTGTTTAACTATAAATTTAAAAGTTTTATTCAGGAGATTGAGGATTCTCCTGATGACTTATTTGAAAAAAGAGAGAAACTTAGTAAAATTACAACGGAAAAGGATAGGGTAATCTGGCTTTTTAGCAATTTTTGTGGTGTCGAATTACAAAAGAGGGAGATTCTAAATAGTTTTTGTGAAAAAATATTACAAGATAACGGAAAAAGTTATAAAGAAAATGATGTTGGAAATAATTTATATGCAGTGAGGTGTTTAATTGTACATAATCTATATACCTTAGACGAAAATAGCCGAGAACTGTTAAAAGAATTAAATAATAGTTTTTTAGACGTGGTATTAGATATTTTATTTACTTTCCATGAAAATTAAAAATTGAGAATGTTTTTAGCTTATATTAGTTTTTCGGTGTGCGACCGAACCCGTTGGTAGAGCACGCGGCTGTTAACCGCGGGGTTGTTGGTTCGAGCCCAACTCGGGGAGTTTGGGGAATCCTGTAAACACTGGTGTTTACAGGATTTTTTGTTATCATTTAATTCATTATATATATCTGTATGGGGTTTATAGATTGCTAAATGATAAGGCATTACCATTGTATAACAGGGCAGTACAGCAATTGGCTGCTCCCAGATCAACATTTAAGGCAAATACTATTATAGCAGGGGTGCAGGGTGGAGGTAAGTATGAAAAAGAGGAACAATTTTTTTAAATTAGGATATTGGGTATTCGCATGTGCAATTCTTTTAACAGGATGTTCTAAAGAACACAATATAGAAGAAGGGATTGTAGTGGAAGATGTAGTGAAAGATGTTGTGGAAGATGTTAAAGAAGTAATGAAAGACGAAAAAAAAGAACGGCAGGAAATGCAATCAGACAATGTTTCCTTACAGGAAAATACAAAAGATATGGAAGGTGAGATGGAAGGTGATACGGAAGACCTGGCAGTGGAGCCGGAGATTGACAACACAGACTGGTCAGAGTATTTTAACGGACTGAATGGAACAGCGGTGATATATGATGCGTCTGACAGGAGATATAAAATATACAATGACGAGCTTGCAGTGGACAGACGGTCGCCTTGTTCCACATTTAAGATTATATCTTCCCTGACTGCGCTGGAACTTGGAATCCTTGAGCCGGAGGATTCTGCCCGGATATGGAGCGGAGAAGTATTCTGGAATGAGGATTGGAACAGGGATATAGATTTTAGTGAAGCATTCCGAACCTCCTGCGTGTGGTATTACAGACAGCTTATAGATGATATTGGGAGAGACAGGATGCAGGAGGAATTGGAAAAGCTTCAATATGGCAATTGTGATATTTCTGATTGGGAGGGGAGGTTGAATACGAACAATAATAATCGGGCTTTAACGGGCTTTTGGATTGAATCGTCTTTATTGATTTCACCTAAAGAACAGGTGGAGGTAATGGAATGCATCTTTGGTGAAAATTCGGAGTATTCAGAAGAAACACAAAATGAATTGAAACAGGTCATGTTGGTAACGGAGCAGGAGCGGACAGATATTTCTGTCTATGGAAAAACAGGGATGGGCAAGGTCGATGGAATTGTTGTTGACGCATGGTTTACTGGATTTGCAGAAACCACAGAGGGGAAGTTATATTTTTGCGTACGTCTTGAAAGAACAGACGGCATGGATGTATCCAGTACGTTGGCAAAAGAAATTGCGATTCAAATTGTATCGGATTTTAGCAATTGTAATGATTAGATATTATACATGTAAGATTTAAAAGTGATAAATTAGAATGGATAAGAATGGTCACCTAAAAAACAATAAGAAAAGCAAAGGAAAACACAATAAGAAATATAATAAAACCAGCTGTTATCCCATACTTCATAGGAATAGCAGCCGGTTTTTAAATTTTATTTTGTAAATTCAACCCTGCCCATGGGGCTGTAAGGCTTATTTTGTTATTTTAACCTTAGACTTGGGGCTGTAAGATTTGCTGTAAATCTTCTTGCCTGTGGAGTCCTTCTTGAAGGCGCGTACCTGGATGTAACAGGTGCTGCCTTTTTTCAGCTTCTTATTGGAAACCGTGCATGCGTTCTTCTTGGCAGTTACTTTCTTGGCGCCTTTCATATTGGATTTGGATGCATAGCGGATCTCATAGCCTTCTGCGCCTTTGGTTTTCTGGAACATGATTTTAAGCGTGTTCTTCTTTGTGTTTTTGACGGATGGTTTCTTGACGTTGCCTGGCCGGGAGACTTTTTTCCAATGTGCATACAGTTTGGTGTTCTTGGAAATATTCACCTTTGAGGATTTGGTGATTTTCTTGCCGCCGGATTTTGCGGTATACCATCCGTTGAAGGTATAGCCGGTGCGTTTGGCATTTGGCAGTGTGCCGTATGTCTTGCCGGCCGTAACGGTTTTGGTCTTGGTTTTGAGCGCTTTTCCGCCATTTACGTGGAAGGTAACCTTATATTTCTTGGGCTGTGGCGCCTGAATCTTCTTCCATTTTGCATTTACGGTTAAGTTAGAAGAAACCCGATCAAAGGCGGCGTCCCAGCCATCGAAGGTATAGCCTGCTTTTGTGGGCGCCGCTGGGGCGGTTGCCGCAGACCCTTCTTCTACGGTTTCTGTTTTCAAGACTTTATTGCCATCCTTGAACGTTACGGTGTAAGTCTTCTTGCCAGGTACAGCGGCTGCGCCGAATGCTTCTTCCTCTGCCGTCAGGGCGTCGGCCTGCATCAGGTTGAAGTCGTCTGCGACTACCCAGGGGCCGGAGCCACTGCAGGCGATGTGGCTTGTTACCTTTATGCTGGTTACGTTCTGGTTAATGAGGATGCCAGCAGCTTTGGCCTGGTGGAATACTTTCCAGGTGTTGGGGATTTCTATTTCGCCGCGGTAGGTTCTGGTTTCGCCATTCTGATAAGTGACGGTTGCGGTTAATCCGGAATCTGCAGATACGCTGGATACATTGGTTCCCTGGTAATGCCCGAATAAGGTGTATTTTCCGCTTGGCAGCGGTGTAGTAATGTTCTGTTCCAGGGTAAAATCCAGGTCGCTCTCCGCCCATGCGTCATAATAGTTATTTCCGTCTTTGGCGTTGCCGCCGGAGCCGTCCGTTTTGAGCCTTGCCCCGCCGGTCGCTGTCCATCCGGTTTCCCCTTCTTCAAAACTTCCGTTCGGCAGGTAGTTTGTCCCGGTGACGGTCACGGCACAGGTTGTCTTCTGCTGGCCTGCGGCTACGGTGATGGTTTCCCCTTTGGAACTGTACTGGAACTGTGCCAGGGAGCCATCAATGGTGTATTCGCCGAAATCAGCAGTTTTCAAGGCTTCTAATTGGGCAGCGTCCCAGGTTACGGCTACGTTTTCGACAACATTGCCATCATTCAGATGGACATTTACTGTGCCGGGAAGCTGCGGCGTGTCTTTGTAGTTCATCGTGTAAGTGGCAGTGTCAACGGAGGATACCTGGACGGGGCCTTCTGCGCCTGTGTAGACCCATTTGTATACATTAATGGCAGGCAGCGCCTTGCCGTCGAAGTCAAACATGGCCTGGTTGTCCCACTGGGAGCCATGCGTGGAGCGGTCTTCGCTTACGCCAGGGTCATAGCCGCCCCCTTCCGGTCCTGACCACATCGATGCCCAGCCAGAGCCATATTTTTCCCATTTATCAATATTGGACGCCAAAATAGCTGCCTTCTGGTTTTCCTCTGCTCCTGCGTAGTTTCCGACTGGAACCCATGCCGGCTCCCAGTAGAAGGTGCCGATTCCGGCTTCCCCGACAGCTGATACAGCGGCAATCGAATCGCGGACAGCGGCAGCCAGGCCTTCGCCTAAGGGATCGATGGAATAATTCAGGGGTGAGGTGCCTGCATTGACCACATTTGCTGCGCCGTCCCCATCCTCCAGGGTCGTGCAGTAGGAAACTTCGGCTACCATTACTTTCTTATGGTAAGTGTCAGCAATGGTTTTCAATACATTGGTGAGGTTCTCCGGGCTTCCATGCCAGAAGGAATAGAAGGAGGTTGCAAAGACATCATAATCAATGTTAGCGTCATGCAAAGCTTTGGCCCGCCCCGTCTGGAAATTCTCTCTGTGGGGGTCGGCGTAGTGGACAGCGATTAAAATATCCTTATCCACGGCACGGACGGCCTTGCTCCCTGCATCCAAAAGTTTGGTGACATTTGCCCAGTCTTTTTCCCCGGCCATGCCGCCGTTAATCTCATTTCCAATCTGTACCATGCCCACATCGACGCCGGCAGCTTTCAGCTTCTGTAAGGATTCTGTGGTGTAGGCAGAAAGGGCGGCGGCTTTCTGGGTGATGTCCATGCCCTCCCATGCCTTGGGGCATTTCATCTTTGCCGGGTCAGCCCAGAAATCAGAATAATGGAAGTCAATCAGCACCTTCATGCCATAGCTGGTTGCAATTTTGCCAGTGGCAACAGCGGTGTCAATATCGCAGTTCCCTGCCCCATAGCCTTCGCGGTAGACGGTCTTGCCGCTGTCTTTTAGGGCATATTCATAATATCCGTCCGCATGCTGGGTGGCGCTGACCTGATCTTCGTTGTATTCTTTGCCTTCGTCATCCACATAGAGGATTTTGCCGTTTTTATCGGTACGGAAGGGGCAGTTCCAGACACGGAGCCTTACATAATTGACCCCGGCGTCACGGAAGATTTCAAACATATTTTTTTCTGTGCCGTTCTCATCCTTGTATGTTACGCCGCTTTGGATTTCGCTCAGGTAAGTGGACACGTCCACGCCATGGATGAAGTCTTCAGAAAGGCCAGGCACCTTTTTGACATTAATGGGAGCCTGTACGGAGGCAGCCGCCTCAAATTCGACATTGCGGATGCCATACCATTCTCCGTCATTTGCGCCGACAGCTTTTGCCTCCAGCGGCCCGCTGATGCTGATGGTGACGGTATCCCCTTCCGATACTTCCAGGGCTGCCGTGGCGGAGGATACATAGACATTCCATTCCTGGGTGTTGATGTTTACGGCTACTTCCTGGTTGGTGGTGTCGTTATGTGCCTTGAGGATCAGGTTGTGCTTGGTAAGGGAGTTCCCTACCGATTCTAAGCGGGCGGTGTAAGAGCCTGCGGCCAGGTTGGCAATGGTCTGGGTCATGGAAAATGTCTTGCTTTCTGCAGATTTATTCCAAATGCTCAGGTGTCTGGCTCCATTTGCCCCGTCCGCAATTTTGCAGCCGGCTTCGGCGTTGTCGTCGGTAGTAAGTGGGAGCCCGCCAGAGACGTCCCATCCATCTGTGTCTTCTGACAGTGCGCCGTTTTGCAGCGCCCCGTGTGTTTCTGCAGCCTTGCTGGCAAAGCCGGTTCCTGTAAACAGGGAAAATACCAGGCAGATGCTCAGGACGGTGCAAAGTGTCTTTTTCCATCGCTTCATATCGTTTCCTCCTCTTTTATGATGGGGTTTGGTGTTGCGCTATGTAAGGTTTTTGCCCTTAATTGCCTTCTGTCCGGAAAACATGTTTTTGTGGAATGGAATGCGGTAAAGGCTGTTCCTTGCTCTGTTTTGTGGCATATATGGAAGCGCAAATTGCGCAACAATATTCAAACCATGGTAAATAGCGCAACTAATTGTATCTATCTATTATTATACACAGATGATAAGCTTGTTCAATTGACAGAATTTACAATTTTTACAGAAAGAAATTAGCTATATTTACTAAAAGGGTTGTGAGGATAGAGAAATAATAATAAATAAGTGCGCAATTGTGCGCAACAACAGTGCCTTTGAGCAGCTGGCTATAGTATGGGGCGCTGTGGATCGTCTGGGAAAATAAATGAAAGGCTGGTGGAGGAGGCGGGGATATGGATCGTCTGGGAAAATAAATGAAAAGCTGGTGGAGGAGGCGGGAAGGAAATTTCTGGATTTTAGGCATACAACGGCGGAGGAAAGAACGGAATTGGTGAAAATGTGCAGTTTGGCGCATTCTTGGGGCGTGAATCGGAACAAGGAGTAGAGCTGCTGTATTTCGGCGGTAAAAATATGTTGAAAGAAGCGGCTTTTTAGAGTATACTATTGGCATTCCCCAGAATGAAAACGAAATAAAGTGGTATGTCCAATTTTTAATGCACGTATGGGATTGGAGAGGGATCTATATTATAAATCAGGAACATTTGGAGGCTTTAAAACAGCATTTCGATGTAGAATCATAAAAAGTGAAATAAGAAAGGAGAACTCTGTATATGAGAAGGAAGAATTATTTACGCATTTTGTTATTGTCTGGTATATGCAGCCTGGCTATCCTCAATGGATGCGGGGAAAAGGGAAATGCCCCTTCGGATACGGGTGTGGCAGAAAGTACAATGCCAGACGGCGAGGCGTCCGATGGAACGCAATCACAATCTGGCGGGGAGGCGTCTGAAGGAACGCAGGCAGGTGAGGGCGAAACTGGCCAGGAGGCATCAGGGACGTTGGGAGAATTTTCCTTGCAGGACATCAATGGCGAGGATTATACCCAGGAGATGTTTGCGGATTATGACTTGACATTGGTTAATATCTTTGCTACCTGGTGCCCGCCTTGTATTGGTGAAATTCCTGATTTGCAGAAGCTGCGGGATGAAATGGAGGATCAGGGCGTGAATGTGGTGGGCATTGTCCTGGATGGCATTGACGGAACAGGAAATGTGGATTCTGCTGCGGTAGAGACAGCAAAGCTGCTGGCAGAACGCACGGGCGCATCCTATCCGTTCCTTATTCCAGATGCAGGAGGGCTTAACGGCAGGCTGTCTGGGGTCAGCGCTGTTCCGGAAACATTTTTTGTGGACAAGCAGGGGAATATTGTGGGCGAAACTTATTCTGGAGCCCGTTCTTTGGAAGAATGGAAATCTATCGTAGAAGCAGAACTGGAAGGGACAGCACAATGAGCCGCCCGAAGAATGCTGTCCGCAGAGGAAGTGTGCCAAGCCAGGGAAAGGATGCACAAGCGGCTGTCCGCCCAAAGGATGTTGGCCGACAGGTGAATCGGCCTTGGCCGGGAATTGGGCTGGCAGTCCTTGGGGCGCTGTTTATGGTATTTGGAATCTATCGGGGCGAGATGCCGATCGTTCTGCAGAAGGCAATAAATATTTGTATGGAGTGTATTGGAATTGGATAAGAGAAAACATATAAATGGATGGAAACGCCATGGGATACAGGCGCTCTGGGCGCTTTTGACCAATAGCTATTTGATCGGCTTCGCCCAGGGAAAGATCTACCGAGGGAAGCTGAAAAACCTCTGTGTCCCCGGCTTAAACTGTTATTCCTGCCCGGGCGCCTTAGGCTCCTGCCCGATTGGGGCAATGCAGGCAGTGATTGGCAGCTGGAATTTTAAATTTGCATTTTATGTGGCAGGTTTTTTGGTGTTTTTTGGCGCGTTGATGGGGCGTTTTGCCTGCGGCTGGCTTTGTCCTTTTGGGCTTATCCAGGAGCTTCTTCACAAAATTCCATTTCCCAGGAAAGTCCGTGCGGTTCCTGGGGATAAGCTGCTGCGCAAACTGAAATACCTGATATTACTGGTATTTGTGATACTTCTGCCCATGTTCCTGGTGGATGTCATTGGCCAGGGGGCGCCATATTTCTGCAAGCTGCTCTGCCCGGCCGGCACTTTGGAAGGAGGAATCCCGCTGGTGCTGCTGAACCGCTCCATGCAGGGCGCTATTGGATGGCTGTATGCGTGGAAGAACTTATTGCTGGCGGCTACGGTTATTTTATCTATCTTGGTTTACCGCCCATTTTGCAAATACATATGCCCGTTAGGGGCGGTTTATTCCGTGTTTAATCCGATCTCTGTGTTCCGTTATCGGGTAGATAAAGAAGCCTGCATTTCCTGTGGCGCCTGTGCAAAGGCCTGCCAGATGCAGGTGGATCCTGTGCAGAATGCAAACCACCCGGAATGCATCCGCTGCGGGGAGTGCAAGAAAGCCTGTCCCGTGAAAGCAATCCATTAAAAGTGCAAAAGTGTAAGAAAGCCCGTCCCGTGAAAGCAGTCCATTAAAAGTGCAAAAGTACAAGAAAACCTGTCCCGTGAAAGCAATCCATTAAGAATGCAAAATGGAAAAGTCCTTCGCCTTGCGGCGAAGGACTGCGCTTACAGCCCGACCATTTATTTACCGCATATCGGTAAGCGATAAACTTTCTTTGTGTCTATAGTTTTGCAAGCCCAAAGAGGAAAGACAATAGGGATATCTTATCGGATCGTCACTTTCTTCCCACTATTGGAAGCTGCAAATATTTTCTTATAGGATCCCTTTTTATTTTTGGCCGCTTGGGTTAGCTGGATGATATTGACTGAAGAGTCGGCCAGGGATTTCTTAACATTGTTTT
>Ga0224740_10378_pt1 | contig 12720 bp, 12 predicted proteins | sample LIM_E_Water_Bulk_FD_161634 | JGI IMG/M metagenome (GOLD analysis project Ga0224740, IMG submission 161634) | Enriched cells from gastrointestinal tract of the lab mouse from Pacific Northwest National Laboratory (PNNL), Richland, Washington... | ecosystem: Host-associated > Mammals > Digestive...
CCTCGGCTACATGGCCAAGGTGCTGCGCGACGAGGAAGTGCCCGACGACACAGGCCTGGCCATCGAGCTGCATATCCCCCAGACCTCCAAGCGCATCGACATCACCCTCACCGGGCGCGACGAGTCGGGAGCCAAGAACGCGGTGCTGGTCGAACTGAAGCAGTGGAGCAAGGCCAGCGCCACCGGCAAGGACGCCATCGTCCGCACCGCCCTGGGCAATGGCCTGCGCGAGGTCGTCCACCCCTCCTACCAGGCCTGGTCCTACGCTACCCTGCTGGAGGGCTTCAACGAGGCGGTCTACGAAGCAAGCATTTCCGTCCGCCCCTGCGCCTACCTGCACAACTATCCGCGCGACGGAGTGATCGACTCCCCGCACTACCGCGACTACATGGAAAAGGCCCCGCTGTTCCTCAAGGGCAAGGACGAACTGGCGCGCCTGCGCAGCTTCATCAAGCAGCACATCAGGACCGGCGACGCCAAGGAAGTGCTCTACGAGCTGGCCAACGGCCGGATCCGCCCGTCCAAGGCCCTGGCCGACTCGCTCAAGGGCCTGCTCGCCGCCCAACCGGAGTTCGTACTGATCGACGACCAGAAGGAAATCTACGAGTCCGCCATCGCCGCGGCCAGGTCAGCCTCCGAGACGCATCCCCGTGTACTGATCATCGAGGGCGGCCCGGGCACCGGCAAGACGGTGGTCGCGATCAACCTGCTGGTCCACCTCACCGGGCTCGGCCTGGTCGGCAAGTACGTGTCCAAGAACGCCGCGCCACGCAAGGTCTACGAATCCAGGCTGGTGGGTTCCATCACCCGCAGCCGCTTCTCCCACATGTTCACCGGCTCCGGCGGTTTCATCGAGACCGAGCCCAACACCTTCGACATGCTGATCGTCGACGAAGCCCACCGCCTGAACGAGAAGAGCGGGCTCTACGGCAACCTCGGCGAGAACCAGATCAAGGAACTGATCGAAGCCTCCAAGTGCGTCATCTTCTTCATCGACGAAGACCAACGCGTCACCCTCAGCGACATCGGCAGCAAGCAGGCCATCCGCGAGTTCGCCAAGGCGAAAGGCGCCACGATCGAGGAATACAGCCTCGCCTCGCAGTTCCGCTGCAATGGCTCGGACAGCTACCTCGCCTGGCTCGACGACGTGCTCGACATCCGCCCGACCGCCAACCAGCAACTCGACGCCAGCCAGTACGACTTCAAGGTCTTCGACACCCCCGAGGCCCTGCACGCCGCCATCGCCGCCCGGAATCAGGACAACAAGGCCCGCGTCGTGGCCGGCTACTGCTGGCCGTGGCGCAGCAAGAAGGATCCCCGGCAACAGGACATCGTCATCGGCGACTACCAGCGCCAATGGAACCTCGACCAGGACGGCAGCCTCTGGATCATCGCCGAGAACTCCATCGAACAGGTCGGCTGCATCCATACCTGCCAGGGCCTGGAGGTCGACTACATCGGCGTCATCATCGGCCCGGACCTGATCGTCCGCGACGGCAAGATCATCACCGCCCCCGAACAACGTGACCGCCACGACAAGTCCATCCGCGGCTACAAGAAGCTGATGAAGGAAAACCCGGAACTGGCGCGCAAGGAGACCGACCTGATCATCAAGAACACCTACCGGACGCTGATGACCCGGGGGATGAAGGGGTGCTACGTGTTTTGTACGGATGAGGAGACGGCGAGGTATTTTCGGGGGCGTGGCGGAAGGTAGGACAGCTTCCAGGGCATCGTGGACGCGTCATGCAAAGAGATGAGGATGAGGAATTTTAATATTCTACCCCTTGTACCCCATGCGCTTATTTGGTGGATTTCCATGGATGTCCATGGACGCTGACGGAACACCTATAACCTAGTAAATACGGGGCATACAGGCTATATTGGCGTCCATCGCGATCCACCAGCATCCACCGACAGCCAAGCGATTCGGTGGGGCAAAAGTGGGGCAAAATTCCAGGGCGACCGAATCAGGCAAGGGATAGGAAGTGGCAAAACTGACGGCGAAGCAATTGGAGGCGCTCACCTCGGCCGACGACGGCAAGACGTTGCGTGAAGACGGCGGCCTGGTCGCCAAGGTTCGTGCGGGTGTACGCGGCGTCACCGTCCTGTTTCGCTACGAGTTCAAACTCGATGGAGCCAAGCGCGATCACCGCCTGGGCAGTTGGCCCAAGAAATCGCTGGCGCAGATCCGTGCCGAGCGCGACGAAGTCAGAGCGACCGTCACCAAAGGCATCGATCCCACCACCGCCCGCAAGGCCGCCAAGATCGAAGCCCAGGCCGCCATCGCCGCCACCATTGCCGAGGCCGAACGCCAGGCCGCGGAGAACAAGACGGTCGCCGACCTTTTCGAAGAGTGGATGCACGACGGCGTATCCCGCCAGGACGGCAACGCCGAACTGCGCCGCAGCTTCACCAAGGATGTGCTGCCACTCATTGGCAAGAAGCCTCTGCGCACCCTGACCGAGAAAGACCTGCTCAACGTCCTGCGCTCGGTCAAGGCCCGTGGCCTGAACCGCACCGTAGTGATCCGCAGCAAGGACATCGGCCAGATGCTGCGCTGGGCGGAGAAACGCAAGCCGTGGCGCACCCTGATGGCCGACGGCAACCCGGCCGACCTGATCGACGTCAACAAGCTGCTCGACCACGACTACGAGGAACAGCGCGATCGCCTGCTCTCTCCTGACGAAATCCGCGAGCTGCGCGATATCTTCGCCCGCCTGGAGCGTGACTACGACGCCCTCCCCGCCGGCCAGAAATACTCCGGCATCCGCCCCGTCAATCCACGTGTGCAATGCGCCGTCTGGATCTGCCTAAGCACTCTCTGCCGTATCGGCGAGCTGCTCAAATCAGAATGGCGCTATGTGGATCTGGACAAAGGCACCTGGTTTATCCCTGCCGAAGCTACCAAGGGACACAAGGGCAAGCGCCAGGATCATCACGTATTCTTGTCGCCATTCGCGCTGAATCAGTTCAAGCGCCTGAAGGAAGAAACCGGCCACACCCCATTCTGCTTCCCCAGCAAGGACGAGAAAAACCACGTCGACACCAAGACGGTCAGCAAACTGATCGGCGACCGGCAGTGTCGCTTCAAGAACCGTAGCAAGCCCCTAGCTGGGCGCCATAATGACGACTCACTGGTGCTAAACAAAGGTACCAGGGGAGAATGGACACCACATGATTTGCGCCGCACCGGTGCAACGATGATGCAGGAGCTCGGCGTGACACTGGAGATCATCGACCGCTGCCAGAACCACTTGCTGGGTGGATCCAAGGTGCGCCGGCATTACTTGCATCACGACTATGCAAAAGAGAAAACCGAAGCTTGGGGGCTACTGGGCGAGCGTATCAAGGCCATCCTAACTGACCACACCCGCCCCCGCTGCAGCGCCAAGTTAACGGCGTGATAGCACAAGCCCTCAATCAAGCAAACCGAGGCGGACACTGAAAAGAACATGTACTAGATGGAGATCTGTATTGAAGAGAGCTAAGGGCCTTCTGCCAATAAAGGACGACTACGTGAACCCCAGCAAAGGCAAGGCACTATGCCATCACGCGATAATGGCGTCTGAGATTGACGTGACGCGTCACGGGATTGATGATCTTGCACAACGAAGAACGCCAAGGATGACTAGAAATGTACTGGATTGAAATCTGCACCGACGGCAGCTACGTGATCAATGGGCAAGAATATCCACTGCTCTCCGAGGGTATCGAAGAGCATGAGAGCTACGATGGCGAGCGCTCTGGCAACGATTGGGCAAAGAGCATCATTCCTTTCGAGCTCGAAACCGAGCATGGCGTTTTCGTCTGGGAAGTGGAGATCATCGAATATCTGGGGCGAGATGTCGCCAGCCTCTTAGGCTACCGGATCACTGAGTACCCAGACCACGTTCTCCTAAAAGACGAGGTCATGTTCCGTATGCAGGACGGATGGGCTTACCCGAAAGAGCCGACACTCGACTTGAAGCCCAAAGTGACTAAAATGCGGCTCGTTTGAAAGAAGATCTCCCCCATGATTGATGCAGTTGACCTCTTCTGTGGCGCTGGTGGCCTAACCGCTGGCATGCGTAATGCTGGTATCGACGTTCACGCTGGCTACGACATTGAGGCCCAGTGCAAGCACGCCTACGAAGTCAACAATAATGCAGTTTTCGTAGCCAAAGACGTCAAAAATCTCACCAAGAAGGAGCTGAACGCCTGGTACCCAAGGAGAGCTGAAGGTCGCTACCGCTTGCTTGCTGGCTGCGCCCCCTGCCAACCCTTCTCCACTTACAACCAAGGGCGCGATACCAGCACCGACAGCAAATGGCCTTTGCTTTATCATTTCGCCCGCCTGATCCGCCAGGTCAAGCCGGAGCTGGTCACGATGGAAAACGTACCGGATGTGACTAAGCACAAAGTCTATGGCGACTTCGTAAAAAACCTTGAGCAGCAGGGCTACAAGGTATGGGCCAACCGTGTAGCTTGCGTCGAATATGGCTTACCTCAGCACCGTCGTCGCCATGTATTGCTAGCATCCAGGCTCGGCCCAATCGAACTCATTGAGCCTACTCACCGTGATGCGCCTGTCAGCGTCATGGAAATGATCGGCGACTTACCCCGAATCGCAGCAGGCGATTGTGACCCGGAAGATCCGATGCATCGCGCCGCTACGCTGACACCGATCAATCTTCAGCGAATCCTGCACTCTCGCGAAGGCGGTACCTGGCGGGACTGGCCTCCGCATCTCGTTGCAGAATGCCATCGCAGAACCAGCGGCAAGAGCTATCCCAGTGTCTATGGACGAATGAAAAGGGATGAACCGAGTCCGACCATGACTACACTCTGTTATGGCTTCGGTAATGGCCGCTTCGGCCACTACGAGCAAGCTCGAGCATTATCGTTGCGCGAGGCCGCTATTCTTCAATCCTTTCCACGAAACTATGAGTTCATGCCCCCAGAGCAGATTACCTTCAAGGCAGTGGGTCGAATGATCGGTAACGCCGTACCAGTCCGCCTGGGGGAGGTGATCGGTGAAAGTCTCATGCGTCATGTCGAAGCGTACGAGCAAAAACGGCGTCAACGAATTCCCGCTTAACTCCTTAGATCTACAAGTCTACGAGACTCGCACGCCTGCATTACAAATATTTTCCAGCCCAGCTCATGCAGCTGGGCTTCTTTTATAGGATGCGCCCACCGCCTACAATGTGCGCCCCCTGGAAATGGTTATCCTAATAGTCCACAGAACGCATTGAGTTACTTCGCAATACTCCGAGCGCTCGCTTCCGCCCCTTGGCGTATCAAATGATTTAGCAGCCAGCAATCATCATGTGCGGTTGTTTGATAAGTACGCAGCTCTTTCCAACTACATAATGAGCTAATAGCATATATGCTGAGCTCGTAAGAGTTTTCAGCCCTCATATAAAAAGTAGGGAACCGAAACGAGAACCATGCAGGGAGACCAGGTATTTTTTCATTTAGACAAGTTTCCGAGATGGGCTGAACATGAAAATAATTATGTTCATCCCCCTCCGCCTCTGGGTGTTCATATCTATATCCAAAACCATTAAAACCTTCCACACCCTTACCTGTAAGAGAAATAGTCTCGGCATTAAAGTCTCCTCCCCCCTTACTCACAAATCTTATAAACCTCACCCAATCCCTTTTATCATCAACATGAACCAAAACCACAGAAGTATTACCGGCCGGCTCCTTAAAAAACCTAAAGAGATGATCCCGCAACGACGCCTTATTATCCCTCGTGTAATTTATAGCACAGTGTCGATTTGGAGCAGGTGATTGCATCAGACCTTGATACTTTGCAAGGGCCTGCTTCCCCTGAATTTTTTTCCGACCATTATCATGCAGATTTGCAAGAAAATCCGCCAAACGTCCTGCACGTTTATCATCCATGAGGCCATCCTACATCAGCAAATAAGACTGCGGCTCATAATTAACATTTTTGGCTGCTGCATCTTGATCGCAGATCCAGCGCTTCTTATCGAAAGCTAAAACATCACTAGGAAAACTGGAGCACTCACCTTCAGGCATAAAACGAGATAAATCCTCACAGAATTGAATAGACGGCGTTGCCTCGAAAGTAAACCCATCAGGAACAAGGATTTCTCTACGCGCACGCTCCGCCCAGAAAACCGGGCGGGAAAATAAAAAATCATGTTGAAACAAATAAGGCTCTAAAATCTGCGGAACAATCTCACGCTCAAAAGAGCATAGAGAAGCCCAACGCCCCATGCTATTGAATTCATCCACCACCCAAGGCATTTGAATACATAGATGAGGCAGATCAGAAACTACTTCTTGGGACGGCAAAACAACTTTCTCCAACCAACGAATCAATATGGAGGCACAAACAGCAGCAAGCTGATCAGGAGGCATCACCTCAAATATCGGCCTATCCTTCTCAAGCGCATTAAATATTCGCCCCGTGCCACTCGAAATAAGATCTCTAAAAGTAACATTATTCCTCTGACCAGCACCTATATAAGAGGAAACTTCATAATTAACAAAATTCGGAAGATCAGAATCAGAAAGGTCAAAACCAAGAGACTCGAACACCGAATCATCCAAGTGCTCTTTAACAAAACCCTTAACAATAGGAAAGCGTGCACTCTCCTTAAGCAGATCAGGCCAGTGCCAAGGACGGAACCCTTCAAAACCACTAGAAGACCAGAGCCCTTTTGATGCTATCTGTGAGCTACCTACATCGGTGTCGGCATATGAGGAAATACCTCTACACATAGTCAAATCGAAAGAGTTAGTGCCGAACTGATTAACTACAACAACATATCCTATTAAGGACATCATTCTTATGCAATATGCAAGCTCAGCACCTGTGGCCCAAGCCGCAGGTCTATCCATTTGCAACCCAAGCAGGTCATAATCAATTATCACTAAATCATATTGATCATAATCTGTCACAGGAATATATTTACCACCACGGGAATCAAAGCGTGCCTGATGAAACTTCGAAATCAACTCCGATACGTGCTCAGGAGCAAAAACATCAATTTCCACCTTTGAAAAATTACTAATAGATGCCTTCCATTCATTGGCACGCCTAGTCTCATCATCCAATATAAGAATCTTCATCATCAGTCCCACTCAATTTTGAACGAAGTGTTATATCCAAAATCAGGGCGCACAAATGACACCCTACAATGCAAAGAGTCTGCAACCATCTTTACTATAGTTAAGCCCATCCCCATACCACCCAGCCCAAGCGATTTCCTTTCCTCTGGTATTTCAAGACGACGTATAAAAGGCTTGAATAATTCGTCACTTCCATCAAGCTGAACGCCCACCCCTGTATCAGAAATATAGAGCGCTCCTCCAGAATCATACTGTTCGCCAGAGCATTTAATTTTTCTAATATCAGAATCGAGCATTGCATTAACAGCATTGATAAGAACATTCTGAACAATAGAGTTCCACGCTGCAAATGTAGCAAGTGGCAATTTCAGGTCCAAAGGTATGTCATTAATTATTTGAACTTCGCGAAGAAGTACCGATGAGTTGCTAGCAATTTTAGAAACTGTCTTTTTAGCATTGTACTCATTTCGTTTCTCTCGATCTGCTTCGTGCATTACAGGGGAAAATAGCTTTCGGGCATTTGAAGTCCTATCCGCCCAGGCATTTAAAGACTCTATTAGCTTAGGCTGATTAACGATGTTAGCGCCACCATTCAGTTCGCCACGAATCTCTTCTAAAAGAGTCAGCTCTTTGGCCAACTCATGTTCCATAGCTATCGCCGCCATTCCTGTTGTAGCAAGCGCGGCTAATAAAATTCTCTCCTCCTCAAATGCCGTTATACGCTGATGCTCTAACGTCTCAAGTTCTTTAAATTTTGAGGATACGGCATCTATCTTCAAAGCAATATCGGATGGTGCGGACAAAGCTATCTGAAATAAATTCTCTCTGATTTCAGAAACCTTCTCCTCTGTATGTGGAATCTCCAACCTTTCCGAGGCAATCTTTCTCTGTCGCATTTCATATGAGCGCATCGCGTAAAAATCAATCGCCCACCGAACAGAATGTTGAAGCTCTTCAAAAGCATCATTGTCAATTAATCTATCACGAGTCACCTGAACATTTAAGTAACGGCCACTAGATAGATCCTCCTCTTTTGCTGTTTGGCGCTCAAGGGAGGTTGAGACTTTTACGACACCAAAGATACGCCCATTAGTAGGAAGGTCATTTAGCCCACTCTGAACCTGTAGATTCCTTGGAAGTAAATCTGACTTATTCAGGCGATGAGAGTGAGCCATTTCAAGCTGCAACCAGTCTTGTTCTTCACCACCGTAGAAGGGAAGCCTGAACCCGTTGTCATAGATATGCACACCACCAAATTTCTTAAAATAAGTGCGCGCGTCGCTTACCTGAATGCCACCCGCTTGCTTTCCAGAAAGTTTAAAAACCAAAATCTTAAACTTGGCTTTCTCAAGAAATCTCTTTCTGGGCTTAAATTTAGCGCTGAAAATCTCGCCACTTTTAAATCTTACAGATACTTCATTCTCACCCTCACCTTTACCGTCGTTCAACTCCCCATCAATAGTAGCAATCCAATTCTTTAAAGCTTGATTCATCTGTCCGGAGAAGGCTTCTAACGCTTTATCTGTTACTCCCTCCAAACGAACATCAAAGATATCCGGAACATCATCAGGGTTATCGATCTGAAGCAAATCTTCAGGAGGCTTCAGAAACCACAGTTCTCGAGCGAGATCTTGTAAGTCTTCAATATACCACTTCTTTTTAAGGCCACTAATCTCAACCAAAGTACCATGAGAGTACTTTCCATCAATTAAATCTAACTCACTGGTGTCAGTTACATCAGCGCCAGCCTCAACTAAATTTCCAGACTCTCGGGCTTCAGCCCAGTCAACAAAAGCAGAAAACTGCCTAGCCTGATCCTTACCCCGAGACAAAATCCGTACATTATCGCCAAGAAACTGAACAGAGAGTCGCCCAACCCCTTTTGAGCCTGTGACCTGTCTCTTCCTAGCGGTCAGCTTCGCATCTTGCTTATGAGTGGTTCCCACACGCAACCAATGATTGATAAATGCATCTGGCGACATACCATCACCATTATCAATGACAGTTATTTTTCCTCCACCAAATCTAATCACTACTTCAGTAGCATCAGCGTCGTAGCTATTTTTGACTAACTCCGCCAGAGCAATGTGTGGTTTACCTACAAGCCTCTCGCCTAACTCTCTGAGAAGAGCAGCGTCAACAGTAAAATTCGCACGATAGGATTTTTCCTTAAGATTCGTGTTCATTAACTCATCCTTGTGCAGCACATGGCGATTGTAGACTCCTGCGCGGCATCCTCTTTCGAGGAAATTTTTGAGACCTCGCAGGCGAAGGAAAACCATCTCATTCAAATCTTCTCCGAGGAAAACCGCGCGACATCTTAGCCGTAGCGGAAACTATATTTTCGATTTTCAGACGATCTGGCCTCACCCCAAGTGACGACAATTTTAAAGCACAACGACCTAATCAGCAGTAATTCTGTTGGTAGGTAATCGCCTGCACTCAACTGTCAAGACGTATAGCACGTCGCCCCCTTTCTCTACCAGGGACGTTGGTAGGCTGGGTTGCGCTTTCCGTTGCTGTAACTGAACAGGGACGTCTTGTCTTAGTCACATCGGCAATGGCAGCGAAGTCCGCCTGACTGCACCCCAATTGGACACGCTCTGCCCCCCTGCCGGCCGGGAACGCTCCCCCTAATTGGGCATTCTGAACCTGTATCATGCGAATTTGAACCATGACAAAAGGATCTCCCAACGAGCAGGCATACCAATAGCTTGCCACACTGGCTCTTGCAGCTAGGAAATATGAGGAGCAGAACAAGCGCCTCTATACTTCCTTTCACACCGCGCACTCAGAAAGTGACGAAGTCAATCTACGTGCTATTGCAAGATGGTCCCGCTGCTTAAAGACAATCTTGATGGTAAGATTTCCTTGATATTTTCTGTTGCCCTGGAGATCTAACTGCGGACCTGCATTGAGCTGGACCTTCTACTCACGTCGACTAGATATTAATCGCAGTTAAAAACAAGCTTATAATGAGGGCAACGAACAACCATCGCCGCGAACAACATGGAAAGCTTTCAGTGGTAGAATTTTCCGACGAGCATCGCCCAGACACACAATCAAACGTCTAGATGGATGCATTTCCTACCAGTTATTCTTTAGTCACTATTAGTGATCACTATACTAGATCCGATCGCAACCGACCAAACGCTCTACATTTTCAAGCTTGCTCTTAATACAACACCTATGCCGGATGAAGTGGCTGAGTACAGTCCACAAAATATTTTTGTGAACTTCAAGGAAGATTGAATTCTCGCTTTAAGCGATCTACCAATAATATCTCATTCCGAGTCTCACACTCCCAAAGCACAATAACCCGCCATCCAAGCTCTTTTAGTTCATTTTCTTTCCGACGATCCCGTTCTATATTGACAGAGAATTTTGGAAGCCAATACTCCTGTCTTGACTTCGGGGTCGTTGCATAGCGACAGCCTTCATGCCGATGCCAAAAGCAACCATGCACAAAGACAATCGTTCTATACTTAGGAAGAACAATATCTGGCGTACCAGGAAGATCTCTACGATTAACTCGAAACCGGAGCCCCAAGACATGCATGCACTTTCTAACAACCACCTCAGGCTTAGTATGCGCTCTTTTGACAGAGCGCATAATCCGACTTCTTAACTCTGACGATACGCTAGTCATTACACCTCCTCGGCATCGAGCTAAGTTTCAGGCTGGCGCCGTAGGCTTGGCTAGGTAGCCCTTCCTAAAAAGGTAAGCCTCAATATTATCAAGGAGTGAAGCTAGGTAATCGACAACAGCACATTTGATCGCTAAGATTTGATCAATAGTGACACTGGAGCCACATGCTAAGAATGCCAGACTCCCATGAGCCAAATCGTTACGACGATCTTTAACTTCCAAGAGTGGCGCTAAATTATACTCTTTTAGATAGGGATCTTTACCCGGATTGAACCCAAACTTTTTCGCAAGTTTCTCGAGCTCTCCGTAGTGTACATTCCCCCCTATTTTGTTCGCTTCGAAACCGGCATTTATTATAGCTACAGCCAGTGGAGGGCGCCCATCCAGTCTTTGCTTCTTTATCCGACCACGAATATCATCATCTTTCATTAGGGTTGCAAAATGATGCTGCAACTCATCATGGAGATCATCAAAATGGTGCCCATGCTTCTGCATATCATTTCTAATCGCCTGTAAAGCTTGCCTGACTGATGCCTCAACAAGATTATAGAGCAACAGAAAACCATTAGCCTTCAAAGTATCAATCAGACTAGACTTTATATGTACCAACTCACGCTCGCCTGGAGCCCCCTCTCCATAGGGTAGCGAGAGAGACAGTTGTGCATTCCGATCTACGACCTTGAATAGAAAATCGAAATATATGTCGATTTCCTCCACACGAGTTTCATAAACCTCCCTGGCCTTGAGCATGATCAGAATAGTTCCAAATTCTTCCAGTCATCATCAACAGGCCTTTTCCGCATAGTCTCAGGCTCCCGCCCCAACAACATATCTCGTACGTAATAGAGACGGTCCAAGAGTTTCGGCCTGGAGTTTGTCGCATCCGACCTTGTATGCAATTTGAACTCATTGCTTTCCAGCCATGTAGTAACCTCTGTAGCGGGGATAAGCTCTAGATTCTCGCGAAGAGCTCGTGCTACTCCAACTGCAATTGCCTCAAAGCGGACTCTTGGTACAGTCTTATGGTTAGGTTCTTTACGGAAACCATCGGGGAAGTTTCGCTCAACAAATGCGATCATGCGATTGAATTCGTCCCGATAGGAGTCTATCAACCCTTCACTTTCTTGCGCACGTTTATTCATCTCAGTGAGGTAATCAGTAAGGAACGGAGTTACCTCATGAGAGAATCCCTCCGCGTTATCTAGGTATGCAAAGAAACGCAAAAGCATTTCCTCATACTCTCGTAGTTTAGCTCTCTTCTCAGAAAGAGGACAAACTGCCCTAAACACTGGGTCCTTTGCCAAAGTTTCAATTAAGGTGAGGAACGGGCCATCACTATGCCCACGTCTCTGCTCCATCGGCTGCAGCTTTGTCCCCCCAGAGTTAAGGCGATCGAACATCTCACGGCGAGCCCCCTCATCCAATCTCACCGTAAGAACAGCAATCCTAACGACCTTCCCCTTAATTCGGCGCTGCCACTTGACAGGAAGCTGGCTATATTTAAACCCGTTGAGAGATTTAATCTTCTTTAGATCGCAGAGAATCAAACGATCGTTCATAAAATAATAGAGCGTCCTTAGTCGCTGACTTCCATCAATGACTTCCCACGCCCCTGGATGCATCTCATCCTCCGTCTCCCCCATATATAGCGGGGTAATTGGAAGATTCATAAACAAAGACTCTATGAATCGACTTTGCTGTTTAGGAAGCCAAATAAACTCCCGCTGGTAATCTGGAATAAATATCTCTGCGCTATCCGTTTCCAGTCCATCCGAATACTTCTGGACCAGAACCTCCACTGGATATCCAGTTGACGCTTATGAGATTTGTATGAATGATCTGAATGTGCATGCGAATTCAGTTGTTGATCGATTATTGGTATCGATTGGGTTCTGATTGAAGCGTGTTCCGAATTTTTTGATTGGTGGCTTTTTAGCCTAGTTTGAGTCTGGGGAAAGGAATGAGCGAAAGCGGTCAGG
>Ga0224740_10379_pt1 | contig 12660 bp, 9 predicted proteins | sample LIM_E_Water_Bulk_FD_161634 | JGI IMG/M metagenome (GOLD analysis project Ga0224740, IMG submission 161634) | Enriched cells from gastrointestinal tract of the lab mouse from Pacific Northwest National Laboratory (PNNL), Richland, Washington... | ecosystem: Host-associated > Mammals > Digestive...
CCTCAAGGGAGGGATTTCCCGGGAGCGCAAGGCCAAAGGGGTTAATCAGCACCTCATACTGAATTAGCTCCTGGCCGTTATCCACTTTGCTGCTCTTGACGAGGCCGTGATTGGAGAAGTTCTGCTGGACGCTGTGGGAAACTTCGGCAAACTCAACTCCGTCCGCTTTGCCGTTCATGTGAATGGTGTTTGCCACTGTAACCGGCTTATCTCCACTAAAGCCTAAAGTTTCCGGGTCAACTTTCGTGTCAAACGTGATTGTAGTTTTTGCTGTAACCGTACCCAAATTGATGGTCAGCGTTTGACCTATCGCACTCGCTGATGCGCCCGTAATTGCTGGGGCGGTTGCGAGGGAGTCCTCCACATAAGTCAATCCCGCAGGCAAATCATCCGTTAAGACCACATCGGCCATAGACAGTCCTGCCGCGTCCACTTCTACCGTCCATTTCATGGTGCCGCTGGCGTAATCATAGACCGGCGCTTTTTTGGTCAAGACTGTGGCGCTGACATTGGCCGTACTGTCGGCGCTGGCGGTGCGGCCCGTAGTGGCCTGACTTCCGATTAGCATATCACTTGTCGATATGGTGTTTTTGAACGCTGTTCTTGCTGTGTTATTCGCAAATATACAGGGATCGCATACCTTTGTGGTATAGGTGAGTGTGATAGTTTTTGCGCCGATTTCGCCAACTTTGATAGTAAGTTCCTGCTGGCTATATTGTAAAGCTATAAGCGCTTTTTCATCGTCTGTGGGGGCATTGCCGTCGATTTTGATGGTAATATCATCTATACTGTCCATCAATTCCAGACCGCTTGTATGCCCAGCAGTACACCGAGGGCCAACAGTCCCCAAATCATCGGTAAAAGTGCCGCTTTTGAGATTGGCCTTGTGAGGATTGATCGTCACCGTCCATTCAATCGTCCGGGTTGCCGCATTATAGCCCGTGTTCGTCTTTACCAGCGTGGCCGTGCCGGGAGTTCCGCTGCCGTCCCCGCTGCCAATATCTTTTTTGGCCTGGGGTGTTGTATATTCCTGACCGCCATACTGGAACGTAAACCATGCGATATTACTGCCCAGGCTTGTTCCGCTGTCGTACATATCTTCTGGCACATGGGTCTGATAGGTAATTTTAACAGCAGCATTCCCATCCGGCACGATTGGAGAGACCGTGAAGCTGTTGTCGGCACCAACTGTGACGCTCGTCTGTGTTCCATTTACTTTCAGCGAACCACTTACCGGCTCGCTCCCTTCGGGAAGCTGGTCATGGAGGGTCAGGCCGTTGTCCTTGGTGAATGTAAAGCCATTCGGCTGGAATGTGACCGTCCAATCAGTAGTGGAGCCATTACCGGGATCACGGGTCGTGTGTCCCTCCTTTGTCACCCATGTGGGTTGAGGAATGGGAACGGTGCTACTGCTGGTGATATTCAAACTATTGAACACGTCATTTTCACCGGCAAACAAGTCGGCGGCGTTTGTTACTTTCTTACCGCCTGTGCCTCCTGGCAGGAGAAGATCATCGTTGATAGAGGTCTGATAGGCAATCGTCAGCGGCGTTGCCGGGTTCCCCTGGGTTGCTTCTCCTGCGTTGAATTTTGTGCCGCCAAAGGTCAAAACAGTGTTGATGCCGTTCTCTGGCGTTTCCACAAGCACATAGGTTTCTGCGCCTGACGGAATATCATCGCGGGAAGTATAAGTGGTCACGGACGATCCGTCGATTTTCACACTACCATCAACATAGCTGTGCAGGCCGGTATCAATAGTGTCCCGCAGTTCAAAGGGTGTCTCCAGTGTCACAGGGTCACTTGCGGCGGGATTTTGCCACGGGGTATAGTTGATTGTCCAGGTAATTGTCTTATCCTGCAACTTGCCGTCTTTGTTAATCTGTGCTTTTGCCGTCACCGGCTCATTTTCCGCATAGCCGAAAGTGATTTGCTCGTTATTTTCAAATTTCATCGCATAGAGGTTGCTGTTCCCCCCTATGGGACTTTCTCCCGCAGGAACTTGATCTGCCCGGTTGCAATTCAAATAGAAAAAAGCGTTGTTGAGTTCACCATACTCTGACAAAACTGTATCAGGGCTGTCTGATTTTGCGTAAAATGTAACCCAGGCCCTACTGCCGTCTGAATAGATTTTTCCAAACGGTACTGGGCTATCATCTGTTTCAATGGTCACTTCTGATCCATCCCTCAAATTAGGCAGAACCAAATGCGGCGAAACTTCCAGGTAGTAGTTCGTTCCTGCGACAATTTGGGAACATTGTTCGGGCGTGATATTGTATGTATAGCGCAATACCAACTGTTTATCTTTTTCAAGCAGAGTACCGTCTGGAATAGCCGTCCCCTCCGGCTGACCGCCAGCACCAGCGTAGTGAAGGGTAATGCTTTCAAACGTCACAATGCTGGAAAGTTTTTTCCTATCGTCTGCCGCTGATGCCAGCGCGGGGAGAAAGCCCATCAGCATAGACAAGCACAAAAGGAGTGCGGCAAGCCGTACTCCTGAACTGCTTTCAGACTTTGGTTTTCTTTGGAGCCGCTTGCCGCCGCGATTATGGCGATAGAACATACTCATTTTCTACTCTCCTTTATGTTTTCACGAATGTTTAGGAACGTCCCCTTTTTTGGCGCTGGGCTGCAAAAATATTCCGTGTTATTTGTTCCTGATCGACTTCGGTCAATTCCAAAAATCGGCACCCGTACTCGAATTTTCCCTCGTCCTTTTCTACAACGCGCACGATTTGGCTGAACATGGCCGATTCCGGCCTGTCCTCCAACAGCCTGACCTTCAGCAGAAATTTGTCTCCCTCGTGGTATCTGTACTCCGAGCTGACGCTGGCCCCGCCCACACTGATGTTCAGCAGCTTGCAGGGCTTTTCTCCCATTGCCAATCCGCTGAACATGGTGGCGGTGGCGTCAAGGTTTGTGGTCAGGCGGAAAAAGGCACGGTCATTTCCAACTCTGCAAACTTTAAATTCCGAAACTGACCACTTATTCTGCGGCAGGGGCATGATCGCACCCTCCATGTAGACTGCTTTTCGCTCCCGATCACTGTACCCACGGATTCTGACAGGAAGCGGTTCCTCTACCTCAGAAATCGCGGCCTCCGAATATTGGTGCAGCTCCGCCTTGTCCCCATGCAGGCCCATCAGCTTTGCCACAAAGAGTATCTGTCCTGCGGCGGTTGTTACTTCCACCCGCATACCCGAATAAATATCGAGTTCTTCTGTGCCATTTGTATCTTTATCCTCTTGAGGTGGCCGTTCTTTTGCCCTTTTTCTGAAAAGCTCCAATAAGCTCACAATATACCTCCCATATGAATTGATATTTTGATGTCAGTCAGACTACCTTTTTTCCCACAACTGTTTCAGCCTTTCATCGGCCCAAACGACCCGGTTCCGGCCGTTTTTCTTTGCATCGTACAGCATGGTGTCCGCGATTTTTAAGTAAAAATCATAGGCGCTTTCCGTATCAGGAACAATCGTGACCCCTCCGACACTGACCGTGACCCATTCAGCCACAGACGGATCATGGGGGATGTGCAGGTTTTCTACTGCCTGTCGGATTTTCTTCAAGTGTTCAAAAATCTGCTGCGAACTGTCGCCCAGGGACAATGCCACAAATTCCTCGCCGCCATAGCGGGCAAGAAAATCCGTACTGCGTTTCAAATAGGACGCCGCTGTCTGAGCAACGGAAGCGATCACCTTATCTCCGGCAGGATGGCCAAAGGTATCGTTATACACTTTGAAGCGGTCAATATCAAACATACAGATGGAGAACGGAACGTGCAGGCGGATCGCTTCTCTCCATTTTGTCGCTCTGTATTGTTCATACCGACGCCGGTTGGCAATTCCTGTCAGTTGGTCGGTCATGGATTGCTGCTCAATCTGTCTGCGATATTTGTAGAGTTTGATATGTGTGTTGACCCTTGCCTTAACGATCAAGGGAATGTATGGCTTTGTAATATAATCCACGGCTCCTAAAACAAGTCCACGCTGCTCATTCGTCACATCTGCAAGGCTGGTAATCAAGATGACCGGGATGCTTTGAGTCACGATTTGTTCCTGCAACATTTTCAGCAGCGTAAAACCGTCCATTCCAGGCATCACGACATCCAGCAGAATGAGGGAAAAATCCCCCTCGCTCACTAAACGCAGCCCGTCCTCCGCAGTTTGTGCGACGGTAATATCATACTCATCTTCTATAATTGACTTTAGCTGTGCTGCCTGCACAATGCTGTCGTCCACGATCAATATTTTTTCCATACTCATATCCCTCACTATATTTAACTCAAGCTGCCTATTAACAACTTAATTTTTGTTATGTTGTATTAGAGTGAAGCCCAACCGCCCCAATTTCACTGTAAGGACGCAGAGAATCTGAAAAAAGTGCAAGAAAAGACAGGCGAGATAAATATAGAGAGCATCCCGTCAGTTTCTTCATGCCTAAGTTGTAAAAGGACTTGTCAGAAAGCCGTTTTTCCTGTATAATGCGATATGTATATTGACCTGTTGCGGTCTAAACAACAACATAACAAAAATTATGTTGTAAGGATCAGACCCAGCCGCTCCATCTGTCGGGCGTGAACAAAACCGCTCTCTGCGGTATAAATGCGGGTGGTGCTGACATTGGAATGGCCCAGAATATCCGCCAGCCGGGACAAATCCTTTTCCAGCGAGTAATACGTCCGGGCGAACAGATGCCGCAGGTTGTGGGGGAACACCTTGTCTGGCTCAACCCCGGCGCTTTCACACAGAGCCTTCATATCCCGCCAGATATTGGAGCGGTCAAGGGGTTTGCCCGTCCGCGTCACAAACACCGATCCGTCGGTGATTTTTTGTTTTTTCAGATACTTTTTCAGCAGCCCGCACAGCTTCCCAGGCAGAAAGACAGTTCGCCGTTTTCCCTTGTTCGTGACCACTGTACGGCCCAGGGTCACAGCGTCCACGGTGATAAATCGGAGTTCTGATACCCGGATGCCTGTGGCGCAAATTGTTTGAAGGAGCAGGGACAGCCGTTCATTTCCCTGCCGCTGGGCCGCGTTCACCAAACGGACATATTCAGCGCGGGTCATTTCCCGGCTTTCATCACAGAAAAGGGGACGCTGTACTTTCAGCGGCCTGACAGACAGCTTCGGCCAGTCCATGAACTGGAAAAAACTGTTGACCGCTGCCAGCATGGAATTGACTGTGGCTGGGGTATAGGTATCAGCCAGATGCTCTTTCCACGCAATCACGGCCACCTTTGTGACGGCTTTCCCATTCAGAAACAACATGAAATCGTTAAGGTCATGAACATATTTCTTTACAGTGTTCTTGGCTCTCTCTTGTTCCTGGAGGTGCGCCGCATATTGGGAAATGTGGTCGGCGGTAATTGTGAAAGCTGCTTCCTGGCTGAACATGGCAATAATCTCCTTTGTATTCGATGCAGATAGTTTTCCGAATAGAAAGAAGGTTATTCCAAAGTTAGTGAATGTTCACCCCCCTTAGCGCCAAAAAAATTTGAGAACCGAGCGTGCCTTTAACCGGTATGATAGTGAACGTTCATTATCAAACTACTAAAAATGAACCGCCTCCAGCGGCACATTTTCATTTTCGTCTTGATTTTTTAGGTTTCTCCGGTTTCAAATAGCCGCTCAGTCCAGTGGTTAACAACTGAAACACAGTGTCCTCGGTTTCCTGATTGTCTGGAAGCGTCCCTTCCACCACATACTTTGCGTACATAACAGTGGATGTGAGGACGTGTAGCCACAATAAATCCTGATTGATTTTGTCCAGGCTTGGAAATACCTTTTTGAAAACGTCAACCATTCCAATAAACGTCTTGAAATAGGTCACATCCCGGCTCTTGTCATACTGGGGGAAAAACGTACTGTCCCGAAAGCGGTGATAAAAAACTGTTTCGTCCGGGCGGGATGTCCAAAACCGAAAATAGGGCACCCACAGCGCCTTTACCGCACCCATAGGGTCAGTGAGCATAAGCAGCGGGTTGAATTTCAAATGTTCAAAGATTGCCGCCGCCTGCTTGTCCACATAAGTGAAGCACTCCACCAGCAGTTGATCCTTGCCGTCAAAGTGGCGGTAAATCGCTCCTGATGAAATCCCCGCCAGCTCGCTGACGTTCTGGATGCGCACCCCTTCCAGGCCATACTGCCGTACAGCCTTGATTGCGGCAACGATGATCCGGGTCTTGGTGTCATCCAGTGTAATCACTTCCCCCCTGCAATAACCACTTCTCCTGTCACCTATTCACAGAGGAATTATATACTAAAGCGCAGCTTTTGACAATACTCTTTTCTCGCTGCTACCAAGAATGCTTTCTTTCAAGACCTTTCCCGCCTTAAACACCGGAACGCTCTGCGCCGGAATTTCCACAGTCTCCTTGGTTTGCGGATTGCGGCCTGTTCTGGCGGCCCGGTGCTTCACCTCAAAAGTGCCAAAGCCAGTCAGCTTTATTTTGTCATCCTTTTGCAAAGCCTCTGTGATTGCAGACAGCATACCATCCAAGGCAATACCACAGTCCTTTTTTGCCATCCCGGTCTTGCCCGCCATACGTTCGATCAATTCCTGCTTATTCATATTTTCCTCCTATTCTGGCAAAGAGTACCCCTTTGCCAATAACATTGTGTGTGTCCAATCAAGTAAAAGACTGGACAAATCTGCATTATATAGTTGAACATCAGGAGTGTCAATAAATTTATGTATTGGAAAGCATCAAGGCAGCGTCAAAGACACAGACTTTTGGCGTGTCGATGAAGACGCTGTTCAGAATTGCGGATGCGCTCGAAGTTCCCGTTTCAAAGCTGCTTGAGGAATGAAAAAAGCCGCCCTGTCCTGGGTCTGGCCATGGATAACAATATCAGAAAGAGTATTTCTGCGCTTTCTCCTGGGCGGCAAAGAGCCGGTTCATATCGGCGGTGATACTGCCAGCCATCACCCGCAGAAAGTCGCGCTCGGTGGTGGAGGCGAGGATGGCCCGGTCAATGTCGGCCCGGATGGTGCCCCGGTGGGTGGGCTTGCCGTTCTGCTCGGCCTGCCATTCTGCGTAGTTTTTGGCCCGCCCGCCGGGGTTCTCTATCACAGAAATAGCGTACTCCCGGCAAAGCCGGTCTGACACCTCACGCATACGGGCGTAATCGGCAGGAGAATTGTAGAATTTATATGTGAAACATATTTTTCTTTTAAATCTCCTGTTTTCACCCATGAAATAGTTCCATTTTCATAATACTTCGCCTGTCTTTTATCTGGTGTTCCACCAGAAGATATTGTAAAAATGTCCCCCAATCTCGCCATCACACCATCCCCTCCAATTCCTCCAGTCCCTTCTGAATCTCGGCTTCCAGCTGGCGCAGCTGGACGAAAATCTCGCTGGTGGGCGGGTACTCCACGGGGACATACTCGGTCTTTTTGTACTTGTTGATGGACAGATCGTAGCCATTCTCCACAATCTCCTCCCTGGACACCAGGAAGGACTGCTCGGTGCGCTCCCGGGCCTCCTTCCCGGCCAGGTCATGGAACCGGGCGACGATATCGGGGATGTCGTTCTCCGCCACGGGGGACCGCTTATCATCCAGGGAGAAGCCGTCCGCCCGCATATCGTAGAACCACACCTTGTCCGTTCCGCCGTGGCCGGTTTTGGTGAAGATGAGTACCCCGGTGGACACCCCGGCGTAGGGCTTGAACACCCCCGAGGGCATGGAGATAACCGCCTCCAGGCGGTGGTTGTCCACCAGCTCCCGGCGGATATCCCGGTGGGCCTTGGAGGACCCGAACAGCACGCCGTCCGGGACGATGCAGGCGCACCGCCCGCCCACCTTGAGCATTTTCAAAAACAGGGCCAAAAACAGCAGTTCAGTCTTCTTGGTTTTGCACAGCTTCAGCAGGTCGGCGGACACGATATCCGCGTCCAGGCTGCCCTTGAAGGGGGGATTGGCCAGGATGAGGGAGTACTTTTCACGGTCCGGGTTCTGGTCGGACAGGCTGTCCCGGTACTCGATGGTGGGGCTGTCCACCCCGTGGGTCATCATGTTCATGGCCCCGATGCGCAGCATGGTGCGGTCCATGTCGTAGCCGTGGAACATGGCGTTCATGTAGTGGGCTTTTTTCTCCCGGTTGAAGAAGATTTCTTCTTTGTGGTGTTCCTTGAGGTACTCCCCCGCCGCCACCAGGAAACCGGAGGTGCCGCAGGCTGGGTCGCAGATGACCTCGTCCGGGCCGGGGGCCATCAGCTCCACCATCATTTTGATGATGTGCCGCGGGGTGCGGAACTGGCCGTTCACCCCGGCGGTGGCGATTTTGGACAGGAGGAACTCGTACACATCCCCCCCGCACGTCCCCATCCCGGAGCTGTGCCATCTGGTCGTAGATCTCGTCCAGAGCGGTGACAATCTTCTCCAGCATCAAAGGTGTGGGGATTTTGAAAATGGCGTCGTCCATATACCGGGCGTAGGCGCTCTCCCTGTCCCCATGGAGGTTCTTGATGAATGGGAACACCTGCTCCTGCATAACGGCGTACATCCGCTCGGCGGGGAAGTCGTGAAACATTGACCACTTGAGCTGGCTGTTCCCTTCAAAGATGCTCCTGTGGGACAGGCCCAGCATGACGGACTCCTTGGCCTTGCGGCTGTCGGTCTCATCCAGATCGTGGATGAACATCAGATAGGTCATCTGCTCCACCACGTCCAGAGGGTTGGTGATGCCGCCCGTCCAGAAGATCTCCCAGAGGGCGTTGATCTTGTTTTTCAGTTCGCCTGTAATCATAGCGGTTCTCTCTTTCTGGTTTTTATGATTGATCACCGGATATCCGGATTTGTCTGGTAGGTCTGCTTCGGGCTTTTGGGCCGGTCCGGGAGGGTCATCAAAATCATCCCGGATTTCACCAGCGGCTCCAGGTAGCGCCGGGTAGCGTACTGACCGGAGGCAATCCCCAAAAAACGCACAATTTCCTTTCGCGTGCGGGGCGTCCTGCAAAAGTCAAGCAGTCCGCGGTCGTCCAAGGGCAGTTTTTCAGCGGAAAGCGCCGGTTTGCGTTCTGGAGGCTGTTCTGCCGCCTCCTTGTTATAGAGGCAGACGGAAAATTCCCAGCGGTCATCCCGGAATACCGGTTCGGGCAGGCCGGCCTCCGCCATGGCACGGCGGATTCTTGGGATACCGGAATAGCGGTTTTCCGTCTGTCCCAAGGCTTCCATTGCGGTGATCACGGCCGGATTTCGGGTATCCGGCTGGATCTTTCCCAGTTGATCCACCGTCAGACGCCCATAAAGTCCGCCAGGGTTTCGAATTTCCACCCGGTCATAAAACATGATCAGCTGGATGGGCATATTTTCTGTATGGGTACTGTAATCCCGGTGGACCAGCGCGTTCAAAACCGCCTCCCGAAGGGCGTCAAGGGGATATTCCGGCATATCCTGCCGCTTTCCTGTTTTAGGATCAATGCGCACAGCCATGCGCATATTACTTCGCAGGAAGCTGACCGCACCCTCCAGCATTTCCACCAGACTGCCCTCAATGCGTTTGCTGTCCAGAAACCGCTGCCCTGTTTCATCCACTTCACCCATCTCAGTACCCGGCACACGGGATGCAATAATGCTGAGCTGCGGAAAATAGGCTTGGGGATACAGGCCAAACAGCAGGACCGCTGTGAGGGTAAACTGTCCCTCCTTTTGCAGTCCGGTCAGCTCATAGAGCTGTTCCGTCGGGACAGAGGCAAAATTGGGGCGATCCAGCTTGCGCTTCAGCAGATACTGCTCCAGCTGGACCTGATCCAGAGCGGACAATGAGATCCCCTCCACCGGACGCAGATCGTCCCGGCTCCGCTTGCGGTAGGCCTCGTAGCTGTAAACCTCATACTCCGTCATAGGCTTATCCGCGTCTCCTACCCGGATGAAGGAACCCTTGAGCCGGCCCCGGGCTGTTTTGAAGCAGGGGCGCTCTGCCAGATCCAGGGGGGGAATCTCCGCCGCCACAAACAGCATAGCCCCCTCCACATAGACAGACAAGACAGGACGCACCACCGGTGTCATGGATTCGCCCACCTCCATCAGCTTCTTTTGCAGGTCCTGGGCATCATAGACCCCGACCTTGGCAAACCCTTGTTTTTCATCCAGACCAAATAAAAGCATCCCGCCCTCGTTCTGGTTGGCAAAGGCAGAAAACGTGTCATAGAGCCGCTCCGGACATCCCTTGTTGGCGGCCTTGACCTCCAGGGTCTGTTCCTCGCAATTTCGCTGCTGAACTCTTAAAAGCAGTTTTCCAAATTCTTCTTCCAGCATAAGCACACTCCTTATTTAAGCCGCAAGAACATAAGAAAGAAAGGGGATAAGTAAGACTTTTCTTATATTAGTTCTTATGTTGTTATGTTCCTGGAAACATCATAACAGACAAGAGAAGAAAAATCAATCGAAAATGCACAATTCACCCGCAGAGAGCTGTTTCCCTGCGGGTGGGTTTTCTTTCTATTCACTTTACAGGTATAGTCCCGCCCGATATGTAACCATCACCCGATGCCCTATAGCTGTTCTGTCCGCCCTCTCAAATCTCGCAGTTCTCATGGGTAACATCTTCTTGACCATCTGGCCGCCCACAGAGCCGGCCTGCTTGCTGGTCAGGTCGCCGTTGTAGCCCTGCTTCAGGTTGACACCAACCTCGCTGGCGGCTTCCATCTTGAACTTGTTCATAGCCTCACGGGCGTTGGGAACCATAATCTTGTTGCTATTACTGTTAGACATGATTTGTCTCTCCTTTTCCACTTGTTTTTTTGTTTTCGGTTGGATGGAACATCCGCTTATAGCTTTGCCGCGAATATTGGAGATATACCTGTTCACTGCTATACCTGTTTTTACTAATTTTACCGTTCTAATCCAAGTCAAGGCCGCATGTGAACCGGGTGGCCTACCCTGGTAAAGACATTAGTCCCCATTGCGCATTCGATTGATAATTTGCGAGTGTAATGGCGTAGTCCATCGCACTGCTCAGGATAAAAGCTGAGACCCAAACGCTGAGATTGAAAGCTGCCGCTTCTCAGTCTACCAAATGTCTACCAAAAAAGCCGTCAGGCTCCTGCAACCCAGGGCCTGGCGGCTTTTCCATATTTTAGGTCGTCCACCGGATGTCTACCAAATTAACTTTTTTACATCAAAAGCGCCGTTTTTTACGGTTTTCCTCCGTTTTTCCGCAATTCCAAACGGCAGGCAAGGGGCGTGACACCATTGTTTTTGGGTAAATTGTTGCGAAAACCTCGAAATATTTGGGGAAAACGCCAAACTTTATTACAGAAATGTTAAATCTTCGGAGCTACCAATCCTGTAAAAAGCCCCGGCGTTTTCTACCAAAGCGGCCCCTCTCATGGCCGAAGGGCCGCTCGACTGAGGAATGGCGGATGGATGGGCGAGGACCCGGACAGCTGGAACGGGACAAATGCGCAGGGGATACTTTGTGTATCTCCGAGCAATTTGGCGCGGAGCCAGCGAACCGGGGGCCGGCCAGCCGCCGTCAGTCCGATGGAGAGTGGACCCAAACAAATTTTAAAGGAGGAATATCCGAATGAGAAACCTGAAGCGGGCTCTCAGCCTGACCCTGGCCTCCGTCATGCTCCTGGGCATGATGGTCATGGGCTCCAGCGCTCTGAGCTTCAACGACGCGGACGACATCTCCAATGTCACCGCGGCCACCGTCCTGGAGGAGCTGGGCGTCATGCAGGGCGACGGCAGGGGCAACTTCATGCCCGAGCAGCCCGTCACCCGGGCCCAGATGGCCATCCTGGTCTGCCGTATCCTGTACGGCGACAAGCTGAATGTCAAGCAGTTCGAGGGGGTCACCCAGTACACCGACGTGGGGACCAACGACTACTACACCGGCTACATCAACCTGGCCACTCAGCTGGGCATCATCGGCGGCTACGGCGACGGCCGGTTCGGTCCTGACGACACCGTGACCACCGCCCAGGCCGCTCTGATGCTGAGCCGCGCCCTTGGCTACTTCAAGGCCAACGAGCTGGAGGGTCAGGACTGGGCTCTGGCCGCCATCGCCCAGGCCACCAAGATTGACATGTTCGGCAGCCTGAAGCTGGGCACCAACGAGCTGCTGGCCCGTGACAACGTGGCCGAGATGGTGTTCAACACCATGACCAAGGCCGTGCCTGTCATGTACAGCGAGCGCTGGGGCGTGTACTACACCGACTCCCAGAGCCTGATGCAGGGCGTCAACTTCAACTACCGCAACACCTGGGCCTATCAGAACTTCGACCTGGTCTACAACGAGGATAAAACCGACGACTTCGAGCGTCCCGCCACTGAGTGGGGCATCGGCGTCATCAAGAACGGCGAGGCCGGCATCGATGACAAGGGCCACATTGCCAAGAACGGCGCCAACATCAAGAACAGCATCATCAAGGCCGTGAACGAGGCTGACGCCACCTACACCGCCGCCGTGAAGCTGGGCGACATCTACAAGGACCTGGGCCTGGGCGAGGCCGTCGCCGCTGACAAGGTGGACTTCTACCGCAACGGCAAGCACGAGTCCGTGGCCACCAAAATCCAGGACAACAGCGATGTGAAGGTCGACCTGGATACCCTGGGCCTGGCTAAGGGTCTGGACAACAAGATCGGCGGCAACGGCGTGCTGACTGAGGTCTGGTTTGACGCCGACAACAAGACCGCCGTCGTCTCCATGA
>Ga0224740_10380_pt1 | contig 12584 bp, 13 predicted proteins | sample LIM_E_Water_Bulk_FD_161634 | JGI IMG/M metagenome (GOLD analysis project Ga0224740, IMG submission 161634) | Enriched cells from gastrointestinal tract of the lab mouse from Pacific Northwest National Laboratory (PNNL), Richland, Washington... | ecosystem: Host-associated > Mammals > Digestive...
TGTGTCCGTTGCAGGTAAAATTGATATATTCACTACTTCTGGGGAATCCGAAACTTTGATTATCAAACTTGCTATGCTTTTAAGCAAACACGGTGTGATTGCAATTATTTTAGCTGGCCTGATCTTAGCCGGAATCCTCGCCTGTACCATGTCTACCTCAGACTCGCAGCTTTTGGCAGCATCTTCCAGCGTATCACAAAACCTGCTGCAAGATGTACTTCATATCAACCTTTCCAAAAAAGCTTCTATGCTGGCTGCACGTTTGACAGTTGTAGCCATTGCCGTTGTCGGAGTCGTTATAGCAAAAGACCCAGACAGTTCTATCTTTAACATTGTTTCCTTTGCCTGGGCAGGCTTTGGCGCTTCCTTTGGCCCTGTTATGGTCTTCGCCCTGTTTTGGAAACGTTCTAACCGAAATGGCGCATTGGCAGGAATGATCGTTGGCGGCGCTATGGTATTTATCTGGAAATACCTGGTACGGCCTCTCGGCGGAATATTTGATATATATGAACTTCTTCCAGCGTTTATCTGCGCCAGCATCGCAATTATAGCTGTGAGTCTTCTCTCGGCACCACCTTCTAAAGAAATTATGGATGAATTTGAATCCATTTAATAGCTCTCAAAAGAATAAAAAAGATGAAAAACACATTGGGGCATCCTCCGCTAAGAGGATGCCCCATTATAAATGTCTTTTTGTAGGAAATAATATTTAATCTACTATCAGATACGCAATCATAACAACCAAAATCTGAATGATCGCAAACCGAAACACTACCTGTGTATCTGACCAGCCTTTTCCCTTTCTGGCATGGTCATGAAGCGGTGTCCTTGTATTCTTTAAAATCGCTATCTTCAAAAATCGAAGTAAAAAAATCTTAACCAGCCCAATTCCTCCATCCACAACCAATACGGCAGCAAGAAGAAGAAAAATAAATGGATGCCCTGTTTTCATTGCTATCACGGCAATATAAAAGCCTAGTGCCCTCGAGCCTGCATCTCCCATTAACATACTGCTTGGCTTTGAATTAAAACACAAATACGCCAAAAGGACAGCTACAAAAATTAGGCAGGATGCCCCATATTTCCCAAGGCTTTCTGGAAAAAGCACAGCAAACGATGTCAAAGTTACACAGCAAAGACTGGCACAAAGCCCGTCTACGCCGTCTGAACAATTTGTAACATTAATGGATACCCACAGAAGGATAACGCCAAGCACAAAATAAAGCGGCGCTGGTATTTCCCATTTATACATGCCAAATTGGATAACTGTAGAATTATAATTCATAAAGTTCCACATTGTAAGAAGGGATAACATTAAATCAATCGCACCCTTCTTATAGTCGCTCCACGGATTTTTGGCAGCATCATCAAGATATCCGCTTAACATCATTGCAAACAACAGAATACAATACACTATGTACTCCCTTGTAACCGGAAGAAACAACAGGGTTGAGATAATAAAAACCGTTGTCAGAATCAACCCCACGCCCCGGATTTTCCCTTTTGACAGGGCGCCGTTGACCGCAAACTCCCTGCCCTGGTCTTTTGGCAAGAAAGAAAATGGAAAACGTAAACAGAAAAAAGTAAGAATAAATGCAAACAGAACGCCCATCATGGCAATCTGGTTGGATGGCATATATTGATATAGCATCTGCCTTCTCCTCCTTCGTCACAATTTTTTAACCACATCAAAGTATAACCCTCGCCTATTATAACATATTTTAAGAGTGCTGCACATATGATTTCTGGCTTTTCATTCTTCATTTTACCCGCAATTCCTTCCCGCTTCCTCACACAAAGCACAAAGCCCTTCATAAGTTTCCACCTCATTTACCCTGCGGCGGATTCCAGCAGAATTTTTGTATCCTGCCGTATACCATGCGACATGCTTACGCATCTCCCGCATTCCCATCAACTCTCCCTTAAAATCCATCAACATTTTCCCATGCCGGAGAATCATGGCAAGCACCTCTTCAAACTCTGGTTTCTTCTCATAAATACCACTCCTGTGCCATGTTTTAATCTGACGGAACAGCCAAGGATTGCCTCTTGCCCCCCTCGCAAGCATCAACCCGTCACAGCCCGTCTCATTCTCACATCGCACAGCATCCTCCACGGTAAAGATATCCCCGCTTGCAAAAACCGGGATAGAAACCGCCCTCTTTACCTTTGTAATAATCTCCCAATCCGCCTTGCCATTATAATACTCCTCCCTTGTGCGCCCGTGAACCGCTATCGCTGCCGCCCCACTATCTTCCATGCGCTTTGCAAACTCTATGGCATTCACCATTCCTTCGTGAAATCCCTTGCGAAACTTTACTGTAACTGGTTTCTGAATTCTCTGGGAAATGCTTTTTACAATCTTTCCGGCAAGCTCAGGGTTCTTCATTAGGGCAGACCCCTCGCCATTGTTCACCACCTTTGGCACTGGACAGCCCATATTTATGTCCAATATATCAAAATTCCTTTCCTCAATCTCTGCAGCCATATCTGCCATCAATTCCGGCTCCGAGCCAAAAAGCTGCAAAGCCACTGGCCTTTCTGCCTCAGCAATCTCCCATAGCTTTTCCGTATTTTTGTTATGGTAATAGATGCCCTTGGCGCTAATCATTTCCGTATAAACCAGGTCGGCGCCCTGCTCCTTACATAATACGCGAAATGGCAGGTCTGTTACCCCTGCCATTGGTGCCAATATTAAATTTCCGGCTAACTCTACATTTCCTATCTTAATCTTTTTCATACACAATTTCCTATCCCACACTGCGTTCATGCCGCTGCTTCTGGTAAATATACAATAACCCCTTTAAGGTCAGGTCCGCGTCATATATCTGAATCTCATCGGTATTCTCAGAAACAATTTTTCCAAGGCCGCCCGTCGCCACAACCTTTGCATCTGGAAGTCCTGCTTCTTTCTTAATTTTTCGGATAATATATTCTGTCTGTCCCAGAGTACCATAAAAAAGCCCTGCCTGCATTGAAGAAATCGTCTCCTTTGCGATTGCGCTCCCCGGACATTTAATCTCGATTTCCGGTAAATTTGCTGTATTATTCCACAGAGCATTTGCCGAAATTCGGATTCCCGGACTTATGACCCCACCCTGAAATGTCCCGTCCTCTGTTACCAGATCATATGTAGTGGCTGTACCAAAATCCGCCACAATTACCGGCCCACCATATTGTTCATATGCACTGACTGCATCAACAATCCTGTCTGGGCCTATTTCCTTCGGATTTATTGTATTGATCCGTATCCCGGTCTTTGTTCCAGCCCCCACGACAACCGGCTGGCAATGAAGATATTTAATAATTCCGCTTGTAAATGAATACATCATCTTTGGCACTACCGAGGCAATGATTACTTCCTTAATCCGATCTGGCAGAAAGCCCTTCTGCGCTAATATACTGCAAAGCAGCTCCCCATATTCATCCGAGGTACGGGATACCGTTACCGTAAAGCGAAATCTCGTTACCAGTTCATTCCCATCAAATACTCCAAAAGAAATATCTGTATTCCCTACATCTACTGCCAATAACATGTTAAATTTCCTCTCATTCTTTTCCGTATATGCGGTGTTTCATAACTATTTTCAAATAATCAATCATAAGCCATTGTTCAAATTTATTCTCGCGTATGCAACGAGCCAAACGCAATGCTTGCAAGGAACTGAAAGTTCCTTTGCATTTGGCGACTGCGCGCGGGTCAAATACCCCGCCCCTCTGGGGCGAAATTAGAGAAACTAGGGCATGCCCCGTTGCTCTGCAGCGGGGTATTTGACTACAAACAGCCCCTATTCCCGCTCTCCAAGAAGATCACTAATATCTTCTTGCAAAAACTTTGCCTTATAATATAATTCCAGAGCCTCCAAAAGTTCTCTTTTCTCTGCCTGTATCTGCTTAATCTTTAATACGCTGCCAATTTCATCAAATAAAAGGTCATTCTCCCTCGCTGTCACATGCAGCAGCAAGTTCCCACAATCATCAAAATGCAATGTCAGAATTCCGCCTATCTCTGCTGTATACAACACACACATAATCTGCAATTCTTCCTGTATCGAGACTGGCAGACCAGAAAAATCGGGATTTAGATAATATTTTTCCTCATAGGCACTTGCCGCGCACAATATAACTCCCTGTACGGCCATTCCATCAAACATATCCATATACCCCCCTTACCGACACCTCACCTGAGACAATCCGCTTTAATCTGCCATCAATTTCAACAAGCAAAGCGCCATCCCGGTCAATTCCTCTGGCAATCCCCCGGTCCATATTCTCTGGGGAAGACTGCTCTACCATTCCATAATATACGCAAACCTCCTGATCACGGTTTGCCAGCACAGCATTATATTCCTCCACAAAAGCGGACAAATCCTGCTCCTTTACAAATTGTTCATAGTAACTACAAAAAATATGGATCATATCGGCAATCAACTCAGAACGGTCTATTTTTTTCCCTGTTTGAAGGAAAATAGAGGTCGCTGTCTCCTCAATTTCTTTTGGAAAGGAGGCCGTGTTTGCATTAATCCCTATGCCTGTCACCACATAATGTACATAATTCTCCTCAGAACTCATCTCCGTAAGTATACCACAAATCTTCTTTTTGGCAAGAATAACATCATTCGGCCATTTAATTTCTGCCTGTACACCATACAGCTCACGAATCGCCTTTGTTAAAGCCAGCGCTGAAAGCAAGGTAATACCAGAAACCTTTACCGGCGGAAGTTCTGGACGCAGAAGCAGCGTCATCCATATCCCAACTCCAGGTTCCGAATTCCAGTTTCTTCCTCTGCGCCCCTTCCCGGCAGTCTGCGTCTCTGCTATGACCAGTGTGCCCTCCGGCCCGCCAAACTCTGCTAGCTGTTTTGCCTTTGTATTAGTGGAATCCAATGTATCAAAACATTCTACCTTCTGGCACAGACAGCCCTCTGGCAGACGGCTTAGGATATCTGGTGCGTATAGCCTGGATGGAGAATTTAAAAGCCGATATCCCTTATTTGTCACAGACTCTATTTCATAGCCATTCTCCTTTAAGGCAGTTATATTTTTCCATACCGCCTGCCTGGACACCCCAAACTGGCTGCACAAAAAAGCGCCAGATACAAATCCATCTCCATGTTCCCTAAGCGCCCTAAGTATCTTCTCCTTCATTGTCTAATATCCCAAAGTCGCTGCCATCACAGCCTTTATTGTATGCATTCTATTTTCTGCCTCATCAAATACTACAGATTGCGCAGACTCAAATACTTCATCTGTTACTTCAAGTTCCTTCATGCCAAACTTATCAAAAACTTCCTGTCCGATTTTAGTCTTTAAATCATGAAATGCTGGGAGACAATGAGTAAAAATAGCCGTTTCCTTTGCATTTTCCATAACTTTCTTATTTACCTGATAAGGGGACAATACCTTAATACGCTCCGCCCAGACTTCTTCTGGTTCTCCCATGGACACCCAGACATCTGTATAGATCACATCTGCATCCTTCGTTCCGCTCATCACATCTTCTGTCAAGGTAATTGAGCCTCCAGAAGCCTTTGCATATTCCTGGCACTGCTCTACAAGGCCAGAAGACGGAAAATATTCTTTTGCTGTACATGCAGTGAATTCCATACCCATTTTCGCGCAGGCAATCATCAAAGAATTTCCCATATTATAGCGCGCATCTCCCATATAAACCAGTTTGATTCCTTTCCATTTGCCCAGGTGCTCGCGGATTGTTAATAATGTCGCAAGCATCTGTGTTGGATGATATTCATTGGTCAGCCCATTCCATACCGGCACCCCTGCATGCTTGGCAAGCTCCTCTACAATCTCCTGCCCAAAACCGCGGTACTCAATTCCATCAAACATACGCCCCAGAACTCTTGCCGTGTCTGCAATGCTCTCTTTCTTTCCAATCTGTGAACCAGTAGAATCAAGATAAGTCGTCCCCATCCCCATATCATGGGCAGCCACTTCAAAAGAACAGCGGGTACGGGTACTTGTCTTTTCAAAAATTAGCGCCACATTTTTACCTACATAGTGATTAACTAACTCGCCGTTTTTTTTCTTCTCCTTTAGCTCTGCCGCAAGATCAACCAGATATGTAATCTCTTCCGGTGTAAAATCTTTTAATGTCAAAAAATTACGTCCTTTTAAATCCATCTGTGCCATCCTTTCCCATCTAAGACACTGCCGCTTAAACATGCGCCTCACACGCCTTATATCGTAGACAGTTCTCCCAAAATCTAACAGCCCCCGAATATCCTTTCAGACATCCGGGGCCTGTATCCTTCTTACTAAGATATTATTCCTTCCAAGCCATTTTGACTATTTTGCAACCTCTTTCACTGTTGTAACCAACCCCGCCAATGACTGTAATTCTGACGGAATAATAATCTTTGTTGCCTTTCCGTCCGCAGCAGCCTCAAATGCCTCAAGACTCTTTAACTTAATTACCTCATTTGATGCACCGGCCTCATTCAACATACGAATACCATCAGCCTTTGCCTTCTGTACTGCCAGGATTGCCTGTGCCTGACCCTCTGCCTCGCGGATAGTTGCCTCTTTTGTAGCCTCCGCCTTCAAGATCGCAGCAGCCTTATCTGCTTCCGCATCCAAGATCGCTGCTTCCTTCTTACCCTGAGCTACCAAAATCGCAGATTCCTTTTCACCCTGTGAACGGAGAATGGATTCTCTCTTCTCACGCTCTGCCTTCATCTGCTTCTCCATCGCATCACGGATTGCTGCAGGCGGGATGATATTCTTAAGCTCAACTCTGTTCACCTTAATTCCCCATGGATCTGTTGCAGAATCCAAGGAGGCACGCATCTTTGTATTAATCGTCTCCCTTGATGTCAGCGTCTCGTCTAACTCCAGCTCACCAATCACATTACGGAGCGTAGTCGCTGACAGATTTTCGATTGCTATAATTGGATTTTCTACACCATAAGCATAGAGTTTAGGATCCGTTATCTGAAAAAAGATAACCGTATCAATCTGCATCGTAACATTATCCTTTGTGATAACCGGCTGCGGTGCAAAGTCCACAACCTGCTCCTTCAAGATAACACGCTTTGCCACGCGGTCAATTAGCGGCATCTTAAAATGAATGCCAACCCCCCACGTTGTCTGGTAACCGCCGAGGCGCTCCACCACATATGCCTTTGCCTGTGGCACTACATTAATACATGATAATATAATGATAACAATAATTACTAAAAATGCGATTACTACTACTGGCATTTTTACCTCCATTCCTGCACAACTAAATGTGCTCCCTTTATTTCCATAACTTCTACCTTAGTTTCTACTGGGATTTTGCCTTCCTGCGACACACTTCTGGCTGTCCACTCCATCCCATTTAACATTACTCTTCCAGTCTGATTGAAATTATCAATTTCCTCAATCACTTTTCCATGTTTTCCAACCAAACTGTCAACATTTGTCTTTTCCCGGTTATTGTTTAGATGTTTCTCCACAATCGGCCTCGTAAAAATCAATAGGACGATTGAAACCGCCAAAAACAATATAATTTGTATCCACAGCGGTGCCTGGCACATACCTGCAAGAAATGCCACGAAAGCACCACCTGCAAACCAGATTGTGGTAAGTCCAAGTGTCAGAATCTCCAGCACTAGCAGAACCGCTACAACAATCAACCAATACACTGGCTGCATTCTCATCCCTCCTTGTATACAATTTGTCAAAATTATAGACTATTTATTCATAAAATACAAGGTTAATTACATTTTTTCCGTTTAATCCACTTTAAGAAGCTTCTATTCAAGAATAATCTACTTTAAGAATGTTTTAACTCTTTTTCAAATAGGGATAACATAGAAAGCTGCTGTTCACTCTGGATTGTCTTAATCTGATCCAGTCCCATCTTAAAGACCTTCCTATGTATTACCCTCTGAAATGCTAAAAATACTTTCATATCGTAATCTGCCACTTCATCAATCATTATCTCCAATGCCGACTTTGGGTCAAATGCATTGCGGTAACTTCTGTCAGCAGTCAACGCAGCAAACACATCACATACCCTAAGAATCCTTGCCATCCATGGAATGCCTTCCCCACGGAGATTATTAGGATACCCACTGCCGTCATAATTCTCATGATGATGCAATATGCCAAGTGCAATTTCTCCGCTAAATCCAGCCCGTTTGATAATTTCATAGCTCTGAACCGAATGCTGCCTGACATACTTTAGCTGCTCCACTAAAAGCCCATCCTCCGCATACAGATATTTTGTTAATTTTAACTTACCAATATCATGAAGAATCCCAGCAGCAGCAATATCCTCTAGGAACCCATCAGACTCCTTTAATTCTCCGGCAAGCATCACTGCCAGATTGCTCACCTCTATCCCATGGCACATCTCATCGCAAACTGTCTTCCTGATATGAAGCGGTATCTGCTCCATTGCCATTACATTTTCGATATAATCTTCCATCTCTAACTCCAAATCCCCTTTTTTCGGGCAATCATTTCATCAATTCTATCAATATAATCTGTAATGCTTTTTACATTCTCTATCCGGCTAACAATCTTCTTTTCCTTATGGTACTTTTTCGTAGATGCCCCCGCTCCAACTGCCACGATGGTCTGCATTTCCTCCATAATTAAAATATTATATAGGCATTCACTGCCCTTTTTCGCATATCCAATATTTTCCTGGCCAGAACTGCCAAAATGACCGGCAGAATTCTTCTGACGGTACATATAATAAGGCAGATATCCCCTGCTTTTTGCAAACTGCTGTGACAGCGCAAGCATTTTCTCCATTTTGCCTTCAATTATCCGTTCCTGCTCCAGAAAATTTCCACCCTCTTCAAGCAGACTGCGCAGCTTTGAAGCTCTTTTCACAACAAGTGAGTGAACTGTAATGCTATCTGGAGCCAGCTCCCCTGCCTGCCGAAGCGTATCCTCAAAATCCTCTGGTGTCTCTCCAGGCAGGCCAATAATAAAATCCATATTAATGTTTGTAAAACCAGCCTCCCTCGCCTGCAGAAACGCTCTTTTTACATCTTCCACAGTGTGCTGCCGCCCAATCACTTCCAATGTTCGCTGCTGCATTGTCTGTGGATTTACCGATATCCGCTCTACGCCATACTTTCTAAGCACTTTGAGCTTTTCCCGTGTAATGCTGTCTGGCCTGCCAGCCTCCACAGTAAACTCAAGGCTCCGACTTATCGAAAAAAGCTCATAGAGGCAAAATAGCAGCTCATCTAACTGGCTCGCTGTCAAGGCCGTAGGGGTTCCCCCACCCATATAAATACTGGTAAGCGGATGGTCTCTGCACTGCTCTGCCACAGCAGCCATCTCTTTTTTTAACGCTTCTAAATATCGGCCTGCCAAATGCCCAAACTGCCCAAATGGATAGGAAGGAAAGGAGCAATACAGGCAAGTTGTTGGGCAGAATGGAATGCCAATATACAGGCTATATCCATTCTCAAAGTCAACCATCTGTAATAGATTTGCCTCCCGCATTGCAATATCAAGGCAAAGCTCTTTCTTTTCTCTCTCACAGCAGTACCATCGCTCTAACAATTCCGCTGTCTCTTCCCTGCTTCTTCCCTGCATCAGCTCATGCATCGGGATTTTCGTCGGGCGAACTCCCGTCATCGTCCCCCACGCCGGAATTCTTTTTACTACTCCATCTGGCAAAAATTGTTCCGGCAGGTCCCTAAGCGATTCAAATAACAGACGTTTGCATTCATTTTTATAATATGTTCTATATGGATGAGCCGACTTGTCTTTATGCTTATGCCAGTCACCTTCTCCAGACACTGTTACCGTCTGCTGCCTTATGCTGCTGTCTTCCTTAGATAACAAAGATACCGCAATATCTTTTTTTCCAAAACAAATCCCAACTAAAAAATCACAGTCCGTTCTCTTCAGAAATTCCTGCAGTATCTTTTCTGTCTCAAAAGCATATCCCTCTTCTACAGCCACCCGACATCTCTGACCTGGAAAAAAACTGGCCACCAATGCTTGTATCTCATAGTCAAAATCAAGTTCTGACAAAACTATATCTATCATAATTGCACCTTTTACTCCGCGGCAAACAGATTATACATCTTTTCATTTTCGATAGATGTCATAGGACCATGTCCTGGATAAACCTGTACTGCGGGCGGCAGCACAAAAAGCTTTTCCCTAATAGACCGAATCAACGTACTCATACTTCCAGTCGGAAAGTCCGTCCTTCCAACAGATTCCTGAAACAAAGTATCCCCAGAAAACAAAACCCCTGCCTTCTTAAAATAATAACACATGCCGCCTTTTGTATGTCCCGGCGTCAAAATGCACACAACCTCCTGCCCAAGCAATTTAACTGTGTCCCCATCCTTAAGCTGACAGTCCGCTTCCAGAGAAACCGGGCTGCTCATCTGTGCCGATAGATTTATCCTTGCATCGCCCAAAATCTCTCTCTCATCCTCCGCCGCATAAACTGGAATATCAAAAGCTGCCTTAATCTCCCCAACTGCCATAATATGGTCAAAATGCCCGTGTGTTAAAAGAATTGCCGCTGGCTTTAATTCTTTTCGCTCAATCACCGCCAGCAGCTTCCCTGCATCATCCCCCGGATCAACAATAACGCACTCCCCTGACTCTTTATCACTATATATATAGCAATTTGTCTGAACTGCTCCTACAACATAAATATCACATGCAAAACGTCCCATTTTATCCCCCATTCTATGATTGTGTCCTCTCTATATCCTTAACGCCCTCTACCTGCAAAAGCTTTTTAGTCAGATTTTGAAGCTCTTCCACACTTCGGATTGCAAACCCCATATTTATTGTTGCAATCTCCTGCTTTCCAGAACGGCTATTAACCGACTTCACATCAATCTTATTTTCAGCGAAGACTTTCGTTATATCCATTAAAATCCCCATCCTATCGTAAGCATAAATAACAATCTCGGCATCATACAGCTCAACTTCCCTGCCCTCTGTATTTGTCTCCCACTCCGCCTCAATAATGCGCTTTCTGTCCTGATCTGAAAGATTCATCATATTGACACAATCTGACCTGTGGATTGACACACCGCGTCCTCTTGTTACAAACCCGATAATCTCATCCCCCGGCACCGGGCTGCAGCATTTAGAAAACCTTACTGACACATCATTAATCCCTGCAACCACAATACCACTCTTTGACTTGATCGCTGCCATACGGGAAGAAGCGGCATTTACCGACTTATTCATTCCATTTAAGGCTTCTAATATATCTTTGTCTGTTGTATACGCAGGATTTTGCTTACGGTAGGCATCCTGCAGTTTGTTAATAACCTGCCCCTCTTTTAACCCACCATGGCCGATTGCCGCAAGCACAGATTCCCAATCACGAAATCCATATTTCCGCATGCAGGCAGACATATAATCAGTCTTTAATAGGTCCGACATCACAATTCCCTGAGTCTTGCAGTAAGCAGCTAGAAGTTCTTTTCCACGGACAATATTTTCTTCCTTAAACTCAGAGCGGAACCACTGGTTAATTTTATTCTTTGCCTGCGTACTCTTTACAATAGAGAGCCAATCCCTGCTCGGCCCCTTTGAATTCTGGGAAGTAATAATCTCCACCCTGTCACCATTCTGAATCCGATAATCATTGGTTACAAGATTTCCATTTACCCTGGCACCCGCCATTTTATTTCCAACCGCACTGTGAACCGCATAAGCAAAATCAATCGGTGTGGAACCTGCCGGAAGATTTTTAACATCCCCATCCTTTGTAAAACAATATACCTGGTCTGAAAAAAGGTCTAAATCATTCTTTAACAGACTTAAAAATTCTTTATTATCGGACATATCCCTCTGCCACTCCAAAATGTGGCGAAGCCATGCCAGTTTTTCTTCCTCGCTGTCTGCGCTGTTAGTTCCATACTGGTTCTCTTTATACTTCCAATGAGCTGCAATACCATACTCCGCAGTGCGGTGCATCTCATATGTCCGTATCTGGATTTCAAACGGCTGCCCCTGCGGTCCAATCAATGTCGTATGCAGGGACTGGTAATTATTTAGCTTTGGCATTGCAATGTAATCTTTAAACCTTCCGGGTATTGGCTTATAAATCTCATGAATCACACCAAGTGCCGTATAACAGTCGCGCTCAGTATCCACAATAATCCGGATTGCAAATAAATCATATATCTGCTCCAGCCTCTTATCCTGCGTCACCATCTTCTTATAGATACTAAAATAGTGCTTTACTCTCCCATCAATAGTAGCCTCAATCCCAGCCTCACTAATATGATGGCGCACCTCTGATATAATATTGCTGATAAACTCCTCCCGGTGCATTTTCCCCTGCTCTAACCTCTGTGTCAGTTCTTCATACCTCTCTGGCTCCAGATACCGGAATGCCAAATCATCTAACTCTACTTTAACCTTAGAAATCCCCAGCCTATCAGCAATCGGGGCATAAATATCCATTGTCTCCCTGGATTTTTCCTTTTGCTTTTTTGGCGTCTGGTACTGCATAGTACGCTGGTTGTGAAGCCTGTCGGCAAGTTTGATCAAAATAACGCGAATATCCTTTGCCATTGCAAGAAACATTTTTCGGAGATTTTCTGCCTGCACTTCTACCTTGTCTG
>Ga0224740_10381_pt1 | contig 12577 bp, 11 predicted proteins | sample LIM_E_Water_Bulk_FD_161634 | JGI IMG/M metagenome (GOLD analysis project Ga0224740, IMG submission 161634) | Enriched cells from gastrointestinal tract of the lab mouse from Pacific Northwest National Laboratory (PNNL), Richland, Washington... | ecosystem: Host-associated > Mammals > Digestive...
TATGAAATGTCATCTGTACATCAATCATAAAGTGTAATGTAGAATTTACAAAGAACGGAAAGCATTGACAATATAAGCATACAATGATATAGTATCAGCGACAAAACTTCAGGGTCGGGTGAAATTCCCAATCGGCGGTAAACCCCGCAAGCCACTAAGGCAGAACCGGTGAAACTCCGGTGGCGACAGTATAGTCTGGATGAAAGAAGTTAAACATATGTTTTTTTATGTCCCTAAAGGTTTGTTGAAAACCTTTTTTATTTCGGTAAAAAAGGCTGACAGTACAAAGGAGGAATAAAAAATGTCAGCAGAAGTTTCAACAAAAAAGTATTCGCATGTGAATTTGATTGCAAAGATCGCTATTCTGGGAGCTATCGCCGTTATCGTCATGCTCTTCGAGGTAGCAATACCGTTCTTCCCACCATTTTATAAACTGGGGTTAGACGAAGTCATCGTCATGATCGGCGGGTTCGCTTTAGGATGGCTGCCGGCCATCATCATCGAAGCTTTGAAAGTCGTTTTAAATCTGTTGCTGAACGGCACGATGACCGGAGGTATCGGTGAACTGGCGAATTTCATTATGGGATGTTCCTTCGTCGTTCCTGCCGCTTATATCTATCAACACAAAAAGACGATGAAAAGTGCTATTATCGGCATGTGCATAGGTACGTTATCTCTCGTTGTGATCGGAGCGCTTGTAAACTATTTTATCGTATTGCCTCTGTATGCGGGGGTATTCGGATGGCCGATTGAAACGATCATCGAAATGGGAACAAAATTAAATGCTTCCGTTACCGACCTGAAAACATTTGTATTGCTGATGAATTGCCCATTCAACCTGATCAAGGGAGTGCTCAGCTCACTGATCGTGTTCATCTCTTATAAAAAGATCTCCCCGTTATTAAAATAAAAAAAAGAAGCGGATTATATGATTTAAGAAAAAACAACAGGAACTATGATAGTTTCTGTTGTTTTTCTAAATTCTTTTATACAATCCTTATGTTAAAAGCATATTTTATATAAAACGATATTATGAGGAGTGCCATACTCTTTAATCATTCGTTTCAAAATAATTTTATAAATGTTTCTATATATAACGATACTGCTGTTTTCTTTCCAATACATTATATGTAAAATACCCAATCCCCTTTTCCCCTCTGTATCTTATATAAAACCATGATACGTATCATAGTTATCTTACATTCACAGAGCCGGACGCTGGCGTACTTGATGGTTTTTCTCGAGAATAACCGAACCAGGATTAGTCAAACCAAAAATGTAGAGATTGATAGATGATTGAAGATCGTAATTACTAGATGACCAATACCCACAATCAAACCCGGGCGTACATGATCCATCCGCCGCATACGACATGGAATCAACTGCTGATGAACCAATGATAACAGGAATATGATGAGCAACAGAAATCGTGCTTCCTCACAATAGAACCCTTGACCTTATTTTTCTACCTTCTTATCTATCATAATAAAAGCTTACTAAGTAATGCAGCCTTCATATTCGATATGGTATTACTTACGGATTCTCTCATAGAAAAAGCAACAATCATATATCAGTATTAAATATTTTCCCTCTGTATCTTAATATAGAACTATGATGCCTATCATAGTTATCGAATATCTACAGAGCCGGACGCTGAGAACGGAATACATTCGAAGTAGATAGCGCAGATCCCTGATAGGAATTAAAATAACCAAACAAACCAATATCCCATGCACCACTCCCTCCGTACACAGCAGTAGCCGTAGGGGTTGACATCCATGTTTCTTCATGGTTCGCATCAGATTTGCTTTGCCATGATATATTGAGTAATATGCTGCCATCACAGTATTGACCGGCGGATATGCCGCCAGACCAGCATGTTCGTGTAGCACTGGGAATTATTTTCTGATCGTACGAAATCGTGCTATAGCTGATCCAAGTACTTGGGTATTGATAGGATCCATAGGTTTTTCCTCTTTATATTTATCATAAATTTATATACATATGTCCTACCTTCCTATACATCTTAACAGAAAATATACATAATATCCTTGACAATCTCTCTTCCGTTTAAGAATATACTATGTGAAGTAATCAATATATAGAAAAATCGTACCTACTTTTTTAATTTGTCCATACTATATTTACGAATCCACTCCAAAATCAACAACAATAAAATGATCCATAACGTCCATGCAAAAATAGCCGTCATATCCATATTAAATCTCGCTATATTTAACTGACGTCCGATACCTAGCTGTACCTGACCGATGATCTCTGCCATAACACCTACCTTGAGAGCCAACCCCAAGCCGCTGGAAAGACTGGCGTTGATCGCAGGAAGCAATAGCGGTATGTATACTTTTTGCAGCATGCGCCACGGTGTTTCCGGATACAGGCGAATCACGTCTTTCACATCCTGATCCATATGCAGCAATGCATTATAAAGATTCGCATATATCACCGGAAACAAGATCAGAAAAGGAATGATGACGGAACTGCTCTGTGAACCAAACCAAACGAGAATGATGATGATATAAGAGACATTCGGTATGCTTTTCGTCAATAGAATAAAAGGAGACAGTAAATACTTTACAAATGTATAAAAATAGGAGAGAAACGCACAAAGGGCAGCACAGCACAATGCCAAAGAAAGACCAAGCAAAGAACGAAATAACGTATGTATCACGATTTCATAAAAAGAAGATTCCCTACACTGTACTGCCATCAAAGAAAAGACATCCATAGGATACGGCATCAAAAAATCATTTTGTATTCCCATTGCTGCCAGCTGCCATACCCCCAATAAGATCATGATGGAAAAAAAGACGCCGCTTCGCTTCATACCTTCACTCCTTTTGCGATATTATATCATAAACCAAGAAAAAGATGGATGTTCTTCATCCATCTATTTTACAAGCATATCCTCTTGAAATGCGATCTGAAACAGCTGTAAAAAATCTTTTAATTCCTCTTTCACATCCGCAGCATCCACATATTGTATATGCTGATTATTCCATGTCTTCTGGGCAATGACGGAAGACGGAACCCCGATTCGCTCGGCCAGATCGTTCTTGTCGATCATATCGGCAATTACATCAGGATCCTCCACTGCCGTTTCATTCGTGAATGTCTCAATTTTCTTTAAAACACTCTGCACTTTATCTTCACTGCCTTTTTTCACAAAGACGGCTGCCTGCGGATATCCATGGCGATCGGAAGGGTATACTTCCTTATATGCCTCTTGAAGATCTTTCTCTATATGCAAAGAAATTCCCTGTTCTTTTGCCTTGGCAATCGTTGCCGTCGCTGCCGGTTCTGCTAACATACCTCTTTTAGCATTGCCGCTAAGCAGCTGTGCCTGCACATCTTGCACCGAATTATAGAAAGATACTTGCTCATCCGGTATCGTCAAAGATAAGATTTTACCAGGAACGGCATTTTCTCCGAATGCTGCCAGAGGACCGTCTTCTTCCCCACTGATAATATATAGGTTCCCCCATGTGAGAACAGCCTGCAAACGATATTCACTGTTTCCTTTTTCCAACAGTTTCGCTCCAAGATTCACAGGTGCTACAATAATATCATATTCTCCGTTTTCTTTTACAAGTTCGGCGCTGACAATATCACTTCCTGATACCGTCTCTACTTTATTTTCCGTTTCAAATAACGGCAAGACAGCCATAGCTGTTGCTCCTTGCGGTACCAAAACCGACGCCGTTTCTTCTTCCTGTGTCTCCGCCTGACATGCGCTTAACAGCAGCAAAGAAACAAGCATCAAATTTCTAACGATCTTCTTCATGCCTTATCCTCTACTTCCTTCAATAAAAGCTTCTTGCATTCTTCCAAAGACAGCGTCAAAGAATCCTTAGATTGTGCACGACGCAGCGTAACCGTACCGTTTTCCGCTTCGCCATCACCTACTACCAGCTGTACCGGTATCTTATGCAGCTGCGCTTCTCGAATACGATATCCCAGTTTTTCATTTCTTGCATCCAGTTTACAACGCAATCCAACAGCCGTTAACGCATCCGTTACCTTTTTCGCATAAGCCCCATGCTTCTCATAATGCACAGGAATTACCGTAACTTGCTGCGGAGACAGCCACAACGGGAAATGACCTGCATAATGTTCAATCAAAATACCGATAAACCGTTCGATAGATCCGTATATTACACGATGCAGCATGACCGGTCTGACCTTAGAGCCATCCTGTGCCACATACGTCAAATCAAAGCGCTCCGGCAAGTTCATATCCAACTGGATCGTTCCGCACTGCCATACACGCCCTAAAGAATCACGAATATGGAAATCCAGCTTTGGGCCATAGAAGGCACCGTCTCCCGGATTGACCTTATATGTCTTTCCCGCATGCGTACAAGCGTCTGCCAGCGCTTTTTCACTGCGTTCCCATATTTCAATATCTCCGATGTATTTTTCCTCCGGACGCGTACTTAGCTCGATCTCATATGTCAGATGGAAAATAGAATACATACGATCTATAAAGCGGATCAATTCAATGACTTCGCTTTCGATCTGATCCGGACGCATATAAATATGTGCATCGTCCTGCGTAAATGTACGCACACGGAAAAGTCCGTTCAATGCTCCGCTCGCTTCATGACGATGTACCTGTCCCAGTTCCCCTACGCGCATAGGCAGGTCTTTATAGGAATGCAGACCATTCTTAAATACCAACAAAGACCCCGGACAGTTCATCGGTTTGATCGCAAATTCACGGTCATCAACCATAGATACATACATATTATCCTTATAGTTATCCCAATGACCGCTGATCTGCCACAGTTCCTTGCTCATCATGATCGGTGTTTTAATAAACTGATAGTTTTCTTTTGTATGTTCTTCATACCAGAAATTTTCCAGCTGATTGCGCAAGATCATGCCATTCGGCAGAAAAAACGGCATCCCCGGAGCATATTCGCTCATCATGAACAGATTTAATTCACGCCCCAGTTTCTTATGATCGCGTTTTTTTGCTTCCTCCAGCAGATGAAGATACTCTTCCAATTCTTCGGAACTCGGAAAACATACACCGTAAATACGCTGTAAAACCTTATTATTGGCATCCCCTTTCCAATATGCACCGGAATGCTTCATTAATTTGAAATGACGGCATAACTTTACGGATTCCACATGCGGGCCACGGCATAGATCAATAAATTCCCCCTGACGATATGCCGTAATATTTCCATCTTCCAAATCGGCGATAAGATCGAGTTTATAAGGATCATCCTTAAACATCTCCAATGCGTCTTCTTTGGAAATCTCTTCCCTTACGATACGCTTGCCATCTTTGGCGATCTTTTTCATCTCTTTTTCAATCCTTAAAAGATCGTCATCATGAATGACTTCATCTCCCAAATCCATGTCGTAGTAAAAACCCTCGCTCACGACCGGACCTACCCAAAATTTTGCCTGCGGATACAATCGCTTTACCGCCTGTGCCATCATATGCGCACAAGAGTGGTTCAGCATATTTAATTCCTCATGTTCTTTAAAATCAACCATTGCAACCTTCCTTTCATAAAAAAGACTGACATCCAAAGGACGACAGTCTTGCGTGGTACCACCTTATTTTATGTATTGCTACATCTTTATATCGGTAACGACGATATACGGCACACCTTTTCAGGGGCAACTCCGAGGGAGTAAGATCAACTTTTCTCAAATGATTTTCACCGGCCATCATTCTCTCTGATCAAAAAGGAAGATCCCATGTCCTCTTCTTCGTTCATACGTTTATTATATACACCATCTCATCCAAGATGTCAAATAATTTCCCTCTTTTTCTTACGATATCCTGCATATGCAATTCCTCGTTACTATAAAATTAAATATTGCATTAAATTCTTACATAACTACCGTTTATGATGATTTCATATCTATAATACAATTATTTATAAATTAAAAATATTACCTTTTTTAGTATAATCATCTCATACATCAAGGAGGGTATTATGAGTACAATGTATGGTTATATGAGAGTATCATCAAAAGATCAGAATCTGGACCGCCAATATCGAAAACTGATCAGCTACGGTGTAGACGCTAAAAATATCTATACCGATAAGCAAAGCGGAAAAGACTTTAACCGCCCCGCATACCGTAAGCTGGTCGGAAGAAAACTGAAAAAAAATGATATCCTGATCGTTAAAAGCATCGATCGTCTGGGAAGAAACTATGCTGACATCTTAGAGGAATGGAAATACATCACGAAAGTCAAAAAAGCCGATATCCGCATTCTCGATATGCCTCTGCTGGATACCGATCAAAACAAAGATCTGATCGGGACATTGATCGGTGACATCGTTTTGCAGCTGTTGAGCTTTGTTGCGGAAAACGAAAGGATCAACATACGACAACGACAGGCAGAAGGAATCGCGGCAGCCAAATTAAGAGGCGTTCGCTTCGGCCGTCCGCAGTTAATCCTCCCTGACAATTTTGAAGATATTCTTCGACAATGGCAGATCGGTTCTCTCAGCAGCAAAGAAGCGATCGCCGCAAGTGGTATGGCATATTCCACATTTTATAAAAAAGCAAAAATGATACTCAGCACAAAAAAATAAATGCACCTGATGTGCATTTATTTCATATTACCAACTTCCGCTGGAACCGCCGCCAAAGCCTCCCCCAGAAAAGCCGCCACCAAAACCGCCGCCGGAGAAACCACCGCCGGAAATTCTTCCGCCGCCGCTGCCGGCTTCGATCTCAGGGCGGAATGCCGATGCTGATGAAATCCCATGGAAACTGCGATGAAAATGATTCCACCAAAGCATAGTATAAAATACATCTCCTTGTCCATAGCTTCCTACATACCAGGAAGGCGCCTGCATGACAATATGTTCAAATTTCTTTGCCCATACATCACTGACTCCTAATACATACGCATATGGAAGGATATCATAGAACGCTGTCGGATTTTCCTCTACCATCATTTCCAAACGATCTTTTTCACACGTCAAAATGAATTCCTTTAATCCAAGAACCTGCCCCAGCCAACGAATCCCTAATTTTGTGCGCTTATCCATAAACAGCATCACAAACAGCAAGAGCACGGTAGTGATCACATAAATTCCTATATGGATAAAGGACATCTCATACATGATCATGACGGATGCTGAAACAGTCAAGATCAAAATAAACGAAATGACGAAAAATACAGTTGCCGCTACCAATGTAAGTTTGGTCATCGTATGCCGTTTCAACACAACCGCCATACATAGAAACGATAATATGATAAGAAACGGTGTCGTAATCGCGGCAAGCCATGCAAAATCAAAAGTTTCATAATAGCTGTATACGGCTGCGCAGGTATATAAGAGAGTAGGAATCCCTACGATAAACCCCAAGAATATTTGTAAAAATCGCCCTGTTTTTTCAAATACGCGGCGCTCTTTTACCGAAAAATACTTGGAAACGCCTGCAATCGTATTCACCAATCCTCTATATGTCTTCTCAGATTTCAGATCTTCTTCCGAAACTTCATCACAAGTGAAGATCGCATCAAAAAAAGTATGCTCATACGGCGGTACATCATCTTCGAGATCCGCTTTTTTCCGTAACGTAATGTGGTCATTTTTATCGATAATCTCAACATAACCGCGATTTGCCCAATCCAAAATGAGAGACGTCACATCTTTGACATCTACTGTATTATCGATCACATAACCGACACCGGCACTGTTAAGCCCCTCGGGCGCTTGAAACTCCACGGTAACAATGACCTCATCATCTTTTCCAAACTTATAGAACAGAAAGACAGCTAAAACACTGATCGTGATACAGATAGCAGATACGATAGGGCCATAATCCACAGGTTCAGGAAATGTAAAATACTGATCTGGAAGATTGATGACGATCGTAGCCGCATCCTGTTCCTGCAGCGGTGCTGTAGACCGCCCGGAAATCGTCAGCTGATCAAATTCATTGATAATGGTAGTCGCCGTGCTTCCATACGCACCGGAAGTCGTATAAACACCTTCTTGATCAAATTCCTTTGGCATCGAGATCGTATACGTCAAACGATTGATCTTAGCATGATCATATCCTACCAGATTCCAATAGATCATCTGCAGATCTTCCTTCCCCTTGATCGCAAGATCCTTAGTCTGCACTTTATAAGAAATCGTATATTCCTGTCTTCCGCTTACATAACGATCCGCATCCCCAAGACGAATGGAAACTCCCGAACTGTTTCTTTCCACCGCACACGTCGTACCATGACAATCGATATCGCTGATAGGAAAATAATAACTCTGTTCAACGATTTTATTATCAACTTCCCATTCCATGTCATAATTGGTAGGAATGACCCGATAAAAGCCATGCTGCATGGAATAGAAATCGATCTCATAACGCTCCGTAATATGCAAAGAACCGTCTTCCGCAACATCCATCTGAATATCCAATGCATCGATTACGTGGGTCGAAGAAGCATTCACAGCAGATGGAATCGTCAGAAATACAAGAAATACAACCGCTAGGCATATCTTATATAGTTTCTTCATTTTCTCACCTCTACTTAAAAAGAGGGATAGATCACTATCCCTTTTAAAACTGTACCTTTACATTCTCACGCTGAACTGCTTCCGTGATCTCATACATCGGCTTTCTTGCAAAGTGGAACATACCGGCAATAAGATTGCTAGGAAACACTTGTACCTGATTGTTGAACTTCAATACCACAGCATTGTAATATTTGCGGGCATTGGCGATCTCTTTTTCCAGGCTGCCCAGTTCATCCTGCAACTTAGAAAAGTTCTTATCGGCTTTTAATTCCGGATACTGTTCACCGATGGCAAAGAAAGACCCCATCAATGACTGCACCTTTTGCTCATTGGCGATCTTATCATCCAAAGTCTGTGACTTTACTGCCATATTGCGGGCACTGATGACATTCGTAAGCGTTTCATTCTCATGCTTCGTATATCCCTTTACCGTCTCTACAAGATTCGGGATCAGATCATAACGCTTTTTCAAATAAACATCCATCGTTGAAAAAGCTTCTTCCACACGGTTTTGACCTCTTACCAACTTATTGTATGCCATGACAGCCCACAGTATTAAAAGAAATACTACAGCTACCAAAATCCATATCCACATAACGATCACTCCTTTTTTTATCGATTTGATTATACCACTATTATATTACACTTGCCAGATTTGAATCATAAAATATCGCTCATCTTCCTATTTTATCTCTCACAATATCGCTTCCTCGCTTTTTCAATGAATCCTATAGCTCGATCTTGACAATAAAAAAAGCGCACATTATAAGAGTACGATTTCTCTTACATGCACGCTGTATCGTCATAATTTGCGAATGCGCAGTGTCCGTATGGCATTCAATACCGCAAGGATCATAACACCGACGTCCGCAAAGATCGCAATCCACATATTCACAATGCCGACAGCAGCCAGCATAAGGCAAAGCAACTTCACTCCAATAGCAAAATAAATATTTTCGTATACGATGCGGATGCATTTTTTCGCAATGCGGATCGCCTTAGCTATTTTTAACGGATCATCATCCATAAGAACGATATCCGCAGCTTCAATTGCAGCATCGCTTCCTAATGCCCCCATAGCGATCCCGATATCCGCTCTGGAAAGCACCGGCGCATCATTGATACCGTCACCCACAAAGACAACGTTTTCCTTTCCCTGCTTCCATGTCAAGATCTCTTCTACCTTGGTCACTTTATCGCCCGGCAGCAATTCACTGTAAACCTGATCAATGGCTAGATCCGCTGCTACCTGCTCACCGACACGGCGCCGGTCTCCCGTCAGCATTACCGTCTTTTTGATGCCGATGTCTTTCAATGCCCGAATCGCCTGCTCCGCATGAGGTTTTATTTTATCCGAAATGAGAATATGCCCTGCATAGACACCGTTTACCGCAATATGAACGACCGTCCCTGCCTTACTGCATTCCTGATAGGCAATGTGGAATTTTTCCATAAGCTTTCCGTTTCCCGCTGCGACAGGAACTCCATCGACATTTGCAGTAATACCATGACCGCTTATCTCTTCTACATTTTGAACGCGATCGGTATCCACCTCTTTCCCATAAGCTCGGCGTATACTCTTAGAAATCGGATGCGTAGAATAGCTTTCCGCAAGAGCGGCATATTCCAATAGTTTCTCTTCCGCTATACTTGCATGATGCACACCGCTCACTTCAAATACGCCTTCCGTCATCGTACCTGTCTTATCAAAAACGACATATTTTGCGGAAGCCAAAGCTTCCAGATAATTAGACCCCTTAACAAGTACACCGGCCTTGCTGGCGCCGCCAATACCTGCAAAAAAGCTCAGCGGTATACTGATCACAAGCGCACACGGACAACTGATGACGAGGAACGATAACGCTCGGTAAAGCCAATCAGACCACATCGGATCGTTTCCCGTAAGAGAAGCTAAAAGAGGCGGAATCAGCGCTAATGCAAGGGCGCTGTAGCACACTGCAGGCGTATAATAGCGAGCGAAACGAGAGATGAAATTCTCCGACTTTGACTTTTTAGAACTTGCATTTTCTACCATATCTAAGATCTTTGATACGGTAGATTCACCAAATTCCTTCGTTGTTTTTATTTTCAGCAAACCGGTCATATTGATACAGCCGCTGATGATCTCATCACCGACAGCAGCTGTCCTCGGCAAGCTTTCACCTGTCAATGCACTCGTATTCAAGGTAGAATTTCCCTCTATGACAATGCCGTCGATCGGTACCTTTTCCCCCGGTTTTACCACAATGAGGGTACCGACGGCGATATCATCCGGATCAACTTTTTTCAAAGCTCCGTTCTCATCTTCTATATTGGCATAATCCGGACGAATATCCATCAATTCGCTTATATTCCTACGACTTTTACCGACGGCATAGCTCTGAAACCACTCTCCGATCTGATAAAAGAGCATAACCGCTGTTCCTTCTCCATAATCACCCAACGCAATCGCTCCGGCAGTCGCTACCGCCATCAGAAAGTTTTCATCAAACACCTGACGGTTCAAAATTCCCTTTACCGCTTTAATGAGAATATCGTAGCCGATCACGATATACGCTATGAGAAACAGTACCGTTTCATAAAGGTCATCCAATACAACGATTTTAAGAGTGAAAAACAGTACCGCAGAAATAAGGATCCGCAACAGCATCTTTTTCTGTTTCTTATTCATAGTTTCCTCCGCTGTTTATCAAAAATAAATTTCGCAATCATCTTCAATTTTCTTACAGTTCTTTAATACTTCCTTCATAACTTCTTTCGGCTGTGCCTCTTCGTCAAATTCAACGATCATCTTCAATGTCATAAAATTAACAACAGCCTGCTTTACACCGATTGTCGCATTCGCAGCTTCTTCCATCTTATTTGCACAGTTTGCACAGTCAACCTCAATCTTATATGTTTTCTTCATTCCTTATCCCTCCATTTATTGAATAGTTGAGCATATATTCAACTTCTATACATATTATAGTTGATTATACGTTCAACTGTCAATACTTTTTGTTTGACAATTGCTCAATTTTTCAACTATAATTGATAATCATATTATATGCACCAAAGGAGGATACAAATGCTGGAAAATCACTGTGATTGTAAACCGAATGATATAGAGCTTGTCAAACGAGTAAAACATAATCTTCCCGAATTTGATAAGATTATGGATCTATCCGATTTTTTCAAAACGATGGGTGACAGCACAAGACTGCAAATCCTCATGTCGCTGCAAGAGCATGAGATGTGTGTATCCGATCTGGCAAATGTTTTAGATATGACGAAATCTGCCGTATCGCACCAGTTAAAAGTACTGCGTATCTCCAAACTGGTCAAATCGCAAAAAATAGGTCGTTCTGTTTATTATTCGTTGGATGACAGCCATATCGAAGGTATCCTGAAAAAATCCTTTGAACATATTCAGGAGCAGTAGTATCTTAAGAATAAAATATCCGTCTGCATTAACGGTATAACTGTTCCTCATATAGCCCTGGAAATCAATGCTCAATTACACACCACTCTATATTGACATTTACATCCAGATAACAAAAAGCCTGAATTATCAGGCTTTTCGTATTTATAAAGGCTTTGTAACTCATTTCCTAGAATAGTTGCAGAAACCGCAATCTAAAATGATATTGGATAATGCGATACATATTTGAATCGCATTGATTTTAGAAATTGTTGAACCAAATCTTGCTTTGAACTAACTTGTTCTTCAAAAATCTGATTCATACTTTTTAACACGAATCTATTAAATTTAAGCCAGTCCATTTCCACACTAGAAGAATCACTACGTTTATATGCTCATCATGGATTAGTAAACAATAATTCGGTATAGGACTAATATCATCATTAATGGTATTTTTCGATATCTAAACATCTTTGTTCTACATCTTCAACCCAACAACATCCTTATCATTCGTGACTTCCAAAATAATTGTGCTAGTCCCATAATTTAAAAAAGCAGATACAGTCTTCAAAAAAGATTTTGTTGTATCTGCTTTGTATTCTAAATTTCTAGTTTCTCTATCTGTAATGTAGCTCCTCTCTATCTTACT
>Ga0224740_10383_pt1 | contig 12562 bp, 17 predicted proteins | sample LIM_E_Water_Bulk_FD_161634 | JGI IMG/M metagenome (GOLD analysis project Ga0224740, IMG submission 161634) | Enriched cells from gastrointestinal tract of the lab mouse from Pacific Northwest National Laboratory (PNNL), Richland, Washington... | ecosystem: Host-associated > Mammals > Digestive...
CGTCACCATACAGCCTGACATATTCATACGCTGCGTTTTCCAGTTCTTCCGGTTCGATAATATCTCCCTGCCAGTCCTCAATCAGTTCCCCGTCAACCCTCATAGATACATTCGCCCATCCAAAGGCAAGCATCTTATCATCATCGGATTTCATGATTTTGAACTTTCCTTTTATGACATTGGATTTCTTTTGGATCATATCTGAAAATTTTCTCATTCTATCACTTCCTCAATGTATTCAACTGCACAGGCGCATCTTGGGTGGGCAGGCGGCAGCATATGGTGGCCGGGAAATAACACCCTGCCTCCAAAATTAAATTCAGAATCCATATCAATCTCTGTCCCCTCCAGCGCTGAACAGATAGTGCATACTGCATCATCACCAGATGTACTCCACCGCTTTTTCATCATACCTAAGTACCCCTGCTCCTGTGCCTGCCTTATCCCATAGTCTGCACCACGGTTATAGGCAAATGCGCTCTCCGTCTGTGCTATCGTAAAAGCCCTCTCCCTGTGCTGTTTCTCGGCATACTTCTGTGCTGCCTCCCTTGCTTTTTTCCGGATGCTCTCCGCTTTCATTCTCGGATGCTCCTTTTTAAGCGTCTCTACAATGCTGTCATAATATCTTGCATTTGCTGCAGCCTGCCCTTCTGTCAGCCCTATGCAGGGGCGTATCATCCTTGCCAGCTCGTCAACCGTATGCCCGTCACGCATTTTCTTTGTGAGGAGCGCTGCGATTGCGTCCTGCTGTTCTTCGGTGCAGACTGTGACAAAATTAGCGCCACGCTCTTTTATCCACTCCATGATGCCAGGTGCCTGCATGTTGAACTCAAATAATACATTGTCAAGAATCGGCTGGCCTGCTGACCCGGCCACAAGTGCCATAGTCCATAAGCTGTTCAGCCTATTGGCCACCAGTACGGAGTAGTCCTGCTGCCATTCCTCTACCGTTTCAACATTCAGGGTGCCGTCAAGTACCGCCTGCCTTAATTCCTGGTATGTGATTGCGTCTTGCTGGTCTTTCCAGAAACCACATAGGATTTCAATCGGCTCGTTACACTCCGTTTTTAGGTATTCTTCGAGCCGCCGTAGGACTTCTTGACTGTTCCCGCTCTTTGCCTTTCGCAACCTCTTTGGCCGCATAACCCGAAATGCCATTGCCTGCACCCCTTCCTAACCTCTTTTTCGCTGCCTCCGCTTTTCCATCATCATCCGGGATTTCCTCAACAGTTCCACTACTGCCATCTTCCGGTTCCCTGCCTGCGGCTGTTTCCGGCTCTGGCGGTTCGTTCTGTTCCTGCAGGTCTTTTCTTCTCTCGTCAATACTTCGGGTGTCTGATGTCCTCTCTGGCAAATGTCCAACCTGTCTGATATAATCCTCTAACCCATCATCCGGTACCAGCAGGCCGATTCCTGTCATATCTTTTATGAATGTCGCTACTTTCGTAATATCCATATCCTCAATATCGCCATGTGTCATTTTAGGGTACTCTGTGATGCCAGCGAAATGCTGGCCGTTAATATCAATCAATGACGGTATGCCCTGGCTATTGAATGTTTCGCAGATAATATCCAGAAATGCTCCTATAGCAACTGCAAATAATTCTGTCTTATCAGAACTCAGCGCCCAGCTGCCCGTCTTGTCATGTCCCAGAAAAATAAAATCCGCTAACACCGTCATTGCTATTCTGGTGTCATAGCGGTTTATGATTGCGTTCGTGTCAAATTGTCTCTTACCCCCAGAACTTAAAAGCTCCAGTGTGTACCCTGCCGGTAGGACAACTCCCTCCATTTCATCCCTGCGGATGCTGCGCACCATCCGCTCCATGCCAATCCTTGCCTGTACACATTCGTCAATTTCATCAGACCAAATATCAAGCCCCTCTGGTGCGTGCATTACCGGCAGTCCGGCCAAGTCTCTCTCAATGCCAATACCCTCAATCTCCTGGATTCGTCTCTTGAAGTACCAGGAACGGTAAGCATTCCTCAGTATGCTCCTGCCTTCCGGATTATTCTTTCTGCTTTTCGTCCGGAACAGCATAGCCTTACTCAGCGGTATCGTGAACAGTCCGAAGTCTGGAGGTGGCATCTGTGTCATGCCAAGCAGGTTATCCTCGTTGTCATACTCCCACTCATACAAAGTTTCCTGCGCCCTGATTGGTAGTTTCTGCCATCCAATCAGCCCATCATTGTATTTGCTCTTTGTCTTTGGATTCTTTGTGTTCCCCATGCGCCGCTTATACACAATTTCATGAAAGCTCCAGCCATAAGTGAGGAATGATAGAATTTCTGATATAGTATCAATCCAAGTGTCCTGCATATCATTCATGCAGCTTTCTACAAATTCAGCCGCTTCCCTGTCCTTTGCGGTATCGCCACCTGGTTCAACATTCCAACTACATTGCCGCACCAGCATTTCGATAGCAAAAAGAATAGCACCTACCACGTCGTCATTCTCTGACATTTCACGGTAAACTTCTATCCCTTTCTTGCCTCTCAATTCATGCAGGAACTCTTCGTAAACAATCCCTCCATACCGCCGCTGTCCTATGCGTCCAATTTCTTTGCTGCCATTTGCCATGCATTCTCACCCCACTCTCTTCATGTCCAATAACTTGATTTGTTAAGACCGTTAATAGCATCACTGCTTGGTGCGCTTCCTGTATATTTCTTAATCTTGCCCAGATATGTTGATAGTGCAAGGGCATCCGCCCTATCCGGTGAAGCTACTCCACGCTTTTTCATTTCTTTTTTGCTTTCGAGTTCCAGCTTTCCGTTGGATGCCATGAAATATTTTCTAACAGACAACTGTGCAAATGTATCCGCTTCATCCCCTATCTCTATCTGCTTATTTCTCAATAAATCCCGCAATACTGCCCACATGTGTGTAGTCAGATTATTGTAATATTCAGCCGCTTCTTTACCTTCTTTTGTATCTGTATCAATCTTTTCAGCAGCATTAATTGGTATAATAAACAGACGGTGCAGTTTCTGCTCCCTCTTTACTTCTTCCAACCGGTCAGTCACTCCGCCACCAAGACCAGTATCATCAATATTGACATAAATCCGGCCCTTATAGTCAGGGAATTCCCTAATTACTTTCTTATACTGAACCACTATATCTCCAACTGTTGCCATTAAATTCTGTCCATGCCTATGTATGGCCAGGTTTAATTTCCCTTTGATGTTCCTGTATATGACAGTTTCATCATCTCCATACCGTGCAACATCCACTCCAAACATAATATAAGGCATGCCCTTGTCTTCTGGCAGCTCATAGACCTTGCTTCCACATTGTTCTATAAGCGAAAGCATAATAAATACATCATCTTCCTGTTTTGGAAATTTCCCAAAAACCCTGACAAGAACTACATTGCTGTCCCTGCCATACTTCCGTATAAGACTTTCAATATTCTGCTTATTCGTTCTGGGACTGTCTGCAGATGATACCGTATGGTTTTTATATAAGGTTCTGTCAGCATGGAAAGCATCATAAAATGTGCCAGAAGTCCTTGTCGGGTTCCCGCACATCAACAATTTGTTATTTTCCCCAGACAGCGTACCAAGTATTGCTTCCATGATTGGATCGGCGACACCGGAGGCTTCATCTACTATGAATAGCATATTATCCTCATGGAATCCCTGCATATTTTCTGGTTTTGTTGCGGTTCTTGCAGTAGCGAACCAGCGTTTTTCATGGCCAACCATGTAGATATAGGTTTTTGTCCACTTGAGAATATTTTTTAAAAGCGGTGAACGCTCCTGCCATTTTGCTATCTCGGACCATAGCACATCATGCAACTGCTGTTTGGTTGGTGCTGTAGCTACTACTCTCGGCCATGGAAAACACGACAGAAACCAAAGGAGCGCAACCGCCTCAATACTGGTTTTCCCAACTCCCTGCCCTGATTTAATTGCAACTTTAGGATTCTTTGCAAGGTCCATCAATGCCTCCTGCTGCCATTCGTCTGGTTCGAACCGCAATACCTCATTCGCAAAAAACACTGGATTTTTTCGGTATTTTGGAATCCGTTCACTGAAAAAACGACGCCTTTTTAAACTTTTAGATGCATTCATGATATATCGTTTTCTCCCTCATCTGAACATTCATCTGAACATTCATCGGTTACACTTGATATCCAATCATCAACCTCTTTGTTCTGTTTTCCTTCAACAGCATTTTTAATCTGTTCTGTTTCCGCCTTGATTTTAGCTATCCGTGCCATCTGTTCCTCAGTAGCGTTATCCTCATACTGTCTAATCAATGCCCTGAGTTCCGACATAGCCCGCGCCTGTGCACTTAGGAATGTTGCCTGCCTGTCCCATGAGAATTGAAACTCCCATTCCACTTCCGTTTCCGTTTTCGTCTCACTTTCCTTCTTTTTAACTTTTTTTATCTCCTTAATCAGTTCTTCCTTGTCCTTCACAAACATAATTTTCTGTGAACGGAGTATGGCAGCATAAGACAACTGGATATTCTCCAATAGAATATCCATAAAATCCTTATTCTCTATATCATCCAGAATAGATAACGCATCTTCTGGCAGATACTTCGAAAAGAAACCATGTTTTTCTGCATTCTTATTTCTCTTAGGCGCACCTCCATGGTTTCCAACTGCATTCCGGTTTCCTTTAGGCGCACCAGGTTTTCTTTGGCGAACGTTCGCCTTCTGCCTTTTATTTTTTACCGAACGTTCGCTTTCTTTTTTTTTATCCTCTGAACCTGCCTTATCTTTCCATCCGCATTCCTTTTTCCATCTACGGACAGTTCCGTCTGGTCTCCCAATTTTTTTAGCAATATCTACAAGCTTCATACCACCTCTATAAAGAGATTCTGCCTGTGCCTGTAGCTTTTTTGTTTCTTCATTAGGTGCCCTCGCCACGCCATTGCCCCCTTTAATTATGTTGTTTTGTATCACATAGACAGCAGTTCAAAGCGCACGAACCGCAACATATGCAGGCTTATATTTTAGTTACAAATTCAGCATTGCTATACTGCCCATAACCTTCAACCATCATCTGTAAAAAATCCTCCTTTGAGAAATCCGAAAGGCGGAAAACCTCTTCCGGCCGCATTCCAAGCTGCTTTCCTATTTCCTTTACCGTCTTACCTTCCTCCATCAGTTCCTTAACGATTGCTTTCATAGGCTCCAGCAGATGCGTACCCCTTGCCCTGTTATGGGTAACAGTACCATATATATTCCCAGCCTTATCTTTATGCTCTACAACAACAACTGGCACTTTTCCATCAAGCATGGACACCAGCGGTTCTTCTCCAGCAACAGTCCAACGGTGGAATCCATCAATAATCGTAAAATCCGGCCTTACCACAATCGGCAATGTCCAGCCGTTGGTTAATATGGACTGTTTCAGCAGTCCCAGATTTTGTTTCGATACTTTGTTCGGGTTATAATCATTTGGCTTTACCATGCTCCTGTTTACCCATTGGAGAGTATCAAGAGGGCTTACCATCTTACTATCCATTTTGCATTTCCTCCCTCTTCTTTGCCTCAGCAATGTATTTGCCATATATCCGCTGGTACAATGCCCGGTATGATCTAAGCTTTGGGTCTCCTGAAATAAGCCCTTCATAAATCGCCTTGCAGTCCTTGTTATCTACAATAGCAGAGACACTTATAAAAAAATTCCTGTACCGCTCAGCCACATACCTCTTATGCTTTGTTTGATAATTACCATCCATGTCAGAGAACAATTTCAAAAGAGCGGCCTTATAATCTTTCTCCGCTTTCCCTTTCTCATTCTGCTTTCTGGCTATTGTGCTCCTCCCAAACATTTCACTGTCCCAATATAGGGCTGCAAGATATGCGTTAGGCTCCCGGCGGACTATCCTCTCCATAAGGTCAGGATAATACTCATTCATTTTCACAAGGCTTTTAGCGGTATCAACCGAAAAGAACTGTGATACCCTAAGCTGTCTGCGGCTGCTTCCTGACTGCCATAGATATAAGTAAATATCTGGTATATCTATCTTCTCATTATATAAATATAACCAGACGTCCTTATCCTTCCAATCATAGATTGGAAATACCTGATGCCTTGAGGTAATCCTCTTTCCGGCTTTTGTCAGTGTAGCGATATTCTGCAGCCGCTGGACTGATTCTGCCATCCTTATACCAGTTATAGTTATCCCGCCTGAATATGCTCTTGGCAGAAAATCTTGATATGCATCTGACCGGGGGGTCAGCAGCGGGTGATTTCGAATAGCAAAAGGCGGCGGCTGTCTTACCCAAACATCCTTTTTATATCTATCCCAACAGATAAAGGTTTCATCGTTTGACAGTTCATTAAAACAGTTGTAGTGTTTTACCTCAAGGCAGAACCACTCAAACTTTGCCCCAACAAGCATAAATTTCTTCCGCCATTCCCTTACCTTTTCATCCATGCATGGGAATATAGCTTCTTCATCAATAAATTGCACTGTCAGCTGTGCCGGGTTGATTTCTCCTGCCTGTATCAGATTCATTACGAGCTGCGACAGGCACAAGCTGTCTTTTCCACCGCTAAAGGACATATATACCGGCAGACCATTCCGAAACACATTCCGGATTCTGATTTTTGCCGCCTCTACAACATCAATGCTGGCCGGACATCGTTTTATAGCCATATCTTCTCTCCGCAATTTGGGCAGGTAACGAATTTTCTTACTTCGGTGGTTTCCTCACTGCCTCCTTCTGAATCCTGCTGTGACGGAACCGCCGATTGTGGCGCCATCTCCTGTCCTGATTCAATTTTCTGTATCTGCTGCTCTTTCCTTTCAGCATTTTCCTTGATACTCTGAATTTCTTCCTCGTCAAGTGTTCCATACTCGGAGAGCTTATCTGTAATATCCTCAGCCTCGGAAACCATCTGCTTTAAGATTTCTTCATCAAAGCCAGGGATATCCAAATCTCCCTGCAGGTCCTCCAAAAAGGTATTCAGTGTTTCCAAGTTCTCAATACCCAAGCTGAAAATCTTATTGTCGGCAATCATCAGCTTCTTTTTCTGATTTTCAGTTAGATTATCATACCGATATACATCTGCCGTTTCTTTCCCCATAGCAATGAGTGTATCGTACAGACCATTTCCCGCCAGAATGACGTTGTTCTCGTCAACAACGATAGGGCGGATCTGCCCGAACATCTTTACACTGCGCTGAAACTCCTTCAACTGCTGTTCCGTATGGATTCTGACATTCTTTTCTGGCTTAATAAGGTCAGCCAGTTTCATTTTGGTTATTTCCATGTTTGCGTCCTCCTGTGATTTATTGGAGGAACGATTAATGTATGATATATATGCTATCTGCAAATAGCAAAAAGACAGCCTGCGAACAATCGCCCGCAAATGCTGTCAAATGTCAGCGTATTTATTTAAGGCTTTTCAGAAAATCCTTTGCACTCTGGATATGCTCTGCAGCCTCGGTTACAATAGAGCTGTCAATCTCATAAATTTCTGCCCAGGCATTTTCCACGTTGCCGGTCCACTGCCTTGCCGACCAGGGATGTGTGCCACAAAGATAACCGTTTTTCCAGTCATAAATCGGCGGCATTTCCAGATTGTAATAATGGATATATGCCAACACCTGCTCATGCGTCCAGTCAGACATGGGGCTGTATCTTGTTACTCCCTGCCCGTTAGTATAAATGTTATCTCCCTTTCCAACATAATTTCCGTCAGCTCTCCGCCTTCCAAGCAGCAGCATATCCAATTTTTGCTCCTTGTAATATTTTGTCTGGCCTCTATGTTGGACAATCTGAAACCACCTTGCCGCAAATTTGCTGTCCTGCGGAAAAAGCATCTGCAGATGGTTTGCCAGCCATTTTATATCCTGTCCTGTGTTGATTATGGACAATTCCGAAGGCTTATGCCCCTCTACCCATTCTGTAAATGCTTTATACTCCAAATTACTGATTACGAGGACGCAGGGGGTTATCCCTGCCAGCTGGCAGATTTCACCGAGTACCAGAGAATCCTTTCCACCGCTCCATGCATAGGCGGCCTTCTTCCCTTTGGTTTTCTTCTTAATCTCTTTTACTGTCTTTTCGACCAGCTGATCCAGTTCCTTCTTCGACACCAGTTGTTCTATTTTCCCAAATGCATCTATCCAATCAGAGTTTTGTATCCTCTGCTTTCTGCCAAGTACATCACCCATTCCATACACCTCTCTTTCTGCTTACTGCCAGAGCCACCGCTCCAGAAAGAATAACTGTCAAAAGACTGCCAGCGGTCTTATAAATCGCAATTCCCTGTATATTTCCATATCCGAATATTGGCAAGCCGATAATAAGAGCAGATATAATTCCTGCAACAATTCCCCACGGTTTCAATTCTATTCCTCTAAGAGTGAATATCGTCGGGAGCAGGGTAGCAGCCCTTAATGTTCCATACATCAGGAACAGGTGCGTTACTGTCAATCCTGGTATGTTGGCTACGGCAATTCCAACAGCCAACAATAAAATCATAGCGAACTTTGTTTTTCCGAGTGTCTTTTCCTTGAAAACGTCTGTTGTGAGGGATGATATTGCACACAGGTTGCTATCTATCGTCGACAGCAGCCCCGATACAATCATAAACAGGAACGGGATGACCGCCCATGCCGGGAATAGTGTGCTTATCAGTTCAAAATTGATTATTCCGGTATCCGCTGCGACATATCCCATGCCAGAACCGATTAAACCAAGCACACCCATTGACAAAGGCACAATCCCAAACAGCAGCGCTCCCACAAAGAAAGCCCTGCCTATTCTGTCTTTCCTGACACAGAATGCCCTCTGCCAAAAGCACTGGTCTCCAAACGGTCCTGAGATAAGTCCTATCGTTGTTGGAAGTCCGAATCCTAAAAAGATTTCCCATCCTCTCTTTGAGAATAGTGATCCAGCATCCCCTGCGGCTCCTCCTAAACCCATAACTAGTGTTTCTAACCCTCCACCATTCTTTACACCAAAAGCAACAAAACCCATGCTGGCGGCCAACATAAGGACCATCTGAACCGCATCTGTCAGTATTGATGCTTTAATTCCAGAGAACTGTGAATATGAAAATGCAATCGCAGCCATAATAATTGTCATAACTGCGAACGGTATCCCAGTAAGCATACTTAATATCTTACCGCCCGCCAACATCTGCACTCCCGTTGATAAGGCCGACAATGCGCCGAGCTGGAACAAATATATATTTTTCACAGCTTTAGAATAATATTTCCCATACATATAGCCGGACAATGTAATTCCCTCCGGCATTTCTTCCCTAATCCTCTTTGCAAAGGGAATGAACAGTATCAGACACATCACGTTCGGAACCAGAAACCAAAAGAGCCCTGCAAAGCCCTTTGTGTAAGCATTCTCAGTCGATGTGAAAAGAGCTGGTGCCCATATCCACGTAGCAGCTATACTCAAAGCCGACACCATCCAGCCAGTGTTCCTATTTCCGACACAGAACCGCTCAATATTGTTCTCTTTTTTTGCCATAAATACTGTAACCCCAAGCATTACTGCCGCATAGGCCAACAGCACAATCAAAGTATAATCCATACTTTTCCTCCATCTTTTATTTTGGAGGAGCTTCATGCTTCCCTGTGTCTGATTCTCTCCTTTCTCGGAAAAACTGCACGAAAAAAGGAAGTCCGATAGCAGACTTCCTCCGATGTTCGATTCAGAATTTTACGAGTACAATTTTCTCACTTTTATATTGAAAAATCAAGGAAAAATTTTTGCAGACGGCGGATTTAATGAACTTTCAATCCATCCACCCCAAAAATAAGGGCTGATAATCTTTCTGTTGCAACTTTGATGTCCTCATATACATTTCTAGTAGATATGTTCTGCTTATCTGCAATCCGCTTTGCCGATAAGGTATTATCCGCCATATACATATCCCATACAACCTCGTACCGCCTCATTTCAATTTCTCGGTTTGGAGCATTGCCACAATACGCCTCATACAGCCTAAACATTGTTTCTATATGGGAAACAATAACTGCAGTTCTGGTGGCGCTCCGCTTTATGCTTTCGATAATCACCTCATTGTCGTACATTGACATCATTGATTCCAGAATATCTATTGCAGATTCCTCCATCTGAGTTCTTCCAAATACTGAATTTTCTGCGTGTTCCTTCATCATATGATAATTACGAAGTAGCAGCTTGGTATTCCTCAGCCGCCAATCCGCTCTTTTCCCCTGCTCTTTCTTCCGTTCCTGATCAAACATTTTCAAAGCCTCTTTCGCTCCAATAGTAGCCGCATTCTCATAAATCTCCTTTAGCTGTTCATGCGTCAGAACCACTAAGGTTTTATTGTCTGTTGTCTGGTTATCCATGCTATAGCCCTCCCCAATGCATATTTTAATCTACACCAAATTGTGATATAATGTTGTTGTCTGTTGGGAGGGTTGCGAAAGCACTCTCCTTTTATTGAGAAAACATGCTGCTATTTACATATACTATTTTCATTAAGCCATCATTCCCTATTTGCTTTTTTTATCTTGGTTACTTCCTTTATGTCTGGAAATACCAAACACTTACTCATTTGCTCTGCAAATTCTTTTGCTCCAGTATTATTTTTTTCAACTTTATCTGCTATATGGCGTAAAACTATAACTAACAGCCCCGCATCTGATGCCGAATATGGAGAAATTGCTTCTAAAATATTTTCTGAATAATACTGCAGTCCCTTTGTGACCATATCAACCGCTTTTTTCTGCTCACCTTTTGCCAAATATTTATTTCCGCGGTCAACATAGCTTTTCATTCTTTTTTCCATCTAATCACCTTTCCAATCTATATATTGCAAATATAAATTCAATCAGCCTTGTTTACCTGCTCTTTTCTTATTATCTCATATTCTTTTACTGCTGTGTCAAAATCCCAGTGCGAATAAAATATCTCTCTACCTACTTTTACTTGATACTCCGTCTTGTCTACACACTTTTTCATGCAGAATTTAACATTGTTCTCCTTATGTATTGTAATTAATTTACCATTTTCTTTCACAAATCCGTTCCCCTTTCTGGTCTGCATGATATTTTAATATGTTAATTGCTTCCTGCTCTGTCACTTTGCATCCCCTCCTATCGCATCTATGCAGGCATTCCATGCCTTTACTTGTATGTTATATTCCCAGTTATCGCAGCTTAGTTTCTTTTTCTGTGGCATTGGCAATAATGGACATTTATTTGCCCTGGAGTTTTTATCCATATTGTCAAATTCACACTTTGTGACCCGGCAGCCAGCACACCCTTCCGGCATATCCATTACAAATATTGCTTTACTCATTCCTCCATCTCCCTACTTCTTTCCTCATAGTCATTGTAAACATTGTATAGCTGGCAATAAAGATTACAAAAAACTCTTTCCCCATTCCAACACTGCGACAATCCGTCATTCTCTTTCGTAAAATATTTTTTGCATTTATGATTATTTTCATCAGCGCAAGGATCTAATGTAAATCCAAATTCCGAATTTAAATTATCATAGAAATCTTTCGGAGTTTCCCATTGATCCGTTCTACTGCTAAACATTATATTGTTCATCATTTTTCCCCTTTCCCACTCTGTATCAGTGCTTTTTGCAGTTTGTTTGTTGTCTGCTTAATGTTCATGGTGCGCCACTTTCTATCACCTCAATCTGCAAATGCTTTCTGCCTGTCATTTTAATTCTGTTCATATAAAGGAGCGCCACAATATTTGCAAAATTTTGCATTATAATCGAATTCTCCTAAATGCGCAGTTTTGTAAGTAAAATCTTTGCTTCCAAGATATCCTCCGCATATTGAACACATACATTCTGTTTCATATTCATCATGCGAAGTATGATAGGAATCGTATTCACTTCTAACTCTTTTTGTTTTTAACATATTTCCCTTTCCCTCCACAATCCCCCTAAAATCCCCTAATGATATTGTACAGGGGATTTGTACCAATTTATTTTGTTTCTCTCAATCCACACCACTTAGGCTTTTTAATATCCTTTCCACATTCAGCTCGTAAAACCTTTGTGTATCTTCCGTTATTCTGAAATTCCACATTGCAAACATACCCATATGTTCCAGGCTCATTCTTCTTTCCATCAACACAGCTAATAGAACTACTTCCGATCGGAAAGCTATAATTGCAATGCCCAAACGGACACTTATTGCAATGTTTAGGAATATCCATAGGGACTATATACACTTCTCTATCCTCCTAATCTCCAAATCAAACAAATGGTAAAAATGCCTCCTAATACCGTAAAAATCCGTGCGGCCTGCCACACCGTTCAAATTTTATAACCCATACCCATGGGTTAGCATCCCAGCCAAATTTTCCACGGTCCACCTTTTTTATAGTGGAATCCCACAACTCGTCAAATGGATCGCCAATCTGTAACCCTTCTGCGAGTACCCCATCATCATCTATCTCTTGCAGCCGTTCTATCCTTACATCCTTTACGTCTAACCAAATGCGCGCTGCTGCCCTTGGCATGTGAATTGATGGGCACCATCGGCAATAAAAATCGTTAGTATCTGCTTTATAGTAATATTGTTCCTCTTGGTTATCTAAACTTCCACGGCACCATGTTTCCCGGACATA
>Ga0224740_10385_pt1 | contig 12545 bp, 10 predicted proteins | sample LIM_E_Water_Bulk_FD_161634 | JGI IMG/M metagenome (GOLD analysis project Ga0224740, IMG submission 161634) | Enriched cells from gastrointestinal tract of the lab mouse from Pacific Northwest National Laboratory (PNNL), Richland, Washington... | ecosystem: Host-associated > Mammals > Digestive...
AGACATCTAATAAGAGAAATGGGCGTTCCCTAAGTTTAATGAATTCTACTTGCATTGAAAATGATGGATTTACTACAACTTAGAAAGCCAGTGCCTATACAAATTTAAAATATTACAAAATAATGTAAATGTAATTTGATTTTAAAATTATGGATTAATGAATAAACGTAAGCAAAGAGTATATGGATAGCTCTAAATAGTTAAGAATCAATCTTTTCAATTTTAAAGCTGAAGAATATTATCTTATATCAGTTTGAAGGTTTATATAAATTTTACATTACTCTCGTCATTTTTATGCTATAATAATGCTATATCATTGATATAGAAAATAAAGGAGAACAAAAGCATGGCTTATTCAGAAGAAATAAAGAAGATTCGTCAGAAATGTTTTTTGTCACAGGAGGCTTTTGGCAGAGAACTTGGTGTTTCATTTTCATCTATTAACCGATGGGAAGGTGGAAAAAGTAAACCTAATATGTCTGCTATGAAAAAGATTAAGGATTTTTGTGATATCCACAACATTGATTTCAACGGATTAGAAGAACAGTGGACACAGACGGGAAAGGATGAATAGTAGCATGGCGAAGAAGAAAACTGCTGAAAAAGCATTGAATATAGATAATATTTTATTTAATTGCAGAGATATTCTGCGTGCGGCGCGTAACTCGGGTTCTTTCTTTGAGAAGCGTGACATGATGCTTACGCTTGTATTTTTACGTTTTATTGGTGAGAAATACGAAGACGGAATTGAAAGGCTTCGTCAGACTTTAATCGAACAAGGGCTTGATCCGGAAGATGAAAATATTAGAGCAGCATTCTTTGATGATGCTACTTTTACAGATGGAACATATAATTTGCCTCTTGAAGCAAGGTGGTCAACTATCATCAATACTCCTGCACCGGGGCTAAATGTTGCACTTGATACAGCACTTCATAGTATTGCAACCGCTTCAAAGGATTTAAAAGGCTGTTTTATTGAAGGTACGTTTACTACTCGTAATTTTGGCGCAAATGATATTAAGAAACTTGTTGATGAAGTAAATAAAATCAGCCATAAGGCATTTGGTGAAGAAAAAGACCTTATCGGTCGAGTTTACGAATATTTCCTTAAAGAATTTGCGGTTAATGCAACAAAGGAAGAGGGAGAATTTTATACGCCTCATGATGTTGTACAGTTGATTGCAGCAATGATAGAACCTTATGACGGCACTTTATATGATCCTTGCTGTGGTTCAGGTGGCATGTTTATTCAGAGCGCCGCTCTTGTAAAATCAAAACAAGGTGATATCAACAAAATCAATATTTATGGACAGGAAAAGGACGCAGCTACTTATCGTCTTGCAAAAATGAATCTTGCACTTCGCGGACTCAGCCATAACCTTGGTGAAACAAATGATTCGTCCTTTACACACGATTTACATAAAGGGTTATACTTTAACTATATTATGGCAAATCCACCGTTCAATCTGAAAGGTTGGTATGATGAAAATTTAAAGAGTGATGTACGTTGGTCAGACTATGTAACACCGCCTGAAAGCAATGCGAACTATGCATGGATTCTGCATATGCTTTCCCATTTGAAGAAAACGGATGGAGTTGCGGGATTCCTTCTTGCTAATGGTGCATTGAATGATAGTGATACTTTAGAAATCCGCAAGAGGCTGATTCAGAATGATAAGGTTGAAGCGATTATTGTTCTTCCAAGAGAACTGTTTATCACAACAGATATCAGTGTTACATTATGGGTTTTGAACCAAAATAAAAAGGGCGGTAACTACCACGGTAGAATATTGCGTAATCGTGAGAATGAAATGCTCTTTATGGATTTGCGTACATGGACAGAAAATTCGGTAAAGGGAGAAAGCAAAAAGAAAGTACGTTTGGTAACGGAACAGATTGAAAGAGCAGCAGATATTTACCATACATGGCAGAGTGAAGGAACTGACGGAACAAAATATGAAATTCCTGAACTTTATCGTAGCGTAGCTATTGCAGAAGTTGAAACCAAAGGCTGGGCGCTTACGCCAAGTAAATATATTGAATTTGTCGACCATGATTTAGAAATTGACTATGAAAAGGAAATGGCTCGTATTCAGGCAGAAATGAAGGAAGTTATGAAGCAGGAAAAGAAATCCCAGCAAATGCTGGAAGATGCATTTAGGGGGATTGGTTATGGGATTGACTAAATATAGACTTGGAGATTTAATCGAATTACTAGGACAAGCAAATACTGATTTACAATATGGAATAGAAAATGTTAGAGGTGTTAATAACCTAAAAAAACTTATGCCAACCAAAGCCGACTTGAACGGAAGGAATTTAAGCAAGTTTCAAATTGTAAATCCAGGAGAGTTTTTCTTTAATCATAGAACTTCAAGGAATGGCGCAAAATTTAGTGTTACATATAATTATGAATCTGCACCTATTATTTGCACAGAAGATTATGTTGTCTTTAAAATCAAAAGTGAGTGCGAAAAAATTCTTATAAAAGAATGGCTATATATGCTTTTTAATCGTTCTGAATTTGACAGATATGTAATTACTAATTCATGGGGAAGCTCAACAGAATTTTACAATTGGGTTGATATTTGTTCCATCGAATTAGGACTTCCAGACTATATAACTCAAAAGAAATATGTTGATGTCTATAATTCCATGCTTGCAAACCAGCAAAGCTATGAGCGGGGGTTGGATGATTTAAAGCTTGTATGTGACGCATTTATAGATCAGCTAAAGCACAAACGCAAAAGTATCAGTATTGGTAATTTTATAATACCTATCGATAATAAGAACATAGAAAACAAGCCTTATCGTTTTGCAGGACTAAGCATGGAAAATTATTTTATAGATTCTATAGCAGATGATACGGGTCTTGATTTTACAAAGTATAAAATAGTGGCCCCCGATGAGTATGGTGCGGTTCTAATGAAAGTAGGAAGAGATGGTAGGCTAACTATTGCAAGGAACATGTCCGATGAACATTATTTAATATCGCCTGCGTATTACACATTTAGATTGAAAAATATTAACCCAGATTATTTTATGGCAACTGTAAATCGTTCCGAATTTGAGAGGCATGGTTGGTTTTCATGCGATACAAGCGCAAGAGGAAGCCTTTCTTGGTCGGAATTTATTAGCTTAGGAATACCATCTGCTACAACAGATGAACAGACAATAATTGCTGAATTGCATAAAGCATATTCAATGCGTGAAGATATAAACACAAAACTCAAATCACAGATTAAAGATATCTGCCCGATATTGATAAAAGGTTCTATCGAAGAGGCGAAAAAAACAAAGGAGGCGTAATCCATGGCTCGATTAAAAGAATATAATGGTCGTTATTTTGAATCGGAATATGAGTATGCCTTTATTGGATTTTTGGAGGCTGAGAGCTGGATTTATTCTTCTGGTGACAATATTTCTCGTGTAACCAAAAGGGATGTGCTGATTGCGGCTGATTTCAAGAAGTTTATAGCCGATACAAATCCAGACTTAATGGAAGATGAAGTTACTCAGATTTTTGATAATGTCCGCCTTGTTGGTAGTGAAAGTGATTTTGCGACTTTGCATAAAGTGTATAGTTGGATGGTTGATGGCGTTCAGTTTACACCGCAATATGGACTGGTGAAAATGATACCACTTATTGATTTTGAAAATTGGGACAAGAACATATTCCGTGTGGTAAATCAGTTCACAGTAGAATATACAAATAATGGTCAAAAACAAAATCGTAGACCGGACGTGGTTTTGTTTGTAAATGGCATACCGTTATGCGTAATTGAATTGAAAAATCCTGCTGATGCGAATGCGACCATTTATGATGCTTGGGAGCAAATCAATATTCGTTATTGGAGAGATATTCCACACCTTTTGCATTACTGTCCGCTGGCGTGCATTTCAGACGGTGTGAAAACAAGGCTTGGGACAGTTCGTACTCCTTATGAGCATTTTTATGCATGGAGACGTGTGAATGATGGAGATAAAGTATCTACTCTGCCTTTTGCAGAAACAGAAACTATGATAAAGGGTGTATATGCCCCTGAGCGATTTTTAGAAATTTTTAGAGATTACATTTATTTTCAGGATAGCATTTATGATAGTTCAGAAGTGGAAATTGTATGTCGTTATCCACAATTCTTTGCGGCAAGATTACTAAAGCAAAGTATAGTAAATTCTGTTGTCACCAAAAGCGGCAAAGGCGGAACATACTTCGGTGCAACCGGATGTGGGAAAACATACACAATGGCTTTTCTTGCCCGTCAGCTTGCACTCCGTTGTACAGATATACCGGAAATCGGTTCGCCAACAATTATATTGATTGTTGACCGTGATGAATTGCAAAAGCAGGGGGCAAAGCTTTTTACAAAGAGCAAAGAATTTTTGAATTTGGGAGAAGTATCTGTTGTTAAAAATAGAGCACAGTTAAGACAGGAACTTGGTGCAAGACAAAGCGGGGGTTTTTACATCTGTACGATTCAGAAATTTTGTGACAGAGAAGATGACAAAATCGGTCTTATCAATGAGCGTCAGAATATCATATGTTTTTCTGATGAGGCCCATAGAACACAGCTTGAACATTCTAAGAAAATTCAGTTCAGTAAAGATGCTGATGAGAATATGAAAGCTATGGTTTCCAAGCCATATGCAAAAGTATTGAAAGAAGCATTTCCACAGGCTACGTTTGTTGGATTTACCGGTACGCCTATTGCAGAAACATATCAGACATTTGGAGATGAAATTGACCGATATACAATGGATCAGGCAGTTGCAGACGGTTTGACGGTTTCTATTAAGTATCACCCTCGTATTGCCAAGGTATTGCTTGATAATAACAAGGTGAAAGAAATTGAAAATTATTATAAAAAATGTGCTGATGATGGTGCAACCTACGAGGATATCGAAGCAAGTAAGAAAGCAATGAGCTCAATGGAAGTAATTCTTGGCGAGCCTTCTAGACTTGAGCGTCTGGCAACAGATATTCATGACCATTTTGTTTCAGTTTGTGCAGGTGAACCGGATAGGATACAAAAAGCAATGGTGGTATGTTCTAATAGAAAAATTGCTTATGCATTATTGGAAAAATTCAAGGATAAATACCCTGAGTGGTTTGAAGAAAAGAAAACACAGGATGGCGTTTCTGTAACGGAAGAAGAATTAAAAGAATTAAAACCAATGCCATTTATTGCAATGGTATCGAGTGTCGGCAGCAATGATGAAAAAGGTATGTATAATTATTTAGGAGGGGTTAAGAATGATAAGCGTTCAGAAGAACTGGATATTGCTTTTAAACAGGAAAAATCTAACCTCCATATGGTTATTGTTGTAGATATGTGGATTACGGGTTTTGACGTTCCATGTCTTACATACTTGTATAACGACAAACCTCTTAAAAAGCATATGTTGATACAGACCATTAGCCGTGTAAACAGAAAATATCCGGGCAAAGAATTTGGTATGGTTATTGATTATATTGGAATTCGTGATAATATGCGTGAAGCAATGAAAATTTATGGCGGTGATACTTCCGTTGCGCCTACGTCTGATGATGTTGAGCAGGCTACATCTGTGTTTAGAGAAGAGTTAGAAATCTTAAAAACTCTATTTACGGATTATGATTTAACACCGTTCTTAAATCTGGATTGTGACCCCGCCGCACGTTATAGACTTCTTGCAAAAGCTGCAGAGTATGTATTTGTATCAACGCAGGAATTGAAAACAGAAGGAAATAAAGGTTCCCAAAAGGTTTCATTTAAAACTTACTTTCTAAAGACTGTAAAACGAATGAGAACTGCATTTGATATTTGTCAGCCTTCCGGCTGTCTTGGTGAAGAAGAATCTGCATTTGCACAATGCTTTATGGCTATAGCTGGTTTTGTCCGTAAAATGAGTGGAACAAGTGAAGTGGATACAGACACCATGAATCGCGTAGTTTCCAAGATGGTTGAGGAAGCATTGAAATATAATCAGGTGGAAAGTGTTCTCGAAAGCGGCGAGGAAGAAGATATCTTTTCACCGGAATACTTTGAAAAATTATCTGATGTTAAAATGCCTGCAACGAAGCTGGAACTTCTTGTTAAAATGCTTCGCAAGCAGATTAAGGAATATGGAAAAGTGAACCAGTTGGCTGCGAAGTCATTTCAGGAAATGTTAGAAAAGACGATTGCGGAGTATCACGAAAGACGCAAACATCTTACTGCTGAAGAGGCTGGAGAAGCACAGGAACGGGCATCTGAAGATATTATTAGAATTGCTACAGAACAGGCTTTAGCTATTCTTCGTCAGATGAACGAGAACAGAGTAAGTTTTCGTAAAATTGGTTTAACATTTGAAGAAAAAGCATTCTATGATATTCTGATTTCCCTGCGTGACCAATATAACTTTGAATATGGAACAGATCAAGAAGTTGATGGTGTTGTGATCAATGATAAGTGCAAAAACTTAGCTAAAAAAGTAAAGGAAATTATTGATACAAAATCTTCGTTTGCAGACTGGCTTAATAATCAGAATATAAGAAATCAATTAAAGCTGGATATTAAAATATGCTTGGTTAAGAATGGATACCCACCTCAGTATAGCCCGGAAGTATTTAATAAGGTTATGGAACAGGTAGAGAATTTTGAGGAGTATTCAGGAGCAGAAGATTTAAAAAATGAGACATCTGCTTCGGCAAAGATTTATCAATATGAGACAGAGAGCAATGTGATGATGGTTGCTGAAGACTCGATACCTTATGGCAAATCATAAGATAATTAATCAGTAGAGAGGCACTGAATATGAAGTATGTTTTTTTATGATGAAACAGAGCATAGCAGAAAGATTAATTATAATACCGTTACCGCCAATAATTACTGTGATGATTTCATGACTTGTATTTCAATGTGAATACAGGTAATGAAGAAATGCCCCCAAATTAAATAAGCAAATATTTGTTGCGGATAACAAGATTACCATGAATAATTTATATCAGAAAGAGAGGCATCTGAATGATACCATTAAAGATAGAAACTTTGCTAGAGGGACGTGTCGTTGAACATGACCGGGTAGAGTATAAAACAGGCTGGAATCCAAATGATATTATTCATTCCATTTGTGCGTTTGCAAATGACTATGATAACACCAATGGCGGATATATTGTCATAGGGGTAAAAGAGAGCAATGGTATGCCGGTATTTCCGTTAGAAGGGGTACCGAAGGAAAAGTTAGATTCCATACAGCAGGAAATATTTCAGTATTGTAATCAGATTATTCCAAGATACATTCCAAGAATAGAAGTGGTTGATTATAAGGATGAAGGAATTTATTTAATTTATCTATGGTGTTCAGCAGGTGATAGCGGTCCTTATCAGGCGCCTAAATCAGTGTATGTTGAAAATGGCGGAAAAGCGGACAAAAGTTTGAAATATTGGATTAGACCGGCATCGCTTACTACAGATGCGAAACAGGATGAAATATCTGAATTGTTTGATAAATTTAATTCCGTGCCATTTGATGATCGTGTCAATAGAAAGGCAAAAATTGATGATATCAGGAGAGGCTATCTTGAAGATTTTATCAGGAAGAGCAACAGTAGTCTGGTTATGGAATTGAATAGCAGTTCATTAGAGGAACTGCTGCTTGCGCAGGAAGTTGCAAATGAGACAGATACAGAATTGGATATCAGAAATATCGGTGTATTGATGTTTGCGGAAAATCCGGAGAAGTTGATTCCGGGGGCATATATTGAGCTGATTAGATTTCATTCAAAAGAAGCCGAGGCATCGGATGATTTTACTGAAAAAATATTTACAGGACCAATATGGAGACAAGTTCAGGATGCTTTGGATTATATAAAGACAACTGTGATTGAGCAAAAAGTTGTAAAAGTGCAAGGCCAGGCAGAAGCAGAACGATATTTTAATTACCCATATAATGCATTGGAAGAAACACTGGTAAATGCAGTATTTCATAAGTCCTATCGCGAGCCGGAGCCAGTGGAAATCCGTATATATGTGGATAGCATTCAGATACTTAATTATCCCGGACTTGCTAAATGGATTAATCTTGAACGCTTTGCATCAGGTAAAGTGAAAGGAAGAAAATATCGTAACAGAAGAATTGGAGAATTATTTAAGGAGATTGACTTATCTGAAAAAAAGGGAACAGGTATTCCTAAAATATTAAGAGAACTGAAACAAAATGGTTCACCAGAGCCTGAGTTTGATATGGATGAGGAAAGAACTTATTTGAATGCGATTATTCCAATAAGAGACGGTTTTGAAAGAAAAGAGAAAATGTCCGAATCAATGTCCGAATCAATGTCCGAATCAATGTCCGAATTGGAAAGAGCAAGAATGCAGATTATTTTGATTTATTTGGAAACAAATAAAGAAATCAATAGTTCTGTTGCAGCAAAGTTGCTGGAAGTTGAAATAAAGACAGCAAGCCGTTTGCTGCTGAAAGCGGAAAAGCTGGATATCCTTAGAGGTACTGGTAAAACAAAAAATAAAGTATATAAAAAATAAAATATTTTTAGAGAATAATGCAAATGAATGTCATAAGAATGGATGAGGTGTTTTCTCTGCTAAATGGTACAGATAGAGTTCTGGCTCTCCATCATGAACGGGAGATTTATTTTAAAGAGCGTCCGGAGGGCAGGAACCGGTAAAGGGACATTTTTAGTTATTGATATAAAGGGTTTGCCTCACGTATGACATTCGTCCCGTAAACTGCCAATAAAGTCTGATAAGCATTCATAACATAAGCTGGAATTTCCACGTGGGCAATATAATTCTTTCCGTTAGGGCCATAACCGTTTTCGTCATCCCTAAGTCTTGCAATTTCTCCAAGAAGGAGGGAGATGTATCGCTCCATATCCCACATGCCCCACAATTCCCTGTCGTAATGCAGGATTCCACCATCATGAATAACGCGGACTTTGTAGCCGGCGTAGTTGATAATGTTGAGTGCTGGTGCGTGTTTTTTAAATCCCGCGGACATTCTTTGCTGCATGGAGGAGTCCTGCATAACGATTACATTCCGGATATTTCTTTCCGGAAATAATTTTAGCGCATTGGTGACGTTATTTCCGCAGTTGGTTGACTTATTTTCTACTATAAGATTAACGCCGGATAAGTCCGTCCGGTTTTTGATATACTGATACATAATTTCGGCTTCCGGCATTTGGGAAGTATCCAGGCCAGGCAGATATGGCTGCATCAGTCCCTGCAGGGTGCCTGTTGTGTGGCCAATGCCGCCGGACAACATATAATTTCTTGCTAATCTGTTGTTTACGGCATTTTCAAATAAAGCATAGGAGGCTGGAATGCTGGCGCCAAACATAATCAGCAAATCCGCCTGGGTAATATTATATTTATGGGCTAGTGCGTCCTTAGACAGGTCGGCCAAATCTCTGGGGCCGCAAAATAAAGACAGAGTATTTATCATTTCTGCAATTTCATTGTAATTTTTCACTGTATTAAATCCTCGTAATTAATTTTAAGCGTGTTAATAAGGGTTTCGATTTTGTATTGGGCGTTGGAAAGCAGTGTTTTGATCAAAGCTTCTTTTTTGTCATCGTAACGGAATACGGGGGTGGCTACGCTGATAGATGCAACAATTTTTTCTGCTTTGCGTATGGGAACTGCGATACAGCGTATATACTGGTTGGATTCTTCAACTTCGTATACATAGCCTTCCTGCCGTGCCTTTAAAAGCTGTTCTTTCAATTCTGTAAAATCTGTTATGGTGTGCTCCGTTACCGGGACCAGGCCGTCTGGATAAAGCTTTTTAATATCACTGATGGTTAAATTTAATAATAAAGCTTTTCCCAGGGCAGTACTATAAGCGGGAATTTTATTTCCCACAAAGGACACCATGCGGATGGGTTCCGGTGAATTGACCTTTTTTAAATAAAGCACATCCCCACCGGAAAGAACTGCAAAGTGAGAAGCCTCCATGCAGACATTTGTCACGTCAGACAGGATTTTTTCAATTTCATCCAAAAAACTGAACTGGTGAAGGAAACCGGTTCCGATATTGTAAGCCGAAAAGCCGATCCGGTAATGTTGGTCAGAGCCTAAAGAGAGAAAGCCCTTATGTACGAGGGTATGCAGGATCGGCGAAATGGTACTTTTAGGAATCTGGAGGTTGTCGCTGATATCTGACAGGGTAAATCTTCCGGGATTATCAGCAATTAGTTCAAGAGTTTCTATTATTCTTAATGTTGTCCGGTGAAGACTGCTGTTTTCTTCTTTCATTTGATACTCCCTATGTCCGAATAAACGAACAATAAACGTGATTATATTTATATAATAATGAGCTGGATGAAAAAAGTCAATGAATATTGGCAATAAACAATTAAAATATAGTGAAAATAGACAAAAATTATAATTCAAAGTTTAGCATTTTACATCTATTGACAAAGCAGTGTGGTTATGATAATTTAAAAGTGTAAAACGAAATAAGGAACTATGTTCGTATATACGGACAATGGAGGAGCCATGAAAATAGTTGGAGTAGAAAAGTTTTATATAAAACCAAGATGGATGCTTGTAAAGGTTTTAACTGACGAGGGTATTACAGGATGGGGCGAGCCCACCCTTGAAGGGAGATCCACGGTGGTGGGTGAGGCTGTTGATATTCTGGCGGAACTGATAAAGGGGCAGGATCCGATGAATATTGAACTGCTTTATAACATGATGTACCGGGGCGCATTTTACCGGGGAGGTGCAGTTATATACAGTGCAATCAGCGGTATTGAACAGGCATTATGGGATATTAAGGGGAAAAAATTTGGCGTTCCCGTATGGCAGCTTTTGGGTGGGAAATGCAGGGACAGAATCAGAATGTATGCGCATCTGCTTCCTTTTAATGATGATCCTTCGGAAGCGGATATCCGCTATTGGGCAGCAAAGAGGCTGGAAGCTGGATTTACAGCATTAAAAACTTCTATGCTTACGCCGCCCGTCAGGCATATTGACACGCTGGCTACAGTCAGACAAATTGTCCGAAGAATGGAACAGTTAAGGGATGCGGTTGGAGAAGACATTGATTTTGCAATTGATTTTCACGGCAGGATCTCTCCTGCGATGGCTCCGGTTTTATGCAGGGAACTGGAGCAGGTTTATCCCATGTTCATTGAAGAACCTGTTTTGCCGGAAAATGTGGATGCCATGGTTAAAATTTCACATATGACTTCCATTCCCATTGCCAGCGGCGAACGGTTATTTACCACTTACGGTTACAGAGAACTGATTGAAAAACAGGCGGTGAGTGTTGTTCAGCCGGATCTGTGTCATTGCGGAGGGATTCTGCAGACGTTTAAAATTGCCGCAATGGCTCAAAACTATTATATGAGTGTTGCACCACACAATCCATTAGGCCCGGTTGCACTGGCGGCATGTCTGCAGATCGATACATGTATTTCCAATTTTACAGCCCAGGAGCATCCCACACATGAGGAGCATTTGGACTTAGGGGCCGGACTATTTAAGGAACCTTTTGTGATCAAGGATGGTTATATAGATATACCGAAGGCTCCCGGACTGGGATTTGAAATTGACGAAGATTATTTGAAGGAAATTCTTTATGACGGAAAGTGGAGCAATCCTGTTTTATTTTTTGACGATGACGGGTCAATGGGGGAGTGGTAGTGAAAACAAGAGTGCAGAAAAATGAATTATTTCAGCCAGCAAAGATGTCGGTCAAAGAGTTAACACCCTATCTGTTTATATTTCCAGTTTTGCTTATTTTGCTTATGCTGGTGGTTTATCCGCTTTCTTTCGGAATATATATCAGTTTCTTTGATACGGATTTGGGGAACAGATGGAACTTTACCGGGCTGAAAAATTATCTGGCAATTTTTACACAGGACAGATTTTTAAACAATATATGGATAACTTTCAAGTTTGCATTTCTGGTTGTGGCAGGACACTTTCTGATTGGTATTTTATTAGGGCTTGCCCTTAACCAGAAAAAGCGGGGCATAACCATTTTCAGGACGATTCTTGTTCTGCCGTGGCTTTTCCCGGACGTGGTAATTGCACTAATATTCAAATGGCTGGCAAATCCCATGTATGGACTGTTTAATAGTTTTCTTCTGGAACATGGGCTGATAGAGAAGCAGATTTCATGGCTTGGAAGTACGCAGTGGGCTTTTGCAATCGTTGTGGTGGTATGTATATGGAAGGGATATCCCATGGTGCTTGTAAATGTGCTTGCAGCACTCCAAAGTGTATCATCGGATATTATGGAAGCAGCCAGGGTGGACGGCGCGAATGGGATACAGCTTTTACTTAAGGTCATACTGCCAGCGATAAAACCGGTTCTGACGACTACGGTAATATTGGATGTGGTCTGGTGGTTTAAGCATTACACGATTGTTGAACTCTTGACAAGCGGGGGGCCTAACTCGGTTACTTCTGTTGTCAGTATAGGCATTTATAAAGAAGCTTTCCAGTATTTTAAATTCGGAAAGGCAGCGGCGATGGCCGTAATTGTTTTTCTGATTTGTTTCCTGATTAGTAAGGTGTTCAGAAAGGTATTGAGCACCTTATAATATGGTA
>Ga0224740_10387_pt1 | contig 12533 bp, 13 predicted proteins | sample LIM_E_Water_Bulk_FD_161634 | JGI IMG/M metagenome (GOLD analysis project Ga0224740, IMG submission 161634) | Enriched cells from gastrointestinal tract of the lab mouse from Pacific Northwest National Laboratory (PNNL), Richland, Washington... | ecosystem: Host-associated > Mammals > Digestive...
GGAAAATGGCCCCCCTGGGGGACCCCATGGAGCTGAACGTCCGGGGATACGAATTGTCCCTCCGCAAGGCGGACGCGGAAACCATCGAGGTCGTTTGAGCCAAAGCGGCCTTTCTTTTCGGAATCAGAGTTAGTCTAAAATAACTATCAAGAAGGGAGCATCCCCCATCACGGACATCAAAATCGCCCTGGCGGGCAACCCGAACTGCGGCAAGACCACCCTGTTCAACCAGCTCACCGGGGCCAGCCAATCTGTGGGCAACTGGCCGGGCGTCACGGTGGAGAAAAAGGAGGGCCGCCTCAAGGGGCAAACGGATACCATCATCCAGGACCTCCCCGGCATCTATTCCCTCTCCCCCTACACCCCGGAGGAGGTGGTGAGCCGCTCCTACCTGGTGAAGGAGCAGCCCGGCGCCATTTTGAACATTGTGGACGGCACCAACATCGAGCGGAACCTGTACCTCACCACCCAGCTCATGGAGCTGGGCCTCCCCGTGGTGGTGGCGGTGAACATGATGGACCTGGTGCGGAAAAACGGGGACCGGATTGACCTGGATGCGCTGGGCAGCGCCCTGGGCTGCCAGGTGGCGGGCATCAGCGCCCTCAAGGGCGAGGGCGGCCTGGAGGCCGCCCGACGGGCCGTCTCCGCCGCCCAGGCCGGGAAGAGCGGGGAGCTCCCCCGCGTCTTCACCGGAAGCGTGGAGCGCGCCCTGGCCCATATTGAGGAATCCATCCAAGGCATGGTGGACAGCCGCCATCTCCGCTGGTACGCCGTCAAGCTCTTTGAGCGGGACGGGAACGTCCTGGAGGAGCTGGGGCTGGACCAAGAGCTGGCTTCCCGGTTGGAGGAGCGCATCGCCAGCTGTGAGCGGGAGCTGGACGACGACGCGGAATCCATCGTCACCAGCCAGCGTTACGCCTACATCCGCCGGGTGGTGGAGCAGGCGGTAACGAAACAGGCGGCAACGCACAGCCTCTCCGCCTCGGACCGCATCGACCGGGTTGTCACCAGCCGCATCCTGGCCTCCCGGACCATTGAGCAGGACCGGGACCGGAAGATGACCGTCATGACCACCGGATTCATCCCCTGCGGGGCCAAGCTGCCCATCATCAGCCTCTTCGCCGGGGCAGTGTCCGGGGGCTCCCCCTGGGTGGCCGTGTCCGCCTTCCTCACGGGCATCGCCGCCGTGGTTCTCTCCGGCATCATGCTGAAAAAGTTCCGGGCCTTCGCCGGGGAGCCCGCCCCCTTCGTCATGGAGCTGCCCGCCTACCACGCGCCCTCCGTCCCCAGCGTCCTCCGGGCCACCTGGGAGCGGGGCTGGAGCTTCATCAAACGGGCGGGGACCGTCATCCTCCTGAGTTCCATTGTCCTCTGGTTCCTCCAGGGCTACGGCTTCCAGGACGGCGTGCTCCAGGCCGTGGAGGACAACAACGCCTCCCTGCTGTCCGGCCTGGGCCGCTCCATCGCCTGGGTCTTCGCCCCCATCGGCTGGGTGGGGGACATGGCCTGGAAGGCCGCGGTCGCAACCCTTACTGGCCTCATTGCCAAGGAGGAGGTAGTCTCCACCCTCGGCGTTTTGTACAACGTCTCCGGGGAGGCTCTGGGGGACAGCGGCGAGGCCATCTGGCTCTTCGTCGCCGCGGACTTCGGGCCCATGACCGCCTATAGCTTCCTGATGTCCAGCCTCCTCTGCGCCCCCTGCTTCGCCGCCATGGGGGCCATCAAGCGGGAGATGAACAACGCCAAATGGACGGCGGCGGCCATCGGCTATATGTGCGCCTTCGCCTACGCCGCCTCCCTCATTGTCTTCCAGCTGGGCGGGCTGGCCACGGGCGAGGCCAGCTTTGGCCCCGGCACCATCGCCGCCCCGGCCCTGCTGGCGGGCGCCGTGTACCTGCTGGCCCGCAAGGGTTACCGGACGGAGGCCGGGCACCGCCCCCAGGTGGCTCTGGGCTGCGGGGACTGCGCCTCCTGCGGCGGCTGCCAGGGGCGGGCCTCTTGAACCAGGCTCTCCGGAGACGCCTCTTTGGAATTGGAAAGGGCCCCGTGGTCAGGAAGACCCGGGGCCCTTTTGCGCTATGGGATCATATGGCGCCAATACAGGACCTCCCGGAGGGGCTTCCCGCCGATCTCGTCCTCCATAAAATATCCGGAACAGACAAACCCGGCCTTTTCATAGAAACGCCGGGCCCGGAGATTCTCCTCCAGCGCCCAGAGAAGCACATCCCGGAAGCCCTGCCCGGCCAGATGGTTCACCGCCGCCTCCAGCAGGACTTTTCCATAGCCCCTGCCCATGGACTCCGGCAGCAAATAGAGGGACACCACCTCCCCGAAGCCTGGCCATCCCGGCCAGCCGCTCCCCCCGGCCAGGACGAGGGTATCCCATCCGGCCCGATCCAGGGCCTCCGCCCAGCGCCCGGCGGGAATGCCGTCCAAATAAGCCTGGGGAACGATGCCCCGGCAGGCGGCCTTCCAGCTCTCCTCATAAATCCGGCTGACCTCCAGGCGGCTGTCCGTCTCCCGCAGCGGCCGGATCTCCATCCTGCCCCTCCTTTTCCCCAATCAGCGCCAGCTTTTTCCAGCGGTCCAGACGCTTGATAGCCGCCTCCCGCCGGAGGGCGGCGGATTTGTCCGCCGCCTCCTCCTGGTACGCCAAGGCCACTGGCAGGCGGCTCCGGGTGTATTTCGCCCCCCTGCCGCTCCGATGGGCCTCCAGCCGCCGGGGCAGGTCGTTGGTGCAGCCCGTGTAAAGGGTTCCGTCCCCGCAGCGGAGGATGTAGACCGTCCACCCCATGCCGGCGCCTCCCTTCGTTCTTTGCTTGGGAGTATACCATATCCGCCGGACAAAGACAATGGCCGCATAGGGACTTCCCCGGCTTTCATAGGTTAAGAGGAGAGGGCGGGCGTTCCCGCCCCAAAATTCGGTCCGCCGCCAGCCGGGAAAGCGGCAGCCGGGGTTATCCCCCGGTGAGGAGGTTTTATGCTGTCTGCCGCGCTGCTGCTGTTTGCCAACACGCTGCTGTTTTCCCTGCGCCTCTCCGGCGGCGGGTCCTTTCCCAAGCCCCTGTCCGCCGCCGAGGAACGGGAATGGCTGGAGAAGTACGCCGGAGGGGACCTGGAGGCCCGGCAGGTACTGATTGAACGGAACCTGAGGCTGGTGGCGCACATTATTAAGAAGGGGTGAAGCGGAAGGAGAGGCCAAAATGCCGGTGAACATATTGGCGTCCATCGGCATTTCCTCTTTTCCTTGTCGGCTCCATACAAAATTCCAGCGCCCGCATAGCGGCCACCTGCCCCAGGGCATGACCCGCGTTGACCTTGAACATATTCTCCGCCGTCCCTTGAAGCTCCATATGGGGCCGGGTTCCTCAGCCCTCCCTGGAGATGGCGGACATAGGCGCCGTCCCGCATCAGGCCCTGCGAAGACAACCCGCAAGGCCCTACTGTGCCATTTTCCCTTTTTGACTTCCTTTAACTTTGCTCTTGGACAAGCCCCTGCATTTCAGGAGTGTCCTTTCCGGAGATTTTTTGTGGAGGCCTTGTTTCGGTTTCCGTTCCCAGGCCCCTGATGAATGGGTGGGTGCAAGAGTTCGTCCCTGCAAAATCATCCTTGTTATAAAATGCGCAGCCAGACACTTCCGGACACCCCAGCCCCTTGTAAGGCGGCTGAAAGTATGCTATAGTATTTATATAAGCGCTCTTGCTTCTTGCGCAATCTCCGGACACGTTGGGGCACGCAAGGCCCGGGGTTTTTGTCCTGGCGATCCGCCCTATAAAGCGCCGGAAAGGGCGCCTTTTCCGGAAATCATTTCAGGGCCCCCAGGTATCACCCCTTTCCGCGTCTGGCCCCTTCCTTTGGCGCTCCGTCTCCTCTTCGTTTAAAGCTGTCCGGCAGGCATTTATTAAATACACCGTGGAGGCTTTCCGCTTTTTGGGGGCACACACGGAAGGTCCGGTAAAAGGATGACGTTATGCAGTGGTTTATTTTCTTTTTGATTCTTCCTCATCTAAAGCCCGATTCCCTGGAGCCAGTGTGGCCCGCTGTCGAACCCCTCTTTGACGCCGGACGCCTGGCCAGTACCTTGGTGATTCTCAGTTTGTATATTTTCAAAAACAGGCTGCCCTCCAAGCCAGTGTGGATTCTGGCGCTGATGGAGGGGTGGCTGCTGTTTTCAACCGCCGTCAACAAGGGGAACCTGCGAGACGCTGCAATGACGTTTATAGCCGTTTTAGTGACCGTGTGCATCGTTGACCTGTTCTCGATTTGGCCGATGCAGCTGGTCCGCAGCCTCATGCTGAATCTGGAATGGCTAATCTACGGGAACCTGCTGTCCATCCTGCTGACCTATCCCCATGGCCTCTATATCAACCGGCCCTATTTCAACAGCTGCTATTTTTTGGGTTATCACAACAGCTTTTTCCAATACGTCTTGCTCGCCATATGCGTCGGCTGCCTCTATGCCCATCTGGAAAAGCGGAAACTCCGGGCCGCCTGCCTGATGGCCGCCGGGTACGCCTGTGTTCTCATCACTTGGTCCGCAACCTCCGTAGCGGCGCTGATGCTGGTGACGGCTTTGCTGTTCCTCCCTCCAACGCTCCGGCGCCTGATCACGTTCCCCCGCGTCTTTGCCCTGGCGATGATAGGGAATCTGTTCATCACGGTCTTTCGTATCATGGACCGGGTGCCATGGGCCGCCTGGTTCATCAAGGCAGTTTTGAAAAAACAAACCACCTTAACGGGCAGAATCTATATCTGGGATCAGTTTTACAAGCGCTTTGCCCAGCACCCCCTGTTGGGCCACGGAATTGGAAGCCACCTTCGGTTCTCCGCAACCCCCGTGGGGGCGCACAACCAGTACTTTGAGCTATTGCTGACCGGAGGAATCCTCACCCTGGTTTTGTTTCTGCTGTTCACCTTTGCCGCCGGAGAGAGATTGATCCGGTACCGGGATCGTGCCTCCAGCTACATTTTCTTATCCGTCCTGGCAGGGCTGTATGTCATTTTCATCGCGGAAGCCTATCTGACTCCTACGGTCTTCATGCTCATGGCACTGCCTTACTACGCGGATAAGTTTGAAGGCGTCTCCGCGCCCCATAGGAGGAAACTGCGCATCGTCATAAGGCGAAACCGCCTTGTTCCAGGCCAAAAATCCTCTTAGCCCTGTCCCGGCCTTCCGCGTGGCCTTAGGGCGCAAACAAATTTGAGCGGGCGGTTCACGGTGAACCGCCCGCTCTTTTACGTATTTCCATCTCATCGTGAACAAGCCAGGCGCCGTTTTACCCCATAAGCCTTTGAAGCTGCTCCGGCTTGTCGGCAAAGCCCAGGGCCGTCTCCTTCGTAATCCGCCCAGCCTTATAAAGTTCCAAAATCGAGCGGTCCATGGTGATCATGCCCTCTCCGGTTCCGGCGGCGATGGCATTATCTATCTGATGGGTTTTATTGTCCCGGATTAGGGCTCGGATGGCGCTGTTCGTGTTCATAATCTCAAAGGCGGGCACCAAATCGCCCTCCACACCCGGCAAAAGCTGCTGTGAAACCACGGTTTGCAGCACCATGCTCAGTTGGACCCTCACCTGTCCCTGCTGGGCGCTGGGGAAGGTGTCCACAATCCGGTCTATGGTGTTCACCGCCCCCTTGGTGTGGAGCGTGGCAATCAGCAGGTGTCCGGTCTCCGCCGCCGTCATGGCGGTGTGAATCGTCTCACTGTCCCGCATCTCCCCTAGCAAAATGATATCCGGGGCTTGGCGCAAGCAGGCCCGCAGGGCGGATAGGTAGTTCTCCGTATCAATGGCAATCTCACGCTGGCTCACAATGCCACGCTGGTTCCGGTGGAGATATTCAATTGGGTCCTCCAAGGTGATGATGTGACATTCCCGCGTCCGGTTCATCCGGTCTATCAAGCACGCCTGCGTCGTGGACTTCCCGCTTCCGGCGGTCCCAGTAACCAGGATCATACCGTGGGTGAGGTCTGCCAGGGACATGACTGGCTCCGGAATAGAGAGGGTCCGGTAATCCGGGATATCGAAGGCGACCACTCGCACCACCGCCGCCATGGAGCCCCGTTGGCGGTAAGTATTGACCCGGAAACGGGCCAATTCCGGAACGGACAGGGAAAAGTCGTCGTCCCCTTGCCGGCGGTAACGCTCCGGGTCCCGGCCGGACAGCGCATACATCTCCATAATAAGCCGCTCCGTGTCCTCGGGGAGCATACGCCTGCCGCTGACCGGCTTCAGCTTTTTATCCAGCTTCTCCAGCGCCATCCCGCCAGCCACGAAAAACAGATCAGACGCGTGGTCCTCTACGGCCTGACGCAAATAATCCAATAATTCCGCCATCGTGCATCCTCCTAAAACATCGGCCCGTCCCATATATCCAGGGAGTCATCGGCCTGCCACTTTTGGGAGGGAACCGTCTGCCAGCGCAAAGTCCGGTAGTCCTCCCCGGCAAGCAATACCGCCACCTCCAGATTCTGCGTATCCGAAACCGGGCAGGCGTATAAATACACGTCCCCGCTCACCGTCACACCCTCCGGCCTCTCCCCGGCCCGGAGCTGGGCCAGAACCGTCTGGGCCGCAAGATCTGCGGTGTAGTAATCCGTTATGCTTTTGACGGAGGCGTCCGCCAGCCTCTGATTGGCCCGCACGGTGGCAAGGCTCAACAGCGCAAATATGGTCAGGCATAACACGGCGAACACCACCAGCAGAGACCCTCCCCCCGTGGCCGGGGGAGAAAACCGCCTCTTATGCTCCATGGGTGTCCACCTCCCCCTGCCATGCCACATCCAGCGAAAAAACGACCTCTCCATCCGCCTCCACTGCGGCCCGCACCTGGTTTAAACCCGGCACGCCGCTGGGAACAGCCTGAACGGTCAAGTGGTAAACGCCGCTGGAACATAGCTCCCACGCGCTGTCATAATCCGCCTGAAGAAGGTTGTTCTCATGGCGGTATCCCAGCCGTTCCCCCGCCGAGCGCAAGGCGCTGTCCGTGCCGCCACCGCAGTGCCGCACCGTTTCCAAAGTGGATTGCACAAGTTCCGCAGCCCGGTCCCGGTTCCCGCTCCGGGAGGAGAGGGCCTCCGATTTGGTAAACGCCTGAAGGCACAGCACCGCCGCCAGGGCAAATACCAGCAGCATCAGCATCTGCTCCATCATAGCCAAAGGGGCCTTGCTTCTCACGGCGCCTCCCCCTCTCCACTGCGCAGGGACAGGCGCAACGTACCGGTACGTCCTCCTGCGGTAATCTCCACCGTCAGCAGCCCCTCCGCCATGGAAAGGTCCAGCCGGTCCACCGCCAGCAAAATTTCCCCATCCTCCGGCGCAAGCTCCGCGTCCTCAGAGGCATACAGTTCCATCAGATAGCCCTCCCGACAGTAAACGCGGGTCACATAGCCGCTTCCTGCTCTCAGCGCCAAGGCGGGCGTACCGCCGAAATCCTCTACGGCCACGCCTCCTTCGCAGTCCGCCTGACGGACCCGGGCGGCAAGATACTGCGCACAGGTCCGGCTGTTATAGGCCGCGCCATTCCGTTGCACCAGCCGCCGGTAGGCCCCGGCCCCGGACAGGAGCACCGCCAGCACGCAGGTGGCAAACACCCCGAATAAAAGCAGCGCAATCAGTCCGTCCATTTGATACCGAAAGGTTTGTCTCTTCATGGTTCATTCTCCAAAACCGTGATATCCGGCATCAGATTTTCCGCAAACGCGGAATACCGCACCGTGTATCGGCTCTTGTCAATTTGAAGGCCATACCGCTCCTCCAGATATTCCAAGCTCGCAGGATACACGCCCTCTGCGGCATAGCAGGCTACGCAGCTCCGGCGCAGGCTCTCTTCCAATTGCCGCCGGTCTTCCGCAGACCGCCCGCTGTCCAGATGATTTACGGCCGTCGCAAAATACAGCACGATTGCAACGCCAGCTGCCGGTGCCAGCACTCCCCCCAGGGGGAAGCCTCTGCCTTTTCGCGTTCTTTTCATACCTTCATCCTATGGCGGACATGATGTTCATCAGCGGCAACATGACGGACAAAAGAATCAGCCCTACTAACAGGGAACAAAGCACAACTAACGCTGGTTCCACCCGTCCCACCAGATCGTCCAGGGCCCCGTCGCTCTCTTCCGCCAGATCGCGCGCGATCTTCTCCATCACAATGTCTCCGCTTCCCCCTCTTTGTCCCAGCTCCAGCAGGCGGCATTGGTCCGGCGGCAGTAAACCGCTGGCGTTCAGCGCCGCGCCCAGGCTTTCGCCCTGCTCCAGGCGCTCCCGGCAGGCAAGACAGCGCGCCTTCGCCCCCTCCTCCACAAGTCCGGCGGCCAGGGTCACCGCCTCCTCCAGCGGCAGGCCGCTGGCCATTTCCATGGCCATGGCCTGGGCAATATGGGCGTCGTTCATGTTCCGGGCCACGCCCGTATCGCCCCAGCGCGCTTGCCACAGAGAAACCAGCTTCCCACGGAAAGGCTCCCACAGGGCGGTTAGCGCCGCAAGAACCGCCAGCGCCGCCAGCAAGGCCCAAAGCACGGGCATTGCCCCCTCTAGACATCGGCTCAACACCAGCAGGCCCCCGGCCACACCAGTAAGCCGCCCGCCCAGGGAGGCGTACACATCGTCAAAGATGGGCAGTACTTTGACCAAAAGCACCCCGATCACCACCAGCATCAGCGCCATCATCACCGCAGGGTACAGCAGGGCGCTTCGAATGCGGCGGCTCATGCGTATACGCTCCTCGTAATACCGGGACAAGGCGGCCAGGGCCTCTTCCGTTTTGCCCGTCCGCTCTCCGGTTTCCACCAGGCCGCAGACATAGGCGGGAAACACGCCGCTCTCCCGCAGGGCGGCGGACAGCGCGGTGCCGTTATCCACCCGCTCCGCCAGTCCCGACAGCAGTTCCCCCCATTCCCCTTTTTCCGCCAGAAGAGACAACGCGTCCCCCGTGCCCACACCCGCGTGCAAAAGCAACGACAGCTCCAAGCAGAGTGAGGAAATTTCCCCATTTGTTATGTTCTGTTTCATGAAGGCGCTCCTGTTATCAATAGAGATATTTTACGGTATAGTTTTTTCCATCCCCAATGTACTCCAGAATGGCTTCGCTGCCCTGGTTGGAAGAGGCGAACGTGGGATCCATCCGCTGCCAAGTCGTTCCGTCGAAGAAGATCACACCGTCAACCCAGCCAGTCTCCTTCGTCCACACATTGATCCAGGCGTGATACGTCTGCCCCGCGTATCCCACTACCAGTTTGCAGGGGACCCCCCTGGCTCCGGAGCATCCCAGCCATCAAAGCGGCGTAATCAAAGCAGATGCCCTTCTTGGCGGCCAGTACGCTGTCCAGCACCGGGAGATAGCCGCTTTTCACCGTCGCGGCTTTTTCCTTGTCATAGGTCAGGTTGGTCACGACGAAATCGTAAATCTTGGAAACCTTCTCCAGAGGATCGCTGCTCGCTCCAGCCAGTTCTGCCGCTTTTTCTATGGTCTTCGCCGCCACGCCGTAGTTCACATACTGGTTGGGCCGAATAAAGGGGGCGAACTCATCTGTCAGGGTCACCTGGAAAGAGGCGCTGACCACTGCGGCGTATTTGGACCCGCCTGCGTTCTCCAAAATCGTTACTTTGTAATTCCCGTTGCCGTCCGAGAGCGGGAAGGTGGCCCACTCGCCTGCGGGGAGGTCATAGGTATACGTGGTCGAGGGCCCCGTTATCTGCACCTTTAGCCGTTTGTCCGTTGCCGAAGTAAACTCCGCCATCACGTAGCCGTCTTTGATATTGGAATAATCAATCACGGCTTTCTCGTTTTGTTTCACCGCCGTCCCGGAGGCCACTGGCAGCAAAAGGGACGGCACGGCGGCGGGAGAGGCGGCCAGAGGTACTGCCTCGTCCTCCAGGTCCGCCAAATCCAGGGTCACTTGGTCAATATAAATCGCGTCCGCCGGAGCAGTGCTGTTTCCTCCGCAGCCTGCCAGCAGGCACAGAGCCAGCAGCCATACCACCCATTGAGATACTCTTTTCATAGTAAAACTCCTTTCCTGTTTGAGGCAATCACACGTTTTTCCACGCCGGGACGGCGCGCGCTGTCTGTTGTACCCATCCGTTTTCATTCCGGGTTCTCCCGCGCTTCACGGCGCCCGGATTCCAAGTTCCCCTTTGGTCCCTCCCTCTTCCCCGCAGCCCGGAAATCTCCGGCGGCTGAAGGGAACGGCTGAATATAAAGGCAGCCATGTAAACGAGGCGGCTGGACGGAGGGAAAACCAGGTTCACTTCCCGGTGTTTTCCCCACCGTGGGACGTCCCGTCCGAATGGCGGCTCTTCCTTTTGGTTTCCCGCCGGCCTTCCTTGGCAAGCAACCCCGCAAGCAACCGGAGGAAATATCGAAACTCCTCCCTCCGGCGGTAGGCCAGCCCATAGAATAAATTCCCCACAATTCCGCAAACCGCCATCTTCCCAAGGAAATGCGGCATCCCCGTCCCGGGGAGCGCCTGGCACAGCCGCCAGGTCAGGGCCGCGCACAACAGCGTAATTACGGTATTGACGGCGTAGTCCCGAAAATAGGGTTTTGCGGAGGTCTGGAGTCCGTAGCGAAACAAGACCAGCGGCTCAATCCAAAAGCACGTGGTCATCGTGCTGGCAAAGGTTCCCCAAAATATCCCTGCCATGCCGAAGGGAACGGCCAGCGCCGCCGAAACGGCCAGATTGACGGCAGATTCTATCAGCGGCTTACGGCGGTCATACCAATAGAGGCCATAGGCGTCCCGAAAGGTCAATACAGCCTGACGCATTCCGCTCACATAGAAATTCAGGGAAATGAGGCAGACGGTCCCCTGGCTGAACAAAAACTCCTCCCCCAGCCAGAGTTCCACAAATGGGTTCAGCAGCACCGTCAGGCAAACTGCGGAAAATCCGTAGAGCCAGTTGCAGGCGAAGCAGACCCTTTGAAACACGGGCAGGGCGCGCCCCGCCTCTTCCGTTGCTCCCAGATTCCCCACGCTGGCGGTCAGGGCCCGGAATATATGGTGGTAGCCCGTGTTCAACCCGTTCAGCACCATCAGGTAATTGGAGTACAGGCCCACTGGCACCACGCCCACAAAGCAGGAAATCAGCAGGTTATCCGTTCCCAGCACCACCACAGTTCCTATTTTGTGTGCAAGCAGGGCCCTTGTGTTTTGCAGGAGCTTTCTTTGCGTCTCCCAGCTCAAAGAGGCCTTCTTCATGGTTTTCAAATACGGGTAAAGCCGGTTTGCCAGGTATGAGAGAATCAGGTTCTCTAGCAGCGCCGCCCCTATTTGAAGGCCAAGATAAACAAAATAGTTGTGAGTCAGCCAGAGAAACAGCGCCTGTGCCAGCAAGAACAGAATCTTCAGTGCGGAGTGGCAGACCGTAACGATGTATTGCCTCTGGCTGGCGATAATGAGCGACTGCTCGTAGACAAAGAAATAGGAGGAAGCCGCGTTCAGTAAAAACAGCAGATATATAGCGTAGATGTGGGGAATATCCGGCAGGTCCCTAATCAGCGCCGGAAGGAACGGAGCCAAAGCGCCTCCCAGCGCGGCCACCGCCAGGCCAACCCTCCGGTACGCCTTGCCGTAAAACGTCATCAAGGCGGCAATCTGTTCCTGGTCGTTCTCCGCCAAGGGCTTATAGAGGCCGAAGGTGACGGCGCCGCCAATCCCAAGCTCCGCCAAAGAGAGCATGGTCAGGATGTTGGAAAACGCACCGTCCAGGCCCAGGTATTCCTGGCTCAGCGTCAGAACAAACACCTTGCGGACAAAGAACGCCGTCAGAATACCGACTCCCTGGCCCAGCAGGGAAAATTGAATGTTTCTGAGGGAGTGCTCTGTTCGGGTCATAGCCGCCTCCGCCTTATACCGATGTGGATATAGGACTGCGTGAACGGTAAAAAAAGACTGTACAAGGGCGCCCCGCCTCCCTGGCAAACTTCCCATCCGGACCGGGCAGCACGCGCTCTCCCCCCTACTGCCGGAACTCCCTGGCGTCCGGGGAGGGAGCGGCCTTCCGGAAGCCATGGATTACAAGTGCTTTCAACGTGCGTATCAGCATAAACGTTTTATACATCCGCCGCTTGAGCAGCCACAGGGCGGCCTTTTTTCTCCCGCCCTCATAAAGTCCCAGGGGAATGTCCGCAACCGCTTCCGCGTGATCCGGCTCTTCCAAAAACCGTCTCAGTGACGACGCAGACTCCAAAAAGTCCGAGAAGCTGCCAACCCCTAAGCTCTCATTGTAGGATATGGCCAGAGCGGACTCCGTCACGTTCAGATAAAAGTACATTCGAAAGGCTCCCCACAGCTCATAGCGGTCAAAAAACTCCCGCGCCTCCTGGATATAGCGGCGGCATAATCTCTCCCGGTCCGGGCGGTAGCCAGTCGTTACCGACCCGGTCCGGCCCGTTTGATAATGGTAAACCGGGACGTCTAAAATAAACAGGCTCTTGATCTGGCGCAGCGCGTAAAGATTAAAAATAATATCCTCCGACATTTTCATGCCCTGGGGAAAGCGGCAGCTCCCATCGAGAAACATATCCCTTTTGTAGAG
>Ga0224740_10389_pt1 | contig 12528 bp, 10 predicted proteins | sample LIM_E_Water_Bulk_FD_161634 | JGI IMG/M metagenome (GOLD analysis project Ga0224740, IMG submission 161634) | Enriched cells from gastrointestinal tract of the lab mouse from Pacific Northwest National Laboratory (PNNL), Richland, Washington... | ecosystem: Host-associated > Mammals > Digestive...
GCTAAAGGTAATGGAGGCAGATATAGCATGGGAACGGTATGATCTGATTGACAATAACGGAAATATGAATACCCTGTCCGCAAATTTTAATGAAATGGAGAAGTACAGCAGAGTTTTAGTCTGGGTCATTTCAGGGGCAAGCCTGGTTATCCTGTTTCTTATTTTTCAGTTTTGGATGAAAAGCCGGAATAGAGAAATTGGAATTATGCTGTCAATGGGAACTTCAAAAATTCAGATTTTAGCCCAGATCATGACAGAAGCATTTATGATTGCAGCAGTGGCTGTGTTGATTTCTTTTTTGGCGGCGCCGGAAGTGTCAGATCTGACGGCGGATTATCTGGTAGAACAACAGATACAGAGTATGGAAGAACAGGATTTACTGGATGAGGGAAAAGTGGCATTTTCTTACGAAAAATCAGAGCAGAATGTGGTGGGTGTGCAGGCAGAAATTACTTCCGGGATGTTAATACAGGATGCTGCGGGAATGGCCCTGCTGATTGCAATATCTGTATGTGTATCGGGTATTGCCATAATGAAAAGGAATCCCAGGGATATCCTGCAGGCTCTGTAAACAGTTTATATGTGCAGGTATTAAGGGAAACGCTGAGGAAAGGGTTTCTCTGGAAATAAGTTAAGGAGGACAGCTGAAATGATATTAGAAGCAAAAAATGTGGAATATGCATATAAATCCCAAAAGGAAAGGAAAGTTTTAGACAATATTTCTGTTCGGTTTGAAGAAAAAAAGTTTTATACCATCATTGGAGCCAGCGGAGCCGGAAAAACAACTCTTTTGTCTTTGTTGGCAGGGCTTGACAGTCCAACAGGAGGGACTGTTCTATATGAAGGGGAAGATATCCTTACGAAAGGCTTGAATTATCACAGAAAGAATCATGTATCCTTAGTTTTTCAGGAATATAATTTGATTGATTATCTTACTACGGAGGAAAATGTAAAATTGGGAGGGATAGATCAGCCGGAGGAACTGCTTTCAAAAGTGAATATTCCGCAGGAGGCATGGAAAAGAAATGTAATGAAGCTGTCCGGCGGGCAACAGCAGCGGGTAGCGATTGCAAGAGCACTGGCAAGCAATGCAAAAGTTTTATTGGCGGATGAGCCGACTGGAAATCTGGATGAACAGACCGCAGAGGGGATTATTGAGTTATTGAAGCGGACGGCCCATGAGCTGGGTAAATGTGTAATTGTGGTTACACATAGTAAATATTTAGCAAATGAAGCAGATGAAATTGTGCAGATTAGGAATGGAATGATTGATTTATAGAATGAAGGAACTCTGCAAAAGACAACCGCCGCACTATGGTTTACCACCATATGCGGCGGTCTGCCATTTACGCAGGCAGCAAATCGTCTATTCATGCTGACGGAGTTAAAAATATTCTTATTTTTCCGATACACAAAAGGTATAATAGAAGTGAAAAAACCAGTGGCGTTCTATTTAGGAAGCAGGGAAGAAGAATGATCGATCTATATTATGTGGAAGATGATGAAATTATAGCCCAGGCGGTAAAAGATTTTCTTGGACAGCGTGGCTATAAGGTTTCGGTTTTTCCTACAGTTACCGGCGCAAAAGAGGCATTGCTCCATATGTGCCCAACGATTGTTTTGGTGGATTGGAATATGCCGGATGGGAATGGAAATCTGCTTGTACAGTGGATTCGTTCAAAATGGAAGGAACTGCCTGTTATTTTTCTTACGGTTCGTGGAGATTGCAGTGATATTGTTGCCGGCTTTGAGAACGGTGCGGATGATTATGTGGTAAAACCTTTTGAACTGGATGTTTTGCTTTCACGTATCAAGGCCCTGCTGCGGAGGACGGGGGATGCCTCAAAACAATACTTATCCTGCGGTTCCATATCCCTTGACATGAAAAAAATGCTGGTCCGTGACGGTGTGGAGGAAATAAGTCTGAGCCCGTCAGAATATCAGTTGCTTTTATATCTTTTGCGGAACAAGGGAAAAACAGTCACAAGGACAAAATTATTGGAAGAGATCTGGGACAGCAGCGGGTACTATGTGAATGACAACACACTCACTGTTACCATGAAGCGTCTACGGGAAAAGCTGCATCAGCCGGTCTGCCTGAAAACGGTCAGAAGTGTAGGCTATCGAATGGAGGAATTGGAATGATCAGAAGAAATAATATTGTGATTCTTGCAGGTTTTGTCTTTTCTGTAAGTCTGCTTGCGGTTTCGATCACAGCGATGCTCTTGATAAATCACTACAACCATGCACATATGCAGGCGCTGGGTGAAATTTGCCAGAAAGTCATAGAAAAGCAGCCGGAGGCAGAGCAGAATATATTGGAGGCGTTAAAAGAATATAAATATGAACCGGCCAGCCTGCCGACAGAAAACATTATTTTGTCATATGGCTACAGACCGTCAGACTTTTGGAAGTCAGCCGAAAAGTACAGTATATTTTTTTCGGCTGTTGGTTTTCTGGCAGGGGGGCTGTTATTTTTTATTACATGTTTGCTTTGGCGGCAAAAGGAGAACATGTGTATAAGAATGCTGACAGAATATTTGGAAAAGGTACACACAGGAGAAAGCGATGTCCTCTTTCAAACGGACGAAGGTGACTTTTCTAAATTGCAGGATGAAATCTATAAGATAGTGACGGAATTGCAGCAGACAAGGGATGCGGCAGTTAAAGCGAAAAAAAATTATGCCGAAAATCTTTATAATATCGCACATCAGATCAAAACACCAATCACTTCTATTTCTCTGTCCCTGCAGATGCTGCAGGAAAAACCATCTTCAAAGCATTTTGGACAAATACGCAGGCAGCTCTCCCGCATGACTTATTTTGAAGAGGCGCTGCTGCTGTTATCACGCATTGATGCCGGGACTTTGCCGCTGAAACAGGAAGATGTTGATATCTTTACGGTTCTGGTGCTCGCTGCGGACAATCTGCAGGAAATGCTTTTAAGGGCTGATGTTTCTGTCGACATACCGGAATTGGGCGAAATGCTGATTCGCGCGGATCTGGAGTGGACAATGGAGGCGATCATGAATGTTCTGAAAGATTGTATGGAGCATACGCCGCCGGGAGGAACTGTCCACTGTTCCTACGAACAGAATCCGCTTTATACACAAATCAAGATTTGGGATACAGGAGCCGGATTTGCGAAAGAGGATATCCCCCACCTTTTTGAACGGTTTTATCGGGGGCGGAAGATGGAAGGAGACGGCATAGGGATTGGCCTGGCACTTTCCAAGGCGATTATAGAGGAGCAGAATGGAACCATTACAGCGCGAAACCTTACAAAATCCGGGGCGTGTTTTGAAATCCGTTTTTACAGTCACTGAGTTGTCACTTAAATTTGCTATAATAGAATTTAGATCATAGAAAATACGAAGTGATTTCTATGATCGGATTATAAGCAATGTACAATTCAGGACAGGAGGAGATAAAAGCATGGAGATTTTAAGGTGCGAAGGGATTAAAAAGGTGTACGGCACTGGAAACAGCCGGGTTGCGGCTTTGCAAAAGATAGATCTGTCAGTGGAAAAGGGGGAGTTTGTGGCAATCGTAGGGGCTTCCGGATCTGGAAAATCTACATTGCTGCACATACTTGGCTCTGTGGATAAGCCTACAGAGGGAAAGGTCATTGTTGAAGGAACCGATATTTCTACATTGAATCAAACCGAGGCAGCTATTTTCAGACGCAGGAAGGTGGGACTGGTCTATCAGTTTTATAATCTGATACCGACACTTACTATCCGGAAAAATATCCTCATGCCACTGCTGCTGGATAAGAAAAAGCCAAACCAGGAATATTTTGAACAGGTAGTCGGTTCTTTGGGAATCGCTGATAAGTTGGAATCGCTCCCGAACCAGTTATCGGGAGGCCAGCAGCAGCGGGCGGCGATCGCCAGATCTCTGATCTACCGTCCGGCGCTTCTCCTGGCGGACGAGCCCACCGGAAATCTGGATCAGAAAAATTCAAGAGAGATCATGGATATGCTGAAATTATCAAACCGCAATCTGGAGCAGACCATTCTGCTGATCACTCATGATGAAAATATTGCGCTGGAGGCAGACCGCATTGTAACCATAGAGGATGGGCAGATCATCAGCGATGAGAAGCGGGGGTGAGCAGTATGTGGAAAAACTATTCAACTGATTATATAAAAAATAACCGGGCTTCCGGTATTTCCATTATGGCAGCATCTTTCATTGCCGCATTGTTTCTCTCCTTTCTTTGCTGCCTGTTTTATAATTTCTGGCTGGACAACATTGAGGGGACAAAATTGGAGGATGGTAGTTGGCATGGCCGTATTACAGGAGAAATCAGTGAGGACAATCTGGCAGTTATCAATCATTTTGCCAATGTAGAAAAGGCGGTAGTCAATGAGGAACTGTCCGGGGAAAAAAGAACGGTAGTAGATGTGTATTTTTATAATAAAAGGACAGTGTATCAGGATATGTCTGCCCTGGCAAATATTCTGGATCTGACAGAAGATGCGGTTTCCTATAATTATCAGCTTTTATCCCTGTATTTTGTCCGTATTCCCGGTGACAATATGCCGAGGCTGCTGATGCCGGCGTATTTGGCGGTAGTGGTAATTGTGTGCTTTTCTTTGATACTGGTAATCCATAATTCATTTGCTGTATCCATGAACAGCAGGGTCCATCAGTTTGGCATTTTTTCAAGCATCGGGGCTACGCCGGGACAGATCCGGGCATGTCTGGTACAGGAGGCCCTCTTTCTGTCTGTTGCACCGATTATGGCGGGGATTTTGTCAGGAATTGTTTTCAGTTTTTGCACGGTTTGTGGGATGAGTGCCTTTGCAGCAAATCTTGCGGGAGGACGGCAGATGTCCTTTAGCTGTCATCCGGTTATTCTGATTCTTGTGCTTATCTTATCTATCCTTACAGTGCTTGTTTCTGCATGGCTTCCGGCGCGAAAGCTGAGCAGGCTGACTCCACTTGAATCAATCCGGGGTACGGATGAATTGCAGCTGAAAAAGAAAAAACATTCCCCTGTTTTGTCTGCGCTGTTCGGAATGGAGGGGGAATTGGCCGGAAATGCGTTAAAGGCCCAGAAAAAGGCTCTGCGTACCACATCTCTGTCATTAACGCTGGCATTTCTGGGCTTTATGACAATGCAGTGTTTTTGGACGCTTTCCGGTATCAGCACAAATCATACCTATTTTGAAAAATATCAGGATGCATGGGATGTTATGCTGACTGTGAAAGATACCCGAATAGAGGATTTTACGCTGGCGGAGGAACTACGGGGACTGCCGGGAGTGGAAAGCAGTGTTGTATATCAAAAGGCAGATGCAGTATGCATATTGCCGCAGCAGGCACAAAGCCAGGAACTGTTGGCATTGGGAGGTTTGGATGGGCTTTCAGGAGATTTGGTATTTTTTGATGAGGCTTTGTTTCGGATAGAAGCCCCCATCTTTATTTTGGACGATGAGAGTTTTGGTGAGTTCTGCGGACAGATCGGGATAGCCTCCCGTTTTGACGGGGCAATCATCTTAAATCGGTTATGGGACAGTGTTAACAGTAACTTCCGTTATCCGGAATACATTCCTTATGTGAAAGAAGATATGGATACAGTTGTTTTGTATGGCACTGCTGAAAAAGGGGACATGGCATCTGTAAACATGGTAGAGATTCCGGTGCTGGCCTGTACACAGGAATCTCCGCTTCTACGGGAAGAATACGGAAAGTCTGGCTATCCTCTGGTACAGTTTCTCCCTCTGTCTCTGTGGAAGGAAATCAATGGACAGATAGGAGGTGGGGCCGGGCAGGATACTTATGTCCGGGTATTGGCAAACGACAGGGCAGAACGGGAAACATTGAATGCATTGGAAGATAAAATAGGGCAGATAATCCGTTCGGAATATGAATTGGATAGCGAGAACCGTATCCGGGAGAGAGAAGACAATGATAAAATGATAGAGGGGTATGAACTGATATTAGGTGCGTTCTGTGTCCTGCTTGCAATGATCGGGATTGCTCATGTTTTTTCCCATACTTTGGGTTTCCTGCGCCAAAGAAAGCGGGAATTCGCCCGGTATATGTCTGTTGGGCTTACACCGGAAGGGATACGCAAAATGTTCTGCATTGAGGCTTTGGTGATTGCAGGGCGTCCGGTGCTTGTCACATTGGTGCTCACAATAGGGGCTGTGGCATTCATGATAAAGGCGAGCTACCTGGATCCTATGGAATTTATCGAAGCGGCTCCGATAGTGCCGATTCTGGTCTTTGTCTTAGCCGTCTTTGGGTTTGTAGCATTGGCATATTATCTGGGTGGAAAAAAGATACTTAAAGCCGGCCTGGTGGATACTTTGCGTGATGATACTATGATGTAAAATGAGCAATATCCTGGAAGTGCAGATTCATACGAAAAAATGCATCTGTTTTTCCCGAAATATATTTTTTAATATCAGCAGTCCTTTTTTCAAATCATCTTCCGTATTGGGTGAGGCAATAGACAACCTGACGTAAGATGATTTGTTTTCGTTCTGCATTGCAAAACGGTGGGAGCCAAGCACATGAATCCCTTTCCGCAATGCCAGCAGTTCCAATTCCTCGCTTGTCAGATGCGCCGGGAGCGGCAGCCAGTGGAAGAAATGCTCAATCTTATCTGTATGGGATGAGGGGAAGACAGACCTGAATATCTGGTTTCTTTTCCGGGCAGAAAGGATTTTCTGCTTTACAATGTTTTGCGCTTCTCCGCTCTCAATCAGTTCTGTAATGATCTCACTGTTAAGGGAAACCGTTTTCAGATTGATGCCAAGCATACCGGAGACAAGCAGTTCACGGTATCGGTCTGGAAAGGCAATAAAGGCTACCCGCAGACCTGCACAAAGTGATTTTGAAATGCTGCAGATGTGGACTGTCTGCTCCGGCACCAGCGAAAAAAGAGGTTTTGCATCGGGAGCATTTTGTCCATAAGCGGACAGGAAGGAATATATGTCATCCTCTATCACAAGCAGGCGGAAACGCCGGATAATCTCTGTCAGCTCCTCCCTGCGGGATTGCGGCATAAAAATACTTGTGGGATTGCTGCAGGTCGGCATGAGGTAAATGCCTCTTATTTCCGTATTCTTACAAATGTTCAGGAGCCCATCGGGGGACATCCCATATCCGTCTGCGGGGACGGCAATCAACTGTATATGAAGGAAATTAGCAAGTCCTTTAAAATTTGTATAGGTAAAATTGTCTACGACTATTTTATCCCCGGCCCTGAAAAGAGAAATAAGGATGACGGATAAGGCGTTTTGCGCCCCGGCAGAGAGCAGGACATTTTCTTCTCCCGCATCCACTCCAATGCGGCGCAGCCATTTCCGGGCGGCGTTTATCTGCCGTTTTGTTCCAAGAGGATTGCTGTATTCAAAAAGCCGGATGGACTCCTCCCGGTCAAGGACAAGCCGTGCGGCGTTTCGGACGGCTTGGTTGCTTTCATAAAACGGCTTGATCATTCCCATTTCTATGACCCCTTCATCTTTTTCAAGAAAGGTATTCTGCGTGGAAGTGCCGGGGGAGACAAAGGTTCCCCTGCCGGTGACAGCATATAGGAGCCCTTTCAGTTCGCACAGTTTATACGCCCTTGTGACCGTGCTTAAATTCAGGTCGAGGAAGTCGGCGAGTTCCCGCTGGGGCGGCAACTTCGTATTTTCCGGCAGTTTGCCGGACAGGATATCCGCTTCAAGACTGGCTGCTATGGAAAGATAGTAAGGCTTTTCCAGCTTGGATTTCTGCGGCTTCCATGACATGGGATAATCTTCAAAGGAATTGACAGGCATATGGTTACCCTCCTCAAAATTGTATGCAACACAATTCTAACATTGTATGCATACAATTTCAAGTTTATAATGGGTTGCAGAAAGCCATTGTTACCTGTCTGGTGGCAGTTTCCCTTGGTTTGGCACTGCGCCCTGTGACAGTGAAGAGGATATAAGAACTATGGAAATAGATATGACAACAGGAAAGCCCGTTAAGGCCATACTGAGATTTTTCCTCCCGCTGTTTGCGGGAAATATCATGCAGAATCTTTACAATGTTTTTGATACGGCGGTTGTAGGGCATATATTAGGCAAAAATGCTTTAGCCGCTGTGGGGAACTCTTATGTACCCGCGCTGATCATAAACAGCATTATTTTAGGGATTTCCTCTGGCATTTTGATCTTGCTGGCACAGGTTTATGGCGCAGGAGAGATAGAAAAGGCACAGAATTGTATGGGTTCCATCCAGATGTTGGTATTCCTGATTGGCGGCGGGCTGGCCTGTATTTTCTTTTTGGCAGCCAGAGGAATATTTACGGCAATGGATGTGCCGGCAGAATCTATCGGCTATGCTACAGAATATTTGAGGATTACAGCATTGGGAATTCCATTCCTGTCGGCATACAATTTTTATTCTGCGGTGATAAAAGCCGGAGGGGATTCTAAGATGCCGGTAAAGTATATGTCCGTTTCCTGCTTTATGAATATCGTGCTTGACTATGTGTTTGTTGCAGCCTTAAGACTGGGGATAAGAGGGGCGGCATTTGCAACGGTGCTATCACAGATTGTGGCCGCGGGGCTGATTGTTTTCTATTTAGATCGGAAGGACAAAGGGGCGCTGGTGATACGGCCAAATTTTAAGTATGTGCGGCCAATCTTCCGGCTTGGCATAACGGGAGTAGTCCAGAATGGCGCCTCCGCTGTCAGTATGTTTTTTATTCAGGGGGCGATCAACCAGTTTGGTGTCAATGAGATTTCTGCTTACACATCAGCCTACAAGATTGAATCGGTATTGACGATCCCGGCTGTTAATCTGGGTACAGCACTAAGTGTTTTCATAGCCCAAAATACAGGGGCTGAAAATTATGAGAGGGTCCGCAGGGGATTAAGGGACAGCTTCAAAATTTCAGCAGCCATTACAGCCGCGGCGGTGATTATTTTATGGACTGTCTCACCATGGCTCATGTACCTGTTGGTGGGGAGTGAAAAGGAGATTATCCGCATCGGGGTGCAATACCTGCACATCATTTCCCTGACATTCCCTTTATGTGTCAGCCTTTATTTATTGACGAACTTCCTACGCGGGGCCGGGGAGATTGGCTATCCGCTTTTTAATACGCTGCTTGAACTGAGCTTCCGAACAGCCTTTGCTTTTGTTTCAGTGCAGTATATCGGGTTTTGCGGGATCATGTTTTGCAGGCCTTTAAGTTTTGTTATAAGTACAGTCAGTTTATCCTGCCGATATTTTACAAAGAAGTGGCAGAAGTAGATGCAGAATAGCATATCACCGAAACAACACTGCATATATGGCGGATGGAAAGGAAATACCTGTGTCGCGCCTTAGAAGTACGGAATTCTCAAAAGTGATTTTACAGTATATAAGGTACAGCATATGAGGGATTGGAGATTGTAAAATGATGGATAAATAGTGCTTATTTTTGGAATAATAAGCATTATTTTTACTATGAGCCGGATTCCGGAGCACGACAGCGTTTGGTGGAGATAAGCATATGTATAATAATTTCTTTTATGGCTGGTATTTTAAGTGCCAGTCTGATACCCAGACTTTAGCGGTAATACCTGCCGTTCACAACGCAAGAAACAAACGCACCTGTTCTATTCAGGTTATTACGGATCAGGATGCATGGACAGTTACGTTCCCAGCAGATTTATTTAAGCGCACAAAAGGGAATATTTTTATTGGGGAGAACCGATTTGGTGAAAAAGGTATTCGTCTGGCAATACACAACCCTCAGCTGACCATCAGGGGGAATTTGGATTTCGGGCGGTTATTTCCATTAAAATATGATATTATGGGACCTTTTGTGCTGGTGCCATTTATGGAATGCCGTCACAGCGTGTGGAGTATGCGGCATTTGGTCACGGGGAATGTGTGTATCAATGGGCAGGAATATTCTTTTCAGAATGCAAGGGGGTATTGGGAAGGAGACAGGGGGCGATCATTTCCCCAAGAGTATATATGGACACAATGCTGCTTTGAGGGCGGGGCTTTAATGCTGTCAGTGGCGGATATTCCTATGGCAGGCATTCACTTTACCGGTATTATAGGCGCTGTTTTATGGCGTGGAAAAGAGTATAGAATTGCCACTTATCTGGGAGCCAGAGTCGTTCGGATTCAAAACAAAACGGTTCGGGTCATACAGGGAAATCTGGAATTGGAGGTGCGGCTGCTGGAAGCAGCAAAACAGCCCCTAAAGGCGCCGACGAAGGGGAATATGGTAAGGACAATTCACGAAAGCGCCTCCTGCAGGGCTTTTTACCGATTTCGTAAAAAGGGCTGCATTCTCTTTGCTTTTGAAACAGATAAGGCTTCATTTGAATTTGAATATTTTTCAAGATACTAAAACTATATGTTGTATGCAATGAGGTTACGGCAGAAGGAAGCCAAATGTGGAGAACATCGCAGAGAGGATTTTATCTGCCTGCGGGGAGCCGATCTGCTTTGAGCGTATTTTGCAGGAAGTGTTCAAAGGATAGGGGCTTTCCATGAATTTTGAGCAGTATACATTAGTGGGAAGTACGGTGCGTTCTTATCTTTCATGGCTGAAAGATACCGGGAAGGTGGTGGCTGAATTTCAAGATAATAATATTGTTTCATGGAATATGTTTGGCAATAGACTGAAATCTACTTGACAAATGAGTTTAAATCGGATATGCTAATATAAGTGACCATGTGGTCACTTATATTAGATGCAAAGAGTGACCATATGGTCATTTTGAGGGAGATTATAATGCCAACACCCTTATTTTTTGGACTGCGTACTGAAAAACGGCAAAATATTTTTGCGGCAGGAATATCCGAGTTTGCCGATTATGGTTATGAAAACAGTTCTACAAACCGAATTGTCAAAAAGGCTGGGATCAGTAAAGGAAGTCTGTTTAAATATTTTCCGACAAAAGAGGATTTTTATTTTTTTGTTCTTGATACTATTACGGCGGAACTTATTTCCGGCTTAGAAGAAAAAATAAATACCCTTTCCCCGGATTTATTTCAACGGATAATAGAATACTCTGTTTTGGAGTTTTCATGGTATATTTTGTATCCCCAAAAGGCCAAAATGATTGTCAGGGCGTTCACTAAAAGCGATACCGATATTTACAGAAAAACCGTATTAAAATATGGCAATAGAGAACAGGATATATTTTGTTGGTTTTTACAGGATATTGATACAACTCAGTTTCGGTGGGAAAGGCAAAAAACGATTGATCTAATAAAGTGGTTACTCAAAGGTTTTAATGATGATTTCTTGACAAGAATACAAAAACAGGCTTATCTAGATTTTGAAATGTTAGAAAAAGAATATGTAAAAAATTTGTCAGAGTATATAGAAATCCTAAAGGCTGGAATCATAAAATAAGGGAGGCTAATATGTTTTATCATGCCCATAATGGAAGCGTCCGTGTTGGAAATTCTGAAATGGATTACATATCTTTTGGATATGGAAATAGAAATCTCATTATGCTGCCCGGATTGGGAGACGGACTGTCTACGGTAAGAGGAATGGCTCTTCTTTTTTCGATGATGTTTAGGATATATGCCAAAGAATTTACCGTATATGTTTTCAGTCGGAAAAATCATTTGCAAGAGGGATATTCTACAAGGGAAATGGCAAAAGATCATGCAGAAGCCATGGCCGTCCTTGGTATTGCAAAAGCAGATGTTTTAGGCATATCTCAAGGTGGTATGATAGCACAATATCTTGCAATTGATTATCCCAATTTGGTCAGCAGACTCATCTTGGCGGTAACAAGTGCAAAACCCAATGAAATAATAAAAAGCGTAGTTGGCGTTTGGACTGAGATGGCAATGCAAGGAAACTATAAGGATTTAATAATAGATACAGCAGAAAAATCATATTCAGAGAGATACTTAAAAAAGTATCGGCCAATTTATCCGTTCATTGGAAGAATAGGAAAGCCCAAAAGTTTTAAGCGTTTTCTTATACAGGCAGCTTCTTGTATCAGCCACAATGCTTATACGGAATTGAACAAAATAGTATGTCCTACATTAGTGATTGGCGGGGACTGCGATAAAATTGTTGGAACAACTGCGGCGGCTGCAATAGCCGAAAAAATTAGTCATAGCGAGTTGTTTATTTATAATGGTCTTGGTCATGCAGCGTATGAAGAAGCAAAAGATTTTAATGAACGGGTTTTAGATTTTCTGATGAGATAAGAGCAATCCCAGTCAGAGCAGTCAACAATGTGAAAATGGATTAAGCGCGAAAAAATATATTTCATTTTGGGGAATAAAGGACTATAATAAGGATATCGAAAGATCAGAGCGTTTGTATTCTATTGTTTGCTGTATTGTGTGGATTTCACAGGGGAAAGAGGTATGCAATTTCTGGATAAAAGGATTCCGGTAAATACATATATTATTCGGAGACTGAACGATATCCTTCTGGTCACCAGCCGTAATAGGGGCGGTTCCGAGTGACAGAGGAGCTGCCGTATAAATAAAATTGGAGGAACGGAAAGATGAGAGGTCATGTCTACCCGATGGCAGGAGACACAGCGGAAA
>Ga0224740_10390_pt1 | contig 12507 bp, 10 predicted proteins | sample LIM_E_Water_Bulk_FD_161634 | JGI IMG/M metagenome (GOLD analysis project Ga0224740, IMG submission 161634) | Enriched cells from gastrointestinal tract of the lab mouse from Pacific Northwest National Laboratory (PNNL), Richland, Washington... | ecosystem: Host-associated > Mammals > Digestive...
ATACACGCGACAGGCTGACCGATGCTTTGCACGAGATCTGTGGTTTTGACACCGATTATAAATTCATCACCAAAAGTCATATGAAAACAATTCAGAAAAAAAGCAAAGGCAGGAAATAAAATACCATAGTCTAAAACAACACTAAAAATCGCTACACTGCCCATATTTTCAAGCATTGTAGCGATTCTATTTTTTCTCAACTGTCAAAAACAGGATTATATCTCCTATCCAAAATTTTGTCAATGAATGGGGGAAAGAATTCACGTTAGAGCATATTTAAAAGCTGCTCTCCCCACAGCCCTTCTTATTTGCAGCAGCGATTGTTCCAATAAAACGTGCAGGATCATTAGGGGTTCTGTGGTTCTTTCTGCCGGAATAATAATGCCCTCTATCATCTTCCGGTATATCAGTCATGTCAATGGGTCTGCCGTCTGAAACCATTTTCATCCAGCGCCCATGCTTTGTCCAGCACTGGGAGTTTTTTGATGGACTGGAGCCCATAAAATCAAGGAGTCTTCAAACTGTCTTCAAAATGAAGACTCCTTGAACAGAATATATAAGCCAATGGAAATCATATTGGTGAGAACATAGCGCGTCAAGGGGAAAGCGAAGCGATACGCCGTAGGGCAACCCTTGACACAGCGGATGGAGCCAATACAAAACAAACGCTGCCACGCTCCGCGAGACAGCTTATTGTAATAAGAAAAAAAGGGAATGAAAAGACGCACTATCTTTCATTCCCTCTTGATTATATTTTATGCTGCCTTGTTGTAATCAATAATCACAACTTCACTGATAATTTTTTCTGCCTGTTTGCTTAATTTTTCAATTTCTTTCATAATTGCCATTGAAAAAAATTCCTCGCCGCATTGGGAACATTTTTTACATGGAACATTTTTCACAATCAAGATACCGTTTTCTAATTTTTCAACATAGATTGTTGTTGCTTCAATCATATGATTACTGCCACAAGTAAAACAATTCATATTTAACGCCCCTTTCTCGTTTTAAAATCCGGCTCCCATTCTTCAATACTTGGGTAGTATGCCGCTATCATATGCAGATTGATATTATCGCTTGCAACGACTACATGTAAGTATCTGCCATTTATTGACAATCCCAATAGCAGGCAGCCGGGGAACGGTTTATCATCTTCATATTGCTTTATGATTTCGCCTTGCATAATAACTTTTATAATACTGTCTGAGTCAATATTTCTTTCCTTGCACCGTTTTATAACATGTGCAGTCATTATTATAGTATCATCTGTACACAGCTTTCTTAAATCGTTGATAAGCAGAGCCACTTTTTTCACCTACTTTCTATATAATATTATATCATACTTAAAATGGGAAAGTAAAAGGAAATAGAAGCCAGAGTAAACAATACAGTTTATTCTATTTGAGAAATATACCCTCTTGCTAATTTTATACAGTGGCGGTATAATCCTAAGTTTGACACTTGTGAAAGCAAAAAGCGGCTACAGACCCAGTAATTATGCAGTCTGCAGCCACTTTCTATTTGGATACGATTTGTGCTATTTTTTTACTTCTTCTGTTTTGGTGGTTTTTATGATGCTCCGCATTCCCTAAAGCAATATCTATTTTGGAGAAAATACCAAAACAGGGAAGTTATATCTTTATGAGGATTGCGAACGGATTACCACAAGACAAATTGCATATGTACTTGAAAAGTATGCACAGCGGCAAAGAACACCCACCAAAAGCACACAAAATGCGAAAGACCTATGCAAGCAATCTGAACGCGAACGGTGTACCGCTGGATCGTATAAGGGAGATGCTAGAGCCTGTTTGAAATTCATTCCAGCCATCTGCACGCCCCACTTTGCGGCATCTTTGGGTCAAATTCAGGTTACATAGCCGCTATGCGCCCTTCATTTAACCCAAATCTCCCACAAATTGTGACATACATCCGGCAGAAAGCAATTTTCAAACACACTCTAGGGCATAGCAGTCTGTCAACCACATTAGGATATGTGTATAATCCGCTAACAGAATCAGAGGCATACAACCTCATATCACAGGCTTTATAGACTGTCTTCAAATTTGCAGACACAAACAAACGCTGCCACGCTTTGCGAGACAGCTTATTGTAAAAAAACGGAAATGCCGTGTTTATCAGCATTTCCGTCTTTTTCTAAGAGCGCGAGACGGGACTCGAACCCGCGGCCTCGACCTTGGCAAGGTCGCGCTCCACCAACTGAGCCACTCGCGCATTTACTTGCCCGTATCTCACGGACAAGTATTACTATACATTATCTTTCTGCTTTTGTCAACACGATTTTAAAATTTTTTTTAAAAAATTTTAAACTTTCCCATTTTTTCTTCTCTGATAGAATTCCGCCGATGCTGTCATCAAAACATCCGAAGATGAATTCAGCGCAGTCTCCACAGAATCCTGTATCACGCCGATGATAAATCCTACCGCGACCACCTGCATTGCAATTTCATTCGAAATACCGAAAAGGGAGCAGGCCAGAGGGATGAGCAGCAGGGAACCTCCCGCAACACCTGATGCCCCGCAGGCTGCCAGTGCCGCTACAATGCTCAGAATAAGCGCCGAAGGTAAATCCACCGATACGCCTACCGTATTAGCTGCGGCCAGTGTCATGATCGTAATGGTAATAGCCGCGCCGTCCATGTTGATGGTGGCACCCAGAGGGATGGATACTGAATAATGGTCCTCGTTCAGCCCAAGTTTTTTGCAAAGGGCCATGTTCATGGGAATGTTGGCCGCTGAACTTCTTGTAAAGAATGCAGTGATGCCGCTCTCCTTAAGGCATGTAAATACAAGCGGATAGGGATTTTTCCTCATACAGAAAAATGCCATCAGCGGATTTGTAACGAGAGAGATGAACAACATACAGCCGACCAGCAGTACAAGAAGCTTTCCGTAATCAGTAAATACATTCAGCCCGTTTTCAGACACTGTATCGAACACCAGACCCATGATTCCAAAAGGCGCCATATTAATTACCCACTGCACAGCTTTATTTACTGCATCTGAAACATCTGCCAGCAGGCTTTTGGTTATATCAGAAGCTTTCTTTAATGCAACGCCGAAAATAACCGCCCATGTAAGAATTCCGATATAGTTTCCATTTACAATGGATGCCACCGGATTTGCCACCATATTGACCAGCAGGTTTTCAATCACTTCCAGAACTCCCTGTGGCGCCGCATTAGACGCTGCTGTATCCGTAAGCTTCAATGTCTGCGGGAAAATAAAACTGGATGCGGTTGCAATAAATGCTGCAAGAAAAGTACTTGCCATATACAATACAATAACAGTCCTCATATTGGCCCCTGCACCGCCTTTGGAATTTGCAAGGGAACTCATAACCAGTACAAACACCAGCACAGGAGCGACCGCCCGAAGGGCGCCTACAAACATGGTTCCAAACCAGGATACTATCGTGAACTGCGGAACAGCCAGCCCCAGAACCGCTCCAACAGCCATTCCAATCACGATCCTTAAAATCAAACTAATACTACACCATTTTTCAAAAAGTTTTTTCATCATTCTTCCACCTTATCCTTATATTTTATTCGGTAAATCCTCTGCAATGACTCATTGATACGTTCTTCCGTCAGGGTTCCGTTATTGACAGCGTCCAGCACGCCGCTGTATGCTATGCCGAAGTCCTCCGGCATCAGAATCATGTCCACGCCAGCCTGCAATGCTTTGACAGCCGCCTCGTCTGCCGTATAATATTCTGTGATTGCGCCCATATTCATTGCATCTGTCACAACAATCCCCTGATAACCAAGCTGGCCCCTTAAAATATCATTGACCATCTGGCCGGAAAGGGAAGACGGTGTGTTGTCCCCTGTCACATTCGGGACAGAAATATGGCTGACCATGATTAGGTCAACCCCTGCTGCAATGCCTGCCTGGTATACCGGAAAATCCGTTGCTGAAAATTCCTCCAGTGTTTTCTGGGTAACCGCCATTCCATCATGGGAATCCTCCGTAGTATCCCCAATGCCTGGAAAATGTTTCATGCAGGCACTGACTTTGGTGCTCTGGATCCCTTCTATCATAGCCGAGACCATAGGCGCTACCAGATTGGGATCTGTGCCAAAAGACCGGTCCCCAATCGTCGTATTCCCCTCTGCAATCACATCTGCAACCGGCGCAAAGTCCAGATTGAATCCATACCCTGAAAGATAATTTCCAATCGCTGCTCCTGCTTCACGTGCAGCCGCCGCATCGCCCCCGCTGCCAATATCTCCCATGCTCCCTACATTATCCGCAAGGCCGCTTTCCGCCACCCTGCTTACTTTTCCTCCTTCCTCATCTACTGCCAGAAAAACAGGATATTTTCTCCAGCTCTGGGTGTTTTGGAGCATTTCAGTCAACTGTGCAGAATCTTTTATATTTTGCGAGAAATAAACAAGGCCTCCCACCGCATGTTCCCCTAGTTTTTCTCTGGTAGTATCCCCTGCCCGGACAACAATGTCCGTACCTGTTAAGGCTTCCGGTGTTATAATAAAAAGCCCCGCCACTTTATCCTCAAGAGGCATTTCTGAAATACAACTGTTTACTATTTCATCCAGATAATTTGTTGCTGTTTCCTGGGGCGGCTCACTTACCTCCGAAGGCCCTTCCACAACCGGCTGTGCTTCTTCCTCCTGTTCTGAAAGTTCCTCCAATTGCTTTTGCAGTTCCTGTGCATGTTTCTTATCACTGATAACTGACATGATTTTCCTGATTCCAATGATGCTTCCAACAATCAGCCCGACCAAAACCAGCGCAAGGACAATATAACATATTACCTGATTTCTCACCCTGCGTTTGTGCCTGTATACTCTTCTGTCTGTCTCTTCGACAATTGCTTCTTTGTTTGCCATTCTCTTCTATCCTCCGTACAATTTATATCATAACTTATTTGCCCGTTAATTTCCACCTAAAATTGCACAGGGAATTACGGAAATCAACTCGGGGCATATTTTACAACATAGAATGGCAAAGCGGGCATCAATCCTTATGATCAACACCCGCTTTTAAACTATGTTATCCAATGGCCCTTACCTCTCTTTCCTTTTTGGATACCTGCGCTCCATATTCAGTTTTCTTTCTCTTTCGTACTTTCGTCCTTTTTCATTTGTACGTGTGTACTGTAACGTTTGTTCCCTCTTCTCTTGTCCTTCGTTACCTCTTCTTCTGTACGTCATACGAATTTGAAATCCGCTTTCCTTAGTACCTAACTCTTTTGTACTTTAAAAGCTTAACTCTTCCACATTTCTGTTATCTAAACCAGATAACTTATCTTACGTTTTTGGTGGTCTGTACCTTCCTTTCTTTAAGATTATCTATGTGAATTTGTTTTTGTAAGTTTATTATATCCAATCATTTTTAATTTGTCAACACATTTTTTCAATTTTTTCTCTATTTTTTTATTTTTCTGCTTTTATTTCTTTTATATCTGTTTAATTTACATTTTTTGACAAATATTCCTACAATTTTCAAATCGGGGACATCCAGACGGGATTCTACAAAAGCTTTTATCATACCTGTAATTGTTTTATAATAACATTAACATCATAATATTTTTATATTATAATATATTTATGGCTAATGTTTCTAAACTTGTACTGAAGGAGGATTTTAAATGACACCAAAACAACTTGCTTTTCAGACTGCTGTCGAAGGCATCATCAAAAAGCTTTCCCTGCGAAATATGGAAGGATATTTTTTTGAAGACAGCGCCTCTTGTGTGAAAGCCATCACAGATATGATGGAAGACGGCTCCACCATAAGCTGGGGCGGCAGTGAATCCATCAAGGAATGTGGGCTGATGGAGGCCGTAAAATCCGGCAGTTATCAGTTGATCGACCGTTTCAGCGCCAAAACTCCGGAAGCGGGAAGGGAGCTGTTTGCAAAGGCGGTTCTTTCCGATTATTATTTAATGAGTTCCAACGCAATTACATATGACGGAAAATTAATCAACATTGACGGAAATGGAAACCGCGTTGCCTGTCTGATTCACGGCCCCAAAAACATCATCATTGTAGCAGGCATGAATAAGCTGGTCCCGGATGTGGAATCCGGCTATGCCAGAGTGCGCAATACAGCTTCACCTGCCAATGCCAAACGGCTGAACAGAAACACGCCCTGTTTCCATAATGGAAGATGCGGGGACTGTCTGTCTGATGACTGTATGTGCAATCAGATCGTCGTTACCAGACGCAGCGGCATCCCTGGAAGAATCAAGATATTTTTCGTAGCTGAAGAATTAGGGTATTAATATTTTTAAGCCAAAAACAGCAGCCGGGAATTTCCCAGGCTGCTGTCTTTAATTACAATAAGCCAGTCATCAGAGTGCAGCAGCGTTTCTTTCCTGCTCCACTGCAATTAATCTAACGGATACTTGTCTGTCAGTTTTTGCACGATTGCTCTTGCCTCGGGAATCTTTTCCTCTCCTCCTTTGACAATCATTGCAATTGCCTCTGCAATCATATCCATATCTTCTGTGTTCATACCTCTGGATGTGACTGCCGGAGTTCCAAGACGGATGCCGCTGGTAACGAAAGGTGATTTCGGGTCGTTTGGAATCGTATTCTTATTGGCCGTAATGTGTGCTTCGTCCAGCATTTTCTCCACAGCCTTGCCTGTAAGGCCATAAGTGGTAAGATCCATCAGCATGAGATGATTATCCGTGCCTCCTGAAACTATCTTGATATCCCTGCTCATAAGTCCTTTGCAAAGAGCCTGGGCATTGTCCACGATTCCCTTCTGGTAAACTTTAAATTCTTCTGTCAAGGCTTCTTTGAAGCAGACTGCCTTGGCTGCAATAACATGCATCAGAGGGCCGCCCTGAATGCCCGGGAACACTGCTTTGTTAAAATTATATTTATCTGCCGCTTCCTGATTAGCAAGAATAAGTCCGCCTCTGGGACCTCTCAAAGTCTTATGGGTGGTAGTCGTCACCACATCTGCATAGGGAATCGGGCTTGGATGAAGACCTGCTGCCACCAGTCCTGCAATGTGGGCCATATCTACCATTAATACTGCGCCCACCTCGTCGGCGACTTCCCGGAATTTCTTAAAATCAATCGTTCTCGCATAAGCAGAAGCGCCTGCAATAATCATTTTAGGCTTACATTCCAATGCAATTTCCTTAAGCCTGTCATAATCAATGAAACCTTCATCGTTTACTCCATAAGGAACGATGTGAAAATATTTTCCAGAAATGTTTACCGGGCTTCCATGGGTCAGATGACCGCCATGGTCAAGATTCATCCCCATAATCACATCTCCAGGTTCGCAGATGGCAAACTGTACAGCCAGATTCGCCTGCGCACCGGAGTGAGGCTGAACATTTGCATAATCACAGCCAAACAGTTCTTTTGCCCTTGAAACAGCGAGATTTTCCACCTCATCCACACACTGGCACCCTCCATAATAACGCTTTCCGGGATACCCTTCTGCATATTTATTGGTCAGCGGGCTTCCCATAGCCGCCATAACAGCTTTGCTCACCCAGTTTTCAGACGCAATCAGCTCAATATGGCTGTTCTGCCGCTCCTGCTCGTTTACGATGGCCTGGGCTACCTCCGGGTCAACACACTTTACCTCATCAAGTGAATACATGATTTTTCCTCCTGCTCTATCATAGATTTCGTTTATTGTGCTGGACAAATAATTTTGAATATTATAGCATAAACTAATATCTTAAGTAAACATTAAGATTTCCGGAATCTATGAAAATAACTTTACTCATAATAAAAATGCTGTTAAAATAGTGAAAGATTCCAGAGGGATAAAAATATGTATTACATAATTGTTAATCCAGCTTCAAAGTCCGGCCAGGGAGCCAGAATCTGGTCCCAGATCCGTCCGGTTCTGGATAAAAGAAAAATTGCATATAAAGTATTTTTTTCCAGGGAGGCCGGGCATGTCATCAGACTGACCCATAAGTTAACGGCTTCCTTATTAAAAAACGACTCTAAATCTGTCATAAAACTGATTGTCCTTGGCGGTGATGGAACACTGAACGAAGTATTGCAGGGCGTTTCCGACTTCAACCGCGTGCTGATAGGATATCTTCCAACCGGCTCCAGCAATGATATGGCGAGAGATCTAAGGCTGCCGAAGAATCCAATCCAAATTCTGGACGGCATTTTGTCCTGTCAGAAACCTGTGCTTATGGATTTAGGCTGCCTTACCTATGAACAGCTTTCAGGGAAATTTTCCAGACAGCACAGCAGTGAAATTTTTACAAAACGGTATTTTGCTGTAAGCTGCGGCATTGGATTTGATGCCGCCGTATGTGAGGAAGCTCTTGCTTCCTCCTTTAAAAATGTTTTAAATAAAATAGGGCTTGGCAAACTGACCTACTTGAGTATTGCCCTTAAGCAGCTAATTAAAGCCCGGAAAATTACCTGTACGATTACATTGGACGACAGAAAGCCCATATATCTGCCCAAATTTTTATTTGTTGCAAGCATGATTCACCAGTATGAGGGCGGAGGATTCAAATTCTGTCCTGGCGCCAATGATCATGACGGCCTTATTGACGTATGCTGTATCGGAAACATTCCCAAATGGCTTGCATTTTTAGCGCTGCCCACAGCCTTTACCGGGAATCATTACCGTTTTAATGGAATTGACCATTATACCGCATCTAAAGTCCATCTGGAAACATCCTCTCCTTTATGGGTGCACACTGATGGTGAAGTAACGATGAAAAGCAGTTCCATTACGCTGACCTGCGAACGGAACAAACTGCAGTTTTTATTATAATAAGGCCAGCCTGCCAGGTACAGCAGCATTTGTTATAATTGATACTGCATTTATCATAGATTAGAATTAGGTCTGCCCGGCAGGCCGTTTTTAAAAGATAGGAAGTACTGTTAAAAATTTCTACAGATATTTCTACAGACAAATTTTGCTTATACCCGAATTAGCGGGCAGAGCTGAAACGGAGGATCTTATGAAAAAATACTACGGAAGGTATAAACATGCTATACCGCTTATTATTTATGCTGCTATTTACTGTGTCTGGTTCGCATGGCTGGAAAGAACCGTTGTGCATCCTGATACTATTATCCATATGAAAATCGATGACATGATCCCCTTCTGTGAACTGTTTGTGATCCCCTATTTTCTATGGTTCGGGTACGTATCCATAGTGGTTTTATACTGCTTTTTCAAAAATAAGCAAGAATATTATAAAACATGCGTATTTCTGTTTACCGGGATGACAGCCTTTCTGGTTATATCCACACTCTGGCCCAACGGACATCATCTGCGGCCTTATATTATGCCAAGAGACAATATTTTCTCCAGCCTTGTGGCTCATCTGTACAATATGGATACACCTACTAACTTATGGCCCAGTATCCATGTGTATAATTCCATCGGTGCCCATCTGGCTGTAGTCCATAGCCAGAAGCTGGCAAAAAATAAGGCAATACTGTCCGGCTCCTTCATACTATGCGTTTCCATCGTACTTTCGACCGTATTTATCAAACAGCATTCCATGTTTGATGTTCTCACGGCTTTCGTGATGGCCGCAACCATGTATGTTGTTGTATACCAGGCCGATATTGTGGCGCACTGCCAGTGGTATCGCTGGAAACGCCAGAGGGTCCGCCAGGTGTAAGATAAAACAGCGCCAATCACCTTATTATTTTAATAAGCAATGACACACTGCGCGAACCGGCTTATATCAACAAACGCTGCCACGCTCCGCGAAACAGCTTATTGTAACAAACGCTGCCACGCTCTGCAAGACAGCTTATTGTAACAAACGCTGCCACGCTCTGCAAGACAGCTTATTGTAACAAACACTGCCACGCTCTGCAAGACAGCTTATTGTAACAAACACTGCCACGCTCTGCAAGACAGCTTATTGTAATAAAATAGGCGGCCATAATCATTTATGGCCGCCCATTTCATTGGCATAAGAATAGTTCGCGGAGCGTGCTTTCCGTTGTCTTATCTTCTATGAATGCATACTTTACATCTTTCTAATTAAAATTAAAAAATCTACGGCATATTTTATATCCCTCGACAGAAATCTTCCTGCCGCTTCTGCCGGGAAGATTCATACAGCGTCCCAATAATCCATATCTTAGCTTCCTGTACAGCATCCAGTCCTTTTTCTTAAGATAATCCCAGAGTTCTTTCTTCTTTGCAAGGTTTTCCTTTGTGTTTGAGCGAATCAGCAGAATAGAGGAAACGGTAGTGATAATATCCAGGTAGCTGACCATATACTGGTACATTCTTTTAGAAGCAGTGATTCTGCTTTTATTTTCTATCATATAATCAATCATTAGTTTGTTGACCGTGATCTGCTGGTCAATCCTGCCAATCATAACCTCCTCGTTTACCGACTGGTCTTCCCTTCCAATAAAGTAACGGTAAAAATTCACATCCAGATAATACATATTCCTTACAAAAGGAAGGGGCTCAAATACATAGAGATTGTCCACATAAAAAGTATGTTCCGGCAGCTTTAATCCGCACTCCCTAAGAAGTTTGGTCCTGAAAATCACCGAATGCATCAGAATATACTGTCCCTTATGAAAATGCTTTACATCTTCCCATGTAAACATCTCATCCACTGGAAGCGCATGTTTAAACCGCATTACTTTATGTCTGTTTTCTCCTGTTTTTTCATATACAAAGTTGCTGATCAACATATCCAGCACTCTCTCGCCGCCTGTAAGTTCCCTTAGGGTTTCCAGAATTTTAAGATACGCTTCTTCCTTTACCCAGTCATCGCTGTCCACTACTTTAAAATAAAGCCCTGACGCCCTGTCTATTCCTGCATTAACAGCAGACCCATGACCGCCGTTTTCCTTATGCACCGCCTTTATGATCGTGGGATATTCTTTTGCATATCTGTCAGCAATGGCTGGTGTTTCATCAGAAGAACCGTCATTCACAATGATGATCTCCACGTCCTCTCCGCCCTTTAAAAGAGAATCCACACACCTTTCCATATATGCCGCCGAATTATAACAGGGCACTGTAATTGATAAAAGCTTCATTTTTTAATTACTCCTGCTTTCCAAAGAATTTTCATACCCTTATCATAAACACTCCTTTAAAAAGAATCAACTTAAGATTTTATAAAGATAGGCGCTGTATGCGGAAGGCACAGGGTATTTTTCTTTTACATCTTCCGGCTCTGCAAAGATCATACCGCTCTGGTTCTTCTTTTCTGCCAGTTCGTCCACTTTTACCGCATAGCCGATCATATGCCATTCTTTATGGGTAAATATATGTTTGCTTGGGGAAAGCGGTTCGATCCTTAAGACCGATAGTCCTTCCTCTTTCAGATAATCAAGAACCTGTCTTTCAGATAAGTGGCCTTCTAAAGAGGGAAATTCATACATTCCTGCTAAAAGACCGCTTTTGGGCCGCTTTTTCAAAGCTGCCCGGCTCGCATCCCGTATGACCAATACTGTCTTTTCCTCAATTTTCCTGGGTTTTTTCGGCGTTTTATAAGGGAAGTCCAGTTCCCTGTGCTGAATGTGGGCAGTGCACAGTTTCTCCCACGGACATTCGCCGCAATGGGGTGCCCCTGCAGGAATGCAGACCATTGCTCCCAGTTCCATAAGCGCCTGGTTAAAATCTCCCGGCCTTTCTTTTGGCATACTTAAATACAGTTCCTGTTCAATGTCCCGGCGGACCGACTGTCTAAGTATATCCCGTCCATCTCCTGACAGCCTTGCAAGCACACGGAGTACATTTCCGTCCACTGCTGGTGCCTTTTGACCATAGGCAATAGAACTGACTGCTCCTGCCGTGTAACTTCCTATTCCCGGCAGCTTTATTAGTTTCTCAAATTCTTCCGGCATCATACCGCCATATTCTTCCATAATAATCTTAGCTGTTTTTTTCAGATTCCGGACCCGGTTGTAGTATCCAAGACCCTCCCAGAGTTTTAAAAGTTCCTCTTCGTCCGCATCGGCTAAATGTCTGATATCCGGCAAGGCTTTCATAAAACGGTCATAATAAGGTTTTACCGCTTCCACTCTAGTCTGCTGGAGCATGATCTCCGAAATCCATACATGGTATGGGGTTGCATCTTCCCTCCATGGGAGAATCCTCCTGCCCTTATCATACCAGGCAAGCAAAGGCTCTGATGCTTCTTCTATCTTTGTAAGCTTCACAGGCACCGGGTTATGAATCCTCATAGAAACAGGCGTCACTGCACAGTCATATGCAAGAATCCTAACCCCTGCCTGTCTTGCTTTTAGCAGCGCCTGGGCAAATTCCGGCTGGGTATCCCAATTAGGTATGAAATATTTTACCCCTTCCATCTGGATCACCAGAATAATATACGCCTCATAGCCTTCCTTTACTGCCTCCATCAGTTCTTCCACATGCTTTACAGCCCTGTCTGAAGGGGCGTCGGGAAAAAGCACGATTCCATCCTGCTCCAGTGTAACGCCTTTCACCTCAATGAATATCTTATGATCCGGGGTTTCCGAGTAAAAATCAAAGCGGGAATTGCGGTATTGGGTC
>Ga0224740_10375_pt2 | contig 12450 bp, 9 predicted proteins | sample LIM_E_Water_Bulk_FD_161634 | JGI IMG/M metagenome (GOLD analysis project Ga0224740, IMG submission 161634) | Enriched cells from gastrointestinal tract of the lab mouse from Pacific Northwest National Laboratory (PNNL), Richland, Washington... | ecosystem: Host-associated > Mammals > Digestive...
GGAATACCAGATTGAAGAGAGATTTCGCAGTGTCCGTGCGATTAAGTTTATGCTGCAGCCCCTGGTAGAAAACGCTATTTATCATGGAGCGGCGTGCCGGAAGACGGGTGGAAAAATTGTGATTGGAGCGGTGAAGAAGGAATCCTGTATTATTATTTTTGTGTGGGATAACGGGGACGGATTTGCGCCGGAGCAATATAAAAGATATAAAGAGTTTTTCGGAAAAAAGGAAATTACCGGTGTGTCCTTTCAGGACAAAAGTGAGAAAATCGGGCTCATAAATGTTCAAACGCGGCTGAAATTTACATTTGGCGAGGAGGCCGGACTGTTTTTGTGGCAGGAAAACGGAACTGCTGTGTGCATACGGCTTCCTGATTAAATTTCAGGACTTTTTGGGATTTTGCTAAGAATGGGGAAAGCTATGTTAAGAAAGATATTGATTGTGGATGATAATCCGTTGATAAGAATGGGATTGACGGAGATGATAGAGTGGGGAAGGCTCGGGCTTAAGTCGGTTGGATGTGTGGAGGACGGCGAGGAAGCGTTGGAATTATGCAGGGAAATGCGGCCGGATATTGTGATAACAGATATTCGTATGCCACGGAAAGACGGGATAGAACTCCTTACCAGACTTCAGGAGGATTATCCGGAGGTACAGACCATTGTTGTCAGCGCTTACGACACTTTTTCCTATGTGAAGCATGCGATGGTAACAGGGAGTCTCAATTATATTTTGAAACCAATTGACCCAGGGGAATTGAACACTACTATTGAAAAGGCTCTTATGGAAATAGAGAAAAGGAAAAAACAGCGAAAGAATCCGGCTGAAATTTTGCTGGAACAGATAAGATGGGCGTATGGAGAGAATTATGGAAAAGAAGAAATCTGCCTGATTGCCGGAAAGGGATATCATGCGGAAAGAACAGAATTTTGCAGGCAGATGCTGCGGAATGTGGTAGTGGCGGAAAATGCTTTTCCTGAGGATATTTTTCTGGCAGCAGGGTTGGCGAAAGGGGGATTCAAAAATGCAGAATTTGAGGAGAAGTGGAATATGTTTTTGAAAAGAGGCGCTATGGGGAGAAAAATATTACAACCCGTCTTTTCAGAAAATGAGTGGGTCAAAGGTTGTCAAGAAGCCATAGCGGACGCATTTTTGCAGGGTTTTTGCTGGAAGGGCGTGGAGTGTGAAGAACATTTTTCAGAAGGCATAAGTCAGGGAAATTTATTTCCATTGCTGGACAGCGGCAACCTGCAGTTGGCATATTGCCTGTTGACAGACAGCTTATCCGCCTGTGAAAGGTGGGAAAAGGATAAATGTGAGAAGAATCAGGAGATTATCAGAGCCTGTTTAAAGATTATGTGCCAGTATTCAGAGGAAATCTTTGACGTGTCCGGAGCAATTTTAAGTAAAATGGATGAAAGCAGGCATTTTTTGCTTTACGAAGATGTGCGGGAAATTTTAAAAGATATTTACAGAGTAATGGAGAGTATTTGCTTAAACGCTGCGGAAAAGCTTCATACCCAGAAAAATATCGCCATACAGATGAAAAAAATACTGGATGAAAATTTTAAGGAGGATATCAGTATTGAGAAAATGGCGGAGCTGTTTGGCTATTCGGCGGTATATCTGAGCCGTTTATTCAAAAGAGAGACCGGTGTCAGCGCAGGACAGTATCTGATAGGGATACGGATGGAAAAGGCGGCGGAACTTTTGCGAAAGACAGATATGAAAATTATTGATGTAGCGCATCAGGTAGGGTATGGAGATGAATTACATTTTCAAAAGCTCTTTAAAAAGAAAACAGGAAAGACGCCGGGAGCATACAGGAAAGATACAGGATAGAATTGTACAGTTTTTTGTGGAGAAAAGGCCATACATTCAAAATGTTCATTTTTATATAATGTGTCTGTAAGATACATACAGAGTTTTTTCAGAGTCCTGTGTCCGCGCTGCATTCGCAGGCTCTGTCATAAAAAGCGGCGCAGAAATGAGGGAAATATGAAAAGAACAACCAGAATGTGTATGGCAATAGCCATGGCGTTATCCTTACTGACAGGGTGCGGCGGTTCACCGGCGACGGAACAGGACGTGAAGACGGAAGGGGAAAACGCCCGGAGCAATCAACAGGAGGATTCAAAAACTTCGGACAATCAGGAAACGGAGGATGCCACAAAGGCAGCAGGGAACGGAGAAATAGTAGAGCTGAACTACTATACATGGATAGGCTCAGCTGACAAAAATTCATATCCAAACAATATGATTGAAGCATTCGAGGAAAAATATCCCAATATTAAAATTAACGTTGAGTATGGCTCTCAAAATGTGGATGAATATCTGCAGATGCAGAAGGTAAAGCTGCTGTCGGGTAAAAACCTGGATATTACCACGCTTCGCGCGGAGAGCAGGCAGCCCTATACGGATGCCGGATATCTGCTTGATTTATCGGGACAGGAATTTCTGAACGCTTATAAACAGGAATTTCTGGATGTGGTTGCTACCAATGGCTCTGTCTATTGTATGCCTTATGGAATGGATGTGATGGGCGTAATTTATAATAAGCAGATGTTTGAGGAGCATAACTGGGAAATACCGGACAGCTATGAGGCGTATTTAGAACTTTGCGACGCCATTGCAGCGGAAGGAATTATGCCGGCAGCGCAGGGATATAAGGATTCCTGGCCTATGGCAATGGATTTGGATTTGTTTATGAACCGTGCGGTTACGGCAGAACCGGATATTTATCAGAAGATTGATTCCGGCGAGGCAAAATATACGGATGAAATGTTTCAGGAAATTTTTCAGGATATGAATGATTATTTCAAAACAAGCGCTGTAGATTCTTCATTTATCGGAATGACATATGACCAGGCATGCTCCGCATTTGCCACCGGACAGGCAGCGATGATGATTCATGGGGAATGGGCGCTTGGCGGTATGAAAAATGCCGGGCTTGATTTTGAAATCGGGGTATTTCCAGTTCCTTTAAACAGAGAAGGGGAAGCGCAGAGAGGGATTGCGGCAGTTACCACAACACAGGCAGTGACTTCTTTTAGCGAGCATCCGGAGGAGGCATTATTGTTTCTGGAATTTATGTCTACACCGGAAGCCGGAAAAATGTTTGTGGAAAGCAGCGGTAATTTTTCGGCAGTCAGCGATGTTCAGGCTGACGCGATGGATGCGTGGCAGGATTTGTTGAAGCTGCCGTCTGCGGATTTTTACACTGATATGATGTATGCCGGAGCATGTTCCGAAATGTATAAGGCAACGCAGATGATGTTTATCGGCGAAATGACCCCGGAGGAGGCTTTGGAGGATATTCAGAAAGCCCAGGAGCAGAAATAGACATATTAGGAAGAGAACACTATGAAAATAAAAAAGAAAACAGGTCTTCCTTATTTATTTATGCTGCCTTCTATTCTGATATTGCTTGGAGTTTATCTGCTGCCGTTTTTATACAGTCTTTATATCAGCGTGACAGACTGGTCGGGAATGGGACAGAAATTGAATTTTGTTGGGTTGTCAAATTATAAGGGACTGTTTGAGGAGCCGCATTTTTGGGAAACGCTGCGCAACAATCTGATATACTTTGTAGAGCTTGTGGGAATTCAGTTTATCATTTCCATGGTTCTGGCAGTGGTTCTCAATGCGGCCTTTAAGGGAAGAAATTTTTTTCGGGCATTGTACTTTATGCCCACAATCATATGCACGCTGGCAGTGGGGTTTATCTGGAATATTATGTTTGACCCGATTAACGGGCCAATTAAGACCTTGCTGAAAAATGCGGGATTTTTGGAGCTTTCCAGGATAATGTGGCTGGGAAACACAAAGACAGCCATTCATGCAGTATCCTTTGTCAGTCTCTGGCAGTGGACAGGATGGAGTATGGTGATTTATCTTGCAGGACTGCAGTCAATTGATAAAAATCTTTATGAGGCGGCGGAAATAGACGGGGCAAACGCAGTCCAGAAGTTTTTTAAGGTTACGCTTCCGCTCCTTGCACCGTCGATTACGGTCAATCTGGTGAACTCAACGATTGGCGCGCTTAAAATTTTTGATTTGCCATTTATTATGACCGGCGGCGGACCGGGACACGCAACGGAATCCCTTGCAATGATGATGTATACCTATTCGTTCGGTTTAAATAAAATGGGTTATGGCACGGCGATATCGATTATTCTATTTGTTGTAATTTTGATAATTTCCGGGGTTCAGACTACGGTGCTGCGGAGAAGGGAGGATAATGTATTGTGAAAACGAAAAAAAGAGCAGTGAATTTTTTCAGATACTTTTTCCTTAGCCTGGGTGGAATCATTATTCTATATCCGTTGTCAATTCTGGTTATCACGGCCTTTAAGACGCAGAAGGATTACATGATGAGCGCCGTGAAGCTGCCGGAAAAATGGATGTTTTCCAATTTGACAACGGTACTGGAAACCGCTGATATCGGACAGGCGTTTTTTAACAGTCTCCTTATTGTCACAGTTTCGGTGATATTGCAGATTTTTTTTGGCGCGCTGACAGCCTACGCTCTGACAAAAATGAACTTTGAAAAATCAGGGAAGTACACGATTGCATTTTTGTTTCCTATGATTTTTCCCATTCAGAGTTTTGTTATTCCGCTGTATCTGATTTACTCTTCCGTTGGGCTTTTGGATACAAAAAGCGGGTTGATACTGATATACATAGCGACGGGGCTGCCTCTGGTAATTTTTATGCTGACCAGCTTTATGAAAACGGTGCCTGTGGAGATTTCCGAATCTGCCCGCGTAGAAGGGGCAAACGAGTTCACCATCTTTTTCCGGCTGATTGTTCCGCTTTTACAGCCTGTGATAGCCACAATCATTATCATCAGCGGACTTGGTATCTGGAATGATTTTTTTATGCCGCTGATTATGATTTCAGATATCGATAAAAAAACGCTGCCTTTAAAGATTTATGATTTTATGGGGCAGTATACCAGCAACTGGCCGCTTATTTGCGTTTGTATTTTATTTATTATCATGCCTATTCTTATTGTGTACTGCATTATGCAGAGGTATATTATTGAGGGCGTTGCCGCCGGAGCGGTGAAAGGGTAATAACGGTCTTAGCGGAGCGTGAAGAACGAACGCTGGCATGCTTCGCAAACCAGGCTTATTGTAAAAGATAAACGGATGCCGCTTAAGCATGGCATCCGTTTGATAAGCAAATTCTTTAAAGTATAATTAAGAAACGTGGAATGGATGATTGGACAGATGGGGTCCAAAGCTTGCTCAGGGCATATTCTACCCTTGGCGGAATTTCCGGATACACTGTCCGGATGACAATTCCGTCGCTTTCCAGAGAACGCGGGCTGAATAGTTACAATAGATAACAAAAAAGCGTCTTCTTTTATTGACTTCCCGCAAAAACTCTCGTATAATCAATCATATAGCAATTTCTGAAAGGTTAAACATATGTTCTGGAAAATGACGAATCTGCAACTGAAAAAAGGTTACATTTTTCCCCTTCACGGGGATAGTGCGCCCATTTTTGGGAGGATTCGTGAACGGAACGGACAGCATGGCGGCGCTTTGTGAGGATTTTGTTTCCTGACGTAAAAAGCATCTGTCAACGGCTGCATCATCATTAACCTGGCGAATTCCATAAAATCAGCGCATTGTCTCCTTAACGTTTACTACGAAATTAAAAGTTAAGGAGATTTTATTATGCTTAATATAAAAAAACAAATATCGAGACTCTATTTATCTTCCGCGCTCTGGAATCTGTCACTGACCGGCGCGTGGGTGGCAATACTGGCGGCAAGAGGGTACAGCCTGCCGGAAATCGGCTTTGCCGAGACAGTCTTTCACATAACAAGCCTGATTTTTGAGATTCCGTCAGGCATTCTTGCCGATTTGTTCGGAAGGAAAAACATGCTGATTGTAAGCACGGTCATGAAAATAATCGGAAATATTGTAATGATACTTTCCGGTAACCTGTTCATGGTCTGCGTGGCACTTGCATTCTTTGCCATGAGCTACAATTTTTCCTCCGGCTCAGGGGACGCCCTTGCCTATGACTCCCTTAAAATAGCCGGAGACGAAGCATATTATGAAAAGTATGCGTCAAACCAGCTTATTATCCACCGCTTTTGCGGAGGCGTGTCAACCTTGTGCGCGGGATTCGCTCTGTTTATCGGGCACAGGGCGGCGTACGGAATTGACGTTTTCATGTGCGCCGTTCAGATAGGGACGCTGATACCGCTGCGTGAAGTATGGGCCGGCGCAAAGGGCAGACAGAGCGAGAGAGGTGTGCTTGGTTCCATAGGCAGGGAATTCGTTAAATGCTTTATGGAAAGCCTGTCTTTTATAAAGCGGGAGGGAAAAACAATGGTTTTAATGCTCTCCAATTCGCTGGTTGGAGCTGTTGATGTCCTGCTGTTATTTTTTCTGCAGGCAAAGCTGCCGGATGCCGGTATGCCGGGCTGGGCTCTTGGCTTCGCCCTGTTTTTCATGGAGATGGGCGGCGTGTTGGGAGCGAAAATTATCCTTAAGTGCAAAATGCGATACAGGAGTGTATTTGCGGCTGCCGCGCTGGCCGTGCTGTTCGGGGTGCTTGCGGAGCATTCGGGTATGTATCTGATTATGGCGCTGGGAGGTTTTTTGGCCGCGCTTGGCGACGATGCGCTTCAGGTGAGGACGAATTCCATGCTGCAGGAGATGTTTCCCTCAGAGCAGAGAGCAACGCTGATTTCCATTGAATCTTTTACGTTTTCAATGATAATGATTGTAATGTCGCCTCTTGCGGGAATTGTTTTTTCCTGGTGGTAAAGGGGGATGAAGTTCAGTACCCTGTCTGCAAGGTTTATCTTATTCTTGCTGATTTTGCCTGACCGGATGGAAAAGTAAAGGTATAGATAGAGACACCTGATTTAAAGGATGGATTTCATAATGCAACGTGCTATTTACCGGAATATTTATGGGAAGATGTGAACGGATACTCTGCTGCCGGGATGGATTATTTCAAAGAATTTGTCCGCAATAATGCGCATTTAATGCTTGAGTTTTCTAAAGAAGGAGGTATTTTGAATGCCTCAAATTTTCAGGATAGGCTCATATATAATTTACTTCTGGTCAAATGAAAACAATCCGCCTGAGCCGGTACATGTACACATTGCAGAAGGATAGGCAACGGCAAATGCGACAAAAATCTGGATAACAAGTTCAGGAAACAGTATTATTATCAACAAGTGGTATGCTCAGTTTAGAGAAATCAGTTATTTTTGCTGACAGATTTTTTAACAACAGAAATGCAGAACTTTGATGCAATTCAAGGTTCTGCATTTTTTGCCGGAATGCCGACATTCTGTTACATTTCTCAAATAAAGCGCGGTCAGATACTTGCGAATCCGCGCGATTCATTATATGATAAAAAACGAAAGCAACAGAGCGCTCACCGCCGTAATTTACAATAACGGATTTTCAGATTCTGATGCGGAAAAGAGGATAAAAATGGACTTACTTAAGCTGCGCGAACAGATTGACGCAATTGACGAACAAATTGTGGATTTATATGAAAAGAGAATGGATATCAGCCGCCGGGTGGCCGAGTTCAAAATAGAGACAGGCAAAAAGGTATTTGACAAGGTGCGGGAGGACGAAAAGCTCCGCAAGGTGAAATCTCTTACCCATAATGATTTCAACAGCCGGGGAATCGAGGAGCTGTTTGAGCAGATTATGTCCATGAGCCGGAAGCTTCAATACCGGCTTTTGGCGGAGCACGGCAGTATGGGCAATCTTCCCTTTATCGGGGTGGGGGAACTGAGTGAAAAGGCAAGGGTGGTGTTCCAGGGGGCGGAGGGAGCTTACTCTCAGGCAGCTATGGTACAGTATTTCGGGGATAAGGTGAGCAGCTTTCATGTGGACACCTTCCGGGACGCCATGATTGCCATTGACGAGGGCAGCGCGGACTTTGCGGTGCTTCCCATCGAAAACTCCACGGCGGGGATTGTCAGTGAAATTTATGACCTTCTGGCGGAATTTGAAAATTATATTGTAGGCGAGCAGATTATCAAAATAGAGCACTGTCTGATGGCGGTGCCGGGCACGAAAATGGAGGATATCAAAACGGTTTACTCTCATCCACAGTCCCTGATGCAGTCGGCAAGGTTTTTAAACGGCTACAGCTGGCAGCAAATCAGTATGCAGAACAATGCCTTTGCGGCAAGGAAGGTGGCGGAGGATAAGGATAAGACCCAGGCGGCCATTGCCAGCGAATATGCGGCCGGGCTTTATGGGCTTTCCGTGCTTCAAAAGGGCGTCAATCAGTCCAGCACCAACTCCACGCGCTTTATTATTGTTACGAATCAGAAAATTTTCTTAAAGGATGCCGGGAAGGTCAGCATTTGTTTTGAGGTTCCCCATGAAAGCGGTTCTCTTTATCATATGCTGTCTCATTTTATTTACAATAATCTGAACATGAACCGAATCGAGAGCAGGCCCATAGAGGGGCGGAACTGGGAGTATCGCTTCTTTATTGATTTTGATGGAAATCTTTCGGACAGTGCGGTAAAAAACGCGCTGCGCGGGCTGCGGGAAGAAGCGCGGAACATGCGGATTCTGGGAAATTATTGACAAGCGGTAAGCTTGCTTAAATCTGCGTTCAGAAAGAAGAATACGAAGTGCAGGCAAAAGCGGCACAGGAATGAGGAAAAATGAGAGAAAAGGAACTGATTGTATATAAGGAATTTCCCGGGCAGGAGGGCGCTCTCTTTTATGATATGGCGTGGCTTTTGGAGCATTATGAGGAGAAGGCAAAAAAGGAGGAGGCGCGGACGGTCTGCTGCAGCTGTATGCACCGGCTTTTTGAAATGGCGGAGAACCACGGGTTTTACGGGAATCTGTGGCATTGTTATCTGGCCAATCTCCTGGTGAACAATGAAAACAGCTACAGCAGAGCCTGTGAAATCAGAGGGAAAGTAGGGGGAACCATCAATCAGGCGGCATGTCATGACATTGAAATTTTCAAAGAGTTTTTCGACTTTGACTTCCGGAAAATGGCAAAAGAGCTCCATATGGACGAGTTTAAAATGATTCTGGACTATGAGGGCGCAGACGGAGAGAGCAAGGTGTACAACAGCCGCATCAGGGACAGAATCTGTTCTCTGGCGGTGAAGTTCACCAAAGACCACACGCCGGAAGAAATGAAGGATACTCTCACGGAATTTTACCGGGATTACGGCGTGGGAAAGTTCGGGCTCCACAAGGCGTTTCGGGTAGTTCATGGGGAGGCCGGGGTTGAAATCGTACCCATCAGGAATATTGCCCATGTCCATCTGGATGATTTGGTGGGTTATGAAATCCCGAAGAAAAAGCTGGTTGAAAATACCCTGGCCTTTGTGGAGGGAAGAAAAGCCAACAACTGTCTGCTTTTCGGCGACGCCGGCACAGGAAAATCCTCCAGCATAAAGGGAATTGCCAATGAATATTACGACAGGGGACTTCGTATTATAGAAATGTACAAGCATCAGTTCCAGGATTTGAACGAAGTGATTACACAGGTTAAAAACAGGAACTATAAATTCATTATTTATATGGATGATCTGAGCTTTGAGGATTTTGAGATTGAGTATAAATATTTAAAAGCCGTCATTGAGGGCGGTCTGGAAAAGAAGCCGGAGAATGTGCTGATTTACGCCACCTCCAACAGGAGGCATCTGGTCAGGGAGAAGTTTTCCGACAAGGAGGAGAGAAGGGACGACCTTCATGCGGGGGATACGGTTCAGGAGAAGCTTTCTCTGGTGTCGCGCTTTGGCGTCACGATTTTCTTCGCCGCGCCGGATAAAAAGGAATTCCAGAATATTGTCCGTGTTCTGGCGGAAAGATACGGGGTTGAAATGCCAGAGGAGGAGCTTTTACTGGAGGCAAACAAGTGGGAGCTTGCTCATAGCGGATTATCGGGGAGATGCGCCCGGCAGTTTATCGATTATCTGCTGGGGACGCGCAGGAAGGAGGAGGTATGCAGGTAAAAACTTTTGCCGCAATCGACGTGGGGTCTTATGAATTGTCTATGAAAATTTTTGAGGTTTCAAAGCTTTGGGGGATGCGGGAAATCGACCATATCCGGCACAGCATTGATATGGGGACGGAGACCTACGGGGAAGGCAAGCTTTCCTATGAAAGGGTGGATGAGCTCTGCCATGTGCTGAAAGAATTTTCAGGGATTATGAAATCCTATCAGGTGAGCGACTACAAGGCCTATGGCACCAGCGCCATCAGGGAGTCGAAAAATACGATTATTCTGCTTGACCAGATTGAGCAGAGGACGGGAATCCATATCGACGTGCTGAGCAATTCCGAGCAGAGATTTTTAGACTATAAGTCCATTGCTTTTCAGGGGGAAGGGTTTCAGAAAATCATTGAAAGCGGAACCGCCATTTTGGATATCGGCGGGGGCAGCATTCAGGTTTCTTTATTTGACAACGACACCCTTGTATCCACCCAGAATATGCGGATTGGGGTTTTAAGGCTTCAGGAGCGGCTTTTTCACCTTGGGGTCGGCTTTTCCAGATACGGGGAGCTGATTCGGGAGATGGTGGAATCCCAGATGAATGTGTACAAGAAGCTTTATTTAAAGGACAGGGAAATCAAGAGTATTATTGTGGTGGACGATTATCTTTCCAATGTGGTGAGGCGCAAAAAGGACAGCGACGTCATAAGGGGCTTTGCGGACAGGCAGTCCATGGATTATTTTCTGAACATCTACAACACCAAAAGCCTTTCGGAAATCGCAAAGATTCTGGATATGCCGGAGGAAAATGTGCCGCTGCTTTATATTTCCATGATGATACTTTACACCATTATGGATGCCATGGGGGCGGAGCAAATCTGGTCTCCGGGGGTGACCTTAAGCGACGGTATCGCCTACGAGTATGCGGAGAAGCATAAAATTATCGCGTCCACCCACGACTTTGAAAAGGATATTATTGCCTGCGCCCAGAATATCAGCAAGAGATACCGGGGCAGCAGGAAAAGAAGCGAAACGCTGGAAAAAATCGCGCTTACCATTTTTGACAGTATGCGTAGAATCCACGGGCTTGGCAGGAGAGAGCGGCTGCTTTTACAGATATCCACGATTCTTCATGACTGTGGAAAGTACATCAGTATGGTAAACCTGGGGGAGTGCTCTTACAGTATTATCATGTCAACGGAAATTATCGGGCTTTCCCATATCGAGAGGGAAATCGTGGCGAATGTGGTGCGGTATAATCATCTGGAATTTGATTATTACGGAGCGGGGAGTCTTGATACCATTGACAGGGACGCTTATCTGAAAATTGCGAAGCTGACGGCGATTCTGCGGCTGTCAAACGCTCTTGACAGGAGCCATAAGCAGAAATTCAGGGATGTGAGAATTTTCTTAAAGGAAGACAAGCTTATTATTTCCGTGAATACAAACGAGGATATTACCCTTGAGCGGGGGCTCTTTGGGGCGAGGGCGGATTTCTTTGAGGAAGTATATAATATCAGGCCGGAAATCAGAAAGAAACGTTAACGGCGACAGGCCGAAAGAACCGGCTGACAAGGTCTGTGCATAGTAAGCCGGTTTGAAATGTGGAGGAAAATTACTATGAGCAATACAACCAATTATGACGACCCGAAATATTACAGCAACAGGGAGCTGAGCTGGGTGATGTTCAACAAGAGGGTGTTAAGCGAAGCCAGGGACAAAAACAATCCCCTCTTTGAGCGGCTGAAATTCTTAAGCATTACCTCTTCCAACCTGGCAGAGTTTTTTATGGTCAGGGTGGCGTCTTTGATGGATATGGTCAACGCGGGCTATGAAAAAAGGGATATTGCGGGAATGACCGCAAAGGAACAGATATCCGCGCTAAGCCAGGTGACTCACGAGCTGGTGGCGGAGCAGTACGGTATTTACAATAAGGAAATTCTCCCGGGGCTTTCAAATAACGGTCTCCGCGTAATTAGACGCCACGAGGAGCTTACCGGGAAGGAAGCCGCATTTGTGGATAAGTATTATGAGGAAAACGTTTATCCGGTGCTTACGCCCATGGCGGTGGATTCCTCAAGACCCTTTCCCCTTATCAGGAATAAGACGTTAAATATCGGCGCTCTTGTCAGAAAAAAGAACGGCGAGGGGGATTTGGAGTTCGCAACAGTCCAGGTGCCGGGGGTTCTGGACAGAATCGTGCAGCTTCCGGCAAAGGAGGGCGCCGGTTCCAAAAACAGGAAAAAGACGGTTATTCTTCTGGAGGAGATTATTGAGAGAAATATCCATAAGCTGTTTATGAATTATGATATCGTGTGTTCCTGTCCTTTCCGCATCATGCGCAACGCCGACCTTGACATTTCCGAGGACGAGGCGGAGGATTTGCTGCAGGAAATTGAAAAGCAGCTCAAGAGAAGACAGTGGGGGCAGGCAATCCGGCTTGATGTGGAGGAGGGGATTGACGAGCGGCTCCTTAAGAT
>Ga0224740_10391_pt1 | contig 12450 bp, 12 predicted proteins | sample LIM_E_Water_Bulk_FD_161634 | JGI IMG/M metagenome (GOLD analysis project Ga0224740, IMG submission 161634) | Enriched cells from gastrointestinal tract of the lab mouse from Pacific Northwest National Laboratory (PNNL), Richland, Washington... | ecosystem: Host-associated > Mammals > Digestive...
AGTGATGTGGCAACTTATATATATAAAAAGATATCCGTACCCAAAGCTAATGGATATTCAATATACAAAAATGCTTTTTTGAAAGAAATGCCGATAATACTGGAAGATGAAGCACAGTTAGAAAAATTTGATGATATGACACAGGGCGAGTTTAACAGTTATTTGCGAGACATATTGCAAATTTCCGATGATGAGAATAGTCTTATAGAGACAACTTTAGAAGCATATAGGGAGGGATAGGATTATGCAAGATATCAAATTTGAAATCAAAGAAGAATTAGGAACACTTTCTGAAAGTCCAAAAGGCTGGACAAAAGAAGTAAATCTTATTTCATGGAATAGCGCAGCACCAAAGTATGATATAAGAGATTGGGCACCGAATCATGAAAAGATGGGAAAAGGGATTACATTAACGGCAGAGGAGGCAGAGGCATTATATAAAATTCTAGCGAAAATAGTGGAAGAATGAATCAGTAAAGGAAAGCAAAGTATGAGTGAATGGATTGGCGGTATAGAATGTTATAAGTGCAGCTATCTAGGCGAATATGATGATACAACGGATGATAAAAAACGATATATGCTGGCGATGTTGATGAGATACAGAGAGAATTGTATTTCACTAAAAAGAAATAACATTAAGTATAAAATAAAAGTTGTGCTTACAGCAAATCGTAAGAAAATTGAAGTTCTTTCTGAATCGCATAGTACGATTGATGCTATGTCAAGCATTATCCATGAAATACTTCGCTTTGAAAATTTGTTTGAAGGATTGTTTTTTTCACTGGTTTCTTTTATGGCAGATGAAACGGATTATACGAAAGAAATACAACAAAAGCAGTTGGTTTATTATAAGAGCCAAAAACAATATGCGTACATACCTATTGTTTTTGAGAATCAACAATACAGAAAGCTGTACATGAAGTGGTTAAAGGTGGAGAAGAAAAATAAAATTATCCATCCGGTTTTTCTGTATTCGGCTTATCTGGAGGGAATGCCGGTTGATATACGAATGGCTTTGCTATTGGAAACATTTGAACCTATAGCGGAAGAGTTGCATAATAGAGGAATTATAACTTTGGTAAAGCCACCTACAAGAACATTTACAAATAGATGTAAATATTGTGGTAAGCCTGTATCAAGAACTGTACGTAATAGAGAATTAGAATTTAAAGATAAATTGCAGCCGTTAATTAGAAAGTATGGGAAAATTATTTTTAAGGGTGATGCTAAAACTAAATTGATCGCAAGGTCTGTAAAGATTAGAAATAAAGTGGATCATGTAAATGCAAATACAGAAAATGCGATGAATGGAAAACAGTGTGGATTTTACATCTATAAATTTTCGCTGATGTATCGCTATATTATGTTGCGGGAAATTGGAGTTGAAGACAAGAATATAAATCCATATATTTCTGAATGGGTAGAGAATTTTAATAGGGAGTATCCGCAGTTAAGGATGTAAATATATTTGTGAGTATAAGAATGAGCATAGATGTAGTAAAACATAGGTATTACCGTGGAAATGATATGGAAGAATTTAAATGTTAAGTGAGGCAGGAATGCTTTCTGAAGGTACAGAAGATTGGAGGCATTGAATGATTGAATTTATTCAACAATATTTATCATCAGGAGAAGAATGGGAAAAGTTGTGTAATTCTTGCTATCGGATACGATATCAGGAGCAAGGATATCAGGAAATTCCTGCCAAATATAAAGGAGATGGCGGAATAGAAGGCTTTACAAAAAACGGCATAGTATATCAATGTTATTGTCCAGAAAAAGCCTATACAGATGACGAATTATATGAGCATATGCGTGATAAGATGACCAAGGATGTGTCAAAATTTATCAGTAAAGATTATGAACCAGTTTTAAAAGGACTTGGTATACGTGATGTAAGAGAATGGCATTTTGTTGTTCCGGAATATAGGGACAAGCGGATATTAGAACATGCTGAAAAGAAGAGAAAAGAAGTTTTGGAATATAAGAAAAGAAATAGTAAGCAATGTAATTATATATCTGAAGATTTTACGATAACGATAAAGGTTGTAGATGATTTTAAGGTTGAATTGTCAAGAATTATGCGAAATGATTATGCTTGTAAGATTGATTTAACTGTTTTAAGAAAGAAAAAAGTTGACTGGACAAATTGTGATAATATTAAGGTCAATAATGTAAAAAGAAAAATCAAAGCGGTTATGAATGATATTGAAGACGATGATGAAGATTATATAGATATTGTTAATACATATATGGAATCATATGTAATCGGAATTGAATTGATGGAAAAATTGAGGAAAGATCAAATAGATTTATATGAGCAAATCATTGGGTTAGAGACGACTTATAAAAGGCGGGTCGAAATAAAAACCAAGACGAATACGGATAGCTCTATTAATCAAAAACTATTCACAGAGATATTGGATGAATTTCAGAATGTTTTAGAGAAAGAGTTTCCGTATTTGCCAAGTGCTTCAATTGGAGAATTAAAAGATGATATGATTAGCAGTTGGTTAGCGGATTGTTCAATGCAATTTAGAAGTAGGTGAAGAAATGGTTAATACAGAAGAACTGTTAAAGAATGGAATTATTTTTGATGCTAAGCCGGATGCGGTTCCGTATAATTATAGAATCAGTTATAAAGTATCAATAATTTGTCTATTAATTTATAAGTGTTGTGGGAGAAGGGGCTGTTCGCTAATTAAAATGCATATAATAGCGTCAGCTTTGGCAGATAACCGATTTTATGAGAAATTGATAAAATTTTTAAATTCTCATTTACAATATGAATTTATTGTTCGATTTGATCCTGCATTAAATAGGGCTTTGGAATATGCATTAGCAGATGAATTGATTGTTCAACAAGGAAATGGAACATATAAATTATCTGCAAAGGGGAAGGAATTGGCAAAGATGATTGCCGATGATAAAGAAGTGTTGGAAAACGAGAAAACGATATTAGAGGATATTTCTTTAAATTTATCTGAAGACAGAATTAAAGAAATTTCAGAAAGGTGGAAATACTCAAATGCTTAAAATAAATAGATTAAAAATCAGTATCATGGCTGCAAACAAAGAGTACTCATTTGATGAAACATTTAATAGTGGACTGAATTTTGTGGCAAGTGATGATAATACAAAAGGAAAGAGTTCTGTATTAATTGCAATCTATTATTGTCCTGGATTTGAGGAGATAATTGGTGGTGTAAATGAGAAAGTGTTGACTTCTGCCTATAAGACCATGATAGAGGATGAAAAAAATATTTGGCCAGTTCTTGAGTCAGGGGTGTTTTTAGAAGTCTCAAATGGTGTTGAAGAAATTACTATTTATCGCTCGGCTAAAAGTGATACAAGAGATTCTAAATTAGTTACTGTTTATTTTTCCAAACTATCTGATATTTATGCGGAACATACCAATATAGACGAATTTTACGTTCATATGCCGAATGCTGCTAATAACATAAAGGGATTTCATAACTTTTTGGAAAAATATATTGGAATCGAATTGCCACTTGTTCCTGCTAATGATGGTGTGGATCGAAAGTTATATCTTCAATTAGTATTTGCGGCAATGTTTATTGAACAGAAGAACGGATGGTTAGGAATATATTCGGGGATGCCCTATTTAGCAGTTAAAGATTCCAAAAAGAGAGTTACTGAATTTATTCTTGGACTAAGTACATTTGAAAATGAAAGAAAAAGAAATGCTATTGCAAATAAGGAGCGATATCAAAAAGAACAATGGCGTAGTTTATATAATGAAATGGTTTCTTTACAAAATAGGAATCAGTGTATTGTAAAGAATGTTCCATTAACACCCGAAATTTTATCGCAGGAATTTGAAGAGAATGTACATATTATTAGAAATGTAGGGGAGCCTGTTTCCGTAGATGAATGGATTATTGAATTGCAGATGGAGCATGATTCACTTAAGACAATAAAACCAAGAATAGTAGACAATTATGATGAACTGGAAGAGGAATTGGAAGAAGTCGAACTGGTACTTTCAGAAAATCATGATAAAGAAAGGGATTTACAAGCGGAAATAGGTGTTGAGAAAAGGGCAATTTTAGAATTGAAAAGTAATCTTGAAATAATCAAACAAGATATTACAAATAATAAGGATGCACTTAGATTGAAAAATCTGGGAAGCAATCTACAGTGTAAGTCATTTGAAGGGATATGTCCTACATGCAATCAGAAGATACAAGATTCATTATTGCCAATTCAACATCAGTCAAATATGATGACTATTGAACAAACTATAAATCATTTAGCAGCTCAGAAAGAGATGCTGGAATTTGCATTGGAGTATCACAGAAATAGAAATGCGAAATTAGATAGTGCATTGCAAGATATCAGAAGTAAGACTATGACTTTGTTTAGGCTTGCTAAAACAATTAGGGGGGATTTGTACTCTGTAGACGAAGATTTATCAGAAACAATTATTTATAAAAGAATGAGTATTGAGCACCATATTGCAGATTTGAATGAATTTAAAGAAAGCATAAAAGAGATTGTAAATAAGTTTATTGGTTTGAGTGAGAAATGGCATGAGCTGTTACAGGAAAAAGAAATGCTATCACAGAAAAGATTTGCGGAAAGCGATGAAAAGACAATAAAAGTATTTGAAAATAATTTTGTTGCTAATTTGAAAGATTTTAAATATACAAGTATTTCTAATATAGGCGCAATAGAGATTTCAAGAGATAATTATATGCCTGTGATTGATAAATTTGATATGAAATTTGATTCTTCAGCAAGTGATAATATACGTGCAATTTGGTCATATACATTAGCATTATTGCAAACATCAAAAAAATAGATAGGTAATCATCCCGGAGTATTAATATTTGATGAGCCAACACAGCATAGTATAGGTGCGGAAGATGCAAATGCTTTTTTTAAAAGTATTATTGCGCTGGGGGATAAGTGTCAGGTTATTGTTGGCATTACTGTGAATAACGCTGATATAAAAAATGTGATCTCAAACTTAGAACCGGAAATGTATAAATATATTCATATTGGCGAGAAGGCATTTGTGTAATGCCTGTTTTTGAGATTATCCATAGGAAAATTTATCAATAGGGCTGCTAGGATTGCTATATATGTATGAATATATTGAGATAATGTTAAAATAGAATTGGGGATGTTGTACTTGGAAATGTAGATTTATACGGAAAGGATGACTATATATGATATCGCCAGATAAAGTGAGATCAGAAGCAAGGAAAAAAGAGAACGAGAATTTAAAATTCCGTAGCTATCTAAAAGGTCATGCAGATGAAGACGAGTTAGACAAGCAATTTCTACGTCTACATAAAGAGTTATTTGCAGACTATGACTGCAGCAAATGCAGAAACTGTTGCAAGATGTATAAAGGAAGTATTCCAGTGGAAGATATTGACAGGGATGCACAATATTTAGAAATAACGCCTGAACAGTTTATTGATACTTACTTGGAAAAAGAAGAGTATGGCATAAACTATCAGACCAAGCATAAACCATGTGATTTTTTGCAGGAAGACGGTAACTGTAAATTGGGCGATTGTAAACCTGATAGCTGCAAAAAATATCCATATACCGACCAGCCTGAAAGATTGTCAAGTTTGCTGAGTATATTAGATACGATAGAAATATGTCCGGTAGCTTTTGAAATATTTGAGAGGTTAAAGCAGGAGTATAGATATAGAACGCGCAGATAAATCATATAATGAATGTCAGAAAATAGTGTGTGGTGAATATATAATGGAGATGGGCAGGATGAATTTAAAAGATATTATTGGTGAGACAACGGATTATGATAAAAAACTTGCATTGGAAGTGAAAAAGCCAAAAAGCTGGTGCAAAAGTGTCAGCGCTTTTGCAAATGGCGTTGGTGGAACTTTGATTTTTGGTGTCTCAAATGATAATGAAGTAAGAGGGCTCTTGGATGCAGAGAAAGATGCAGAGATTATCAGTGAGCAGATAAAGACACGCCTTGACCCGATTCCGGAATTTCATCTTAGTTTTTTTAGAACGGAAGATAATAAAACATTGATTTTGTTAAACATTCGACAGGGGGAGGAAACTCCGTATTATTATTTGGCAGACGGTGTAATGGAAGCATATGTCCGTCTGGGGAATGAGAGTGTGAAAGCAGACGCAACAGAATTAAAGCGATTGGTGCTGCGTGGAAAGAATTCATCCTATGATGCGTTGGGTACAACCTACAGCGTATCGGATTATGCGTTCAGCAAATTACGCGAGCGGTATAAAGCATGGACAGGAGAAAGCTTGGAAGATAAAGAGCTGGTGTCATTTGGTTTAGTAGATGATAAGGGAAAACTTACAAATGCCGGAGCATTGCTGGCAGATGATTCGCCTATTAGATGGTCAAGGGTTTTCTGCACAAGATGGAATGGATTGGATAAGGGTGGCGGCATTATGGATGCTTTTGATGATGCAGAATATTCAGGAAGTTTAATCAGTCTTTTGAATGAAGGAGCTGCATTTATCAAAAGAAATATGAAAACAATGTGGAAAAAGACAGCCAATTCAAGAATTGATATGCCGGAATATTGTGAACGGAGCTATTTTGAAGCATTAGTTAATGCATTGGTGCATCGGGATTATTTGGTAAATGGCAGTGAAGTCCATATAGATATGTTTGACGATCGGATGGTGATATACTCGCCCGGAGGAATGCCAGACGGAACCTTGGTACAGGAGCGGGTTATAGATGCAATTCCTTCGACAAGGCGCAATCCTGTTTTGGCAGATGTGTTTCAGCGGTTAGGATATATGGAGCGTAAGGGAAGCGGACTGACAAAGATAATAAATGCATATAAGAATGCAAATAATTATGATGAAAGTAAAGCGCCGCAGTTTATCTCATCAAGAGTGGAATTTACAGTTATATTGAAAAATTTGAATTATGGGGAAAACAGAGATAATAAAAGTGAAATAAATGATGTTTCACAAGCAGCTGAACAATATGTCCAACGCACAGAAGAAGTATTTCTGAATGCTTTGCGTAATAATCCGTATATTTCAAGAAAGGAATTGTCAAAGCTGTTAATGATTTCAGAAGATGGCGTGAAATATCAGTTAAAAAAATTGAAAAGAAAAGGATTGATCGAGCATATAGGCGCTTCACGGGGAGGCTATTGGGAAGTAAAATGATTTTGGATATTGTATCCCCAATTACCCCAATTACCCCAAAACCACCCCAAAATGACTCCAAAACTACCCCAAAGTGCCTTAAAATTACTCCAAAACAAAGATTTCTGCTATATGAGACTACCCTAAAATATATTCAAAAGATAAAAAATTGGAATTCTTATCTTTTGAAGAGTGTAAGAGATAATCAATCATTATTTGAGGAGAAACAGTAAGATGGCTATGCGAAAGGTGTTTTATGGATCGGAAGGTATCATGCTTAAGCACATATTGAGGATGTATGATAAAGAGAGCCTGTTGAATTATGCAAGAGATTTGGAAATAAAAAGAACATCAGGACTAAAAAAGGATGAACTTGCAGAGAAAATAGCGAATGAGTTGCTTATGCCAACAGTCATGAGAAGGCGAATCGCTGTGCTGTCACCGGAGTGCAGAATACTATTGGAACGTGCGATGAGAGAGCCACTCATTCCGACACCCGAAGAAATGGATGACGCTTTATTTCTTCATGAAAGCGATTACGCATTTCTGAATAAAAGGGAACAGCTTGATGTTCCGGTAGATGTGAAAATAGCTTATGAAAAAATAAATACGCCGGAATTTCGGAAGTATGCCCGTAAAATGTCATGGTTATCTCAGTGTCTTAATTTTGGTGAGGCTTTTTATGGCGTTTTTGACAAAGATGTACTCCGAAAAATATATAATGTGAGAAAGGGATATCATATTTCAGAGGAACAATTAGAAAAAATGTGTAGTGAATTTCCCGACGACATGACGGAATGTCATATGGAAGAAGGGCAAAGATTTATTGTCGCGGAGTATTTGGCATATGATGACCGCTATAAAAATTTATTGGACATACAAGCGGGCAAGGATTTTTATATTCCTAATGCTCAGGAAGTACTGGATTATTCAAGAAACTTATATTTATCTCAAGAACCAGCATATCAGAATTTTAGAGAGTTTTTACAGCATGAAATAGGAATGACATTTGACGAGGCCAATGCAGAGGCAATGGAGATATGGGATAAAATACAATTTGACATAGATTTTACTGAGATTGTTCAATATTTTATAGATGTTTATGAAGATTTATTAGACGATATTAAAATTGAGGAAATTATTCCACTTCTCCAAGAATTAAATAATAGCACCAGAATGCAGATACATAGAGGACATACGCCGAATGAAATGATGAGAAAAGGGATGGAGGAAGGTCGCTTTTCCCAAAGGCCTACAGTTGTACCCGGAAGTGCGGAGGCAGCTAGTCTTTTGAAAAGCGCATCGGAGGAATTGAAAGAGATGGGGGTATGTGTTGACTTTGATAGTAACGCAGTGATTGTTCCAAATAATTCTTCTCAAAACAATGTGTTTGGACAGGTGGCTAATTCTTTTAAAAAGATTTATCCCAATGATCCATGCCCGTGTGGTTCAGGCAAGAAATTTAAAAAATGCTGTGGAAAACATGGCAAATTATAAGTTGATTTGAATTGAGTAAATACCGTTTTACCAATTCAACTGCACACATACCAATTATGGAGATTATTACTTGGGGCCATCATCAAGTGTTGATGAGTAAGGTGTCAAGCAAAGAAGAGTATGTGTGGCATTTGGAAAAAACTTTAGAGCATGGATGGTCGGTAGATGATTTGACATCCCAAGTGAAGAGTCAGCTGTATGAGAGGCAAGTTGTAGCAAATAAGATTTCAATTTTGAAAACAGATTGCCTATTGAACAAAAGGATATTGTTATAAGCACTATGAAAGATCCATATATGTTTGATTTTATCAATTATACAGAGGATATGTTGGAAACAGATATAGAAAATGAGTTGGTAAGGAATGTTACTTCGCTATTGATGGAATTAGGAACCGGTTTTGCCTTTATGGGACAGCAATATCATCTTGAAATTGGCGGAAAGGATTTTTATATTGATCTTCTTTTTTATAATACAAAGCTTAGATGTTATGTGGCGATTGATTTAAAGATAGGTGAATTTAAACCGGAGCAAGCAGGGAAAATGAATTTCTATTTGTCAGCTCTGGACGATTTGGTTAAATCCCCAGACGATAATCCATCTGTTGGACTAATATTATGTAGAGATGAGAATAGAACCATTGCAGAATATGCGTTAAGAGATATGTCGAAACCTATTGGTGTAAGCGAATATCATTTGTGTACAGATCTTCCGCTGGATTTGAAAAATGCTTTACCAGACCCGGAGGAGATTAGGAGTAGGATTGAAATAAAAAAATAAATTGTGCAGACCGTCTGCACAAATGAATTAGAAAGAGTTTTATGATAACACCATGATAACAAAAATCCCCAAAACCTCAGATACAGGGTGCATATCAAAGAAAAAACCGCCGAAAAAGCCCTGAAAATCACACAAAATCACCCTGATTTCCACCACAGAAAACCGTGAGGGTGGTCGTACAGTTGGTTCTGGTAGGGTTGCTACTATCATTGAGTAATCTTGTGATTAGAGCCAAATAATAAAAATAAGCACCGCGATCCTTTGAGAAATCAAGGGGTTGCGGTTTCTTAATGTCTGAAAATAATAGCGAACAAAAGAAAAAGCCACTTGCCGGAATTTCATGGAAAATGGCTTGTGGCTCTAAAATGGCTCTAAAATAAATTAAAAATAGGGAGTCCGAGTCTGTAAATTTTTCTGTGTCTATGGAGGAAAGGTCCTTCCGATAAGATTCCGATATGTACAATACTGTGTCGAATCCTGGGCTTGATTTTGTTGTCGATTTATCTTACTGATTATAGTATTACCACTCTGCATGCCTTTATACAGATTTTTCTAATTTTTTGCACCAAAATAAAACATCCCGGCTGCTTCTTTCCGTGGGCTCTGCCCACACCCGGCCTCTGGAATAAGGATGGGGTTTTCTGGCAATGCTATGGATGCCGACGGGATAAGGATGGGGACAGCGACATTCCTATCAGGGTGCGCTGCCCCAGACTTTCCTAATGAAGCGAAGCTTCTATTTTACAGATACTGGGTCAGCCGTTCTCCATAGAGGACGGTTAGCTGGTTGAGTACCTGATCCCAGCTGCGGTACCTCTGGGTCCACTTCTTCGCCACATTCTGGCTTGCCAGATAGAGCATCTTTTCCAGTGAGCTGTCACTGGGGAACACGCTTTTTGTCTTTGTCACCTTCCGGTACTGGCGGTTCAAGCCTTCAATTACGTTTGTCGTGTACATTATGCGCCTGACTTCGTCAGGGAACTGGAAGAGGGAGCTGACATCCTCCCAGTTGTTCTCCCAGTTGCTGACGGCATAAGGGTATTTCTTTCCCCATTTCTCCCGGATATTGGCCAGTGCATCCAGGCCTGCTTTCTCGCTCGGGGCATTATACACCTCCTTGAAGTCGCAAGAGAACTTCTTCAGGTCGCTGTAGTTCACATATTTGAATGAGTTGCGCAGCATGTGGATGACACAGCGCTGGATCTGTGCCTGGGGGAACACGGCCCCGATTGCCTCCTTGAAGCCGGGCAGGCCGTCCACGCAGAAGAACAGCACGTCCTGCACACCGCGGTTCCTCAGGTCGTTCAGCATCCCCATCCAGAACTTGGAGCTCTCATTGGCTCCTACCGTGATGCTGAGTATCTCCTTGTACCCTTCCGTTGTGACCCCCAGTACCACATAAGCTGCCCGGCTCAGTATCCTCCCGTCTTCCCTGACCTTATAGTGGATGCAGTCCATGAACACGAACGGGTAGACCGGGTTCAGAGGCCGGGACTGCCATTCCCTGATCTCCGGGAGGATCTTGTCTGTGATCTTGCTGACCATCTCTGCTGACATCTCTATCCCATAGATATCCTGCAGCTGGTCGTGGATGTCCCTGGTGCTCATCCCCCTGCCATAGAGCGAGATGACCTTCTCCTCAATCCCGGAGACATCCCTCTGGTATTTGGGGACAATCTTTGGCTCAAACTCGCCGCTCCTGTCCCGGGGGACGTCGATCTGGAACTCCCCATATTGGCTCTTGAGCTTCTTGGGCGAATGGCCGTTGCGCTTGTTGGCGGTCTCCATGCCACCCTTCTGGTTCTTCTCATAGCCCAGTGTCGCATCCAGCTCTGCCTCCATGAGCTCCTGAAGGATATCCTTGAAGCCCTCCCTGAGAAGGGTGTAGATGTCTGCCACACTACTGATGTTGTTGTCTGCAATAATCTGTCGAATCTGTTCCTTTGCTACCGGCATATAAATACTCCTTTTCGATAAGAATTTCCATATCTAGATTCTTACCAAAAAGGAGCCATTTTTTACCATAGACACAAACTTTTTTACACTACCGGGAGTCCGCTCGGCGACTGCACAGTCGTATGTTCCGAACACTTGCTATCTTGTTTTATTAGAAAAGTGTTGTTTATCTTATATCCTTACATTAATTTTAGGAACACAGATTCCAATTGTTTCATTTAACTTTTGTTGTTTTTCCATAAGCCCATCATACATACGTTGTAGGTACTCCTTTTGACTTCCAGGCAAATTAGTATTTTGCAACTTATCTTGTACATTAATAGCCTTCTCCATAGTATAGAATGCTTGTGTCACCATTTTTGCTTCATGTTCATCTTGAAGCCTACGATCATTTCTAGCCTGAGCACCAGCATCAACCAGATGCAAAATGCATTCACTAAAACCAGCCAATCCGATGTCAATTGGTGAATGATAAGAAATATCACATACTTTTATTCCTTCATAACCTCTTGGATTATACAAAAGTATAATCTCTTTATTTTTAGTTATTGCAAAACATATTGGTCTTTCACAACTACTAAAGTAATGCCAAAAGTCTTTTTTTCCTATTTCAGGTATATGACTCATCAGACAATACTTTTTTTTATTATAATATACTTTCAAATCCATTACATAGTCAATAAGTTTATTTTCAAAAGCCCTTCCATCTTTGTCAATAGGTACAGATCCAGTTGATATTCCTATATCAATTATATCTGATTCTTCATTCGAAAAGATATCTATTATATTTAGTATATATACAAGTTTAGTATAGTTGTCACATATGGATTTAATGTAATTATTTATCATCCACATAGGCATTCCTTCTGTTTTTGTTCCTCTGATTGTCACTTCACTTATTTTATGTTCCATTTTCCAATTGTATGTTTTCACTCTGATATAGTCTTCATAATATTTAATCATTTGTCTTTCCCACTCCTAACTTATCCATAAAATTGGAATTTACCATTTCAGTAATTCCTGATTCGTCCTACTGGCAACATAAATATAAAAGATATTTTACATATTATAACATT
>Ga0224740_10196_pt1 | contig 12449 bp, 8 predicted proteins | sample LIM_E_Water_Bulk_FD_161634 | JGI IMG/M metagenome (GOLD analysis project Ga0224740, IMG submission 161634) | Enriched cells from gastrointestinal tract of the lab mouse from Pacific Northwest National Laboratory (PNNL), Richland, Washington... | ecosystem: Host-associated > Mammals > Digestive...
CCAGACAACACCCTGCGGAATATCCTGCGGGGAAACACCTTTCCAAAGCCGGAAACGGTACGGCCCCTTCTGGAGCTTTCGGGCATGAGCTTTGCGGAATTCTTTCATGATCCCGCCTCCCCTCCTCCCTCTCCGGAAGAGTTGGAACGGCAAAAGACGGAGCGGGAGCAGGCCCGAAAGGAGCGGCGCAAAACGTACCTGCCTCAAATTCCAGAAGTTTTACCCCTGTGTGGGATGTTCACCTGCCAGCCTGAAACAGCTCTTTCTGTGCAATCCGTTTTCTGTTGGTTTTGTCTGCCTCCCACACCGTCTGTAAATAGAAAATTGTTTTAGACGCCTTTCTCAAAGTGTCTAAAACAATTATGACATCCGCCGGCAGGCCCTGGCAGCGGAAAAGGGCTTGTAAACCGCGGCAGGCTGTGATATAATACAATTTAACAAAATGGGGCGGTATATACTTTGCGGGTTTTTATACCGGGCACCGGGCAGAAGGGGGACGCCGCATCCTGCCCGCGCCCCGTACCGTTTCAAAGGAGAGGAGCGAGGAAGTGGCAAAAAAGAAAAGGGAGTGCAAGAGGAAAATGTGGCTTTATGCCCTGGGGCAGTTCCTGCTTGTGCTGTTCTACTACCCGGTGTTCCGCATGCGGGTGCGGGGGCGGGAGAACATCCCCCGCACCGGGCCTTTGCTGGTGTGCTGCAACCACGCCGCCAAGCGGGATCCGGTTATGCTGGGGGTTTCCATGAGGCGGCAGGTGTTCTACATGGCCAAGGAGGAGCTGTTCCGCGGCAGGTTCCTGGGAGGGCTGCTCAGAAAGCTGGGGGCCTTTCCCGTGCTCAGGGGCAGCGGCGGGGCAGACGCCCTGCAGGAAGCCTACGATCTGCTGGACGACAACGCTGTGGTAGGGGTGTTCATCGAGGGCACCCGGTCGAAAACCGGGGAGCTGGGCAGGCCTAAAACAGGCGCGGCCCTTCTGGCCTACCGCACAAAGGCGCCTGTGGTGCCCGTATGCATCACGGCCGAGGACGGCAAGCCCCCCCGGGTCTTTAAGCGCACCACTGTGAAATTCGGCAGGCCCATCCCCTTCGAGGCCCTGGAAATGCCGGACGATTCCAGCATGCAGCTTCGCAAGGCAAGCCGGAAGATTATGTCAGAAATAGCCGCCCTGCGGGCAGAGTCCCTGGAGGAGTTTGGGATACAGCCCGAGGGTGCGGGAGAGGGGGAAAACTGATTGCAGGTAGAAGTGGCAGAAACCGCTGGCTTCTGCTTCGGGGTGGACAGGGCGGTAAACGCGGTCTACAAGCTGCTGGAGGAAGGGAAGAAGGCCTGCACCTTAGGCCCTATCGCCCACAACCCCCAGGTGACAGGGGACTTGCGGGAAAAGGGCGTGCTGGCGGTGGATTCCCCTGCCGGCGCGCCTCCCGGGTATGTGCTGGTCATCCGCTCCCACGGGGTGGCCCGGGAGGTGGAGGAGGAAATAGGGCGCCTGTCTGTTCCCTGCGTGGACGCTACCTGCCCTTCTGTGAAAAAAATACACCGGCTCGCCCGGGAAGCCGGGGAGCAGGGAAGGGTGTTTTTACTGTTCGGGGATGGGGATCACCCAGAGGTACGGGGGATCACAGGCCACTGCACAGGGGAATTTCTGGTGTGCCGGGGGGCGGGGGAACTGCAAACCCTGCTGAAAACCCGCCCGGATTTGTCGAAATTGCCCATAGCAGTGGCGGCCCAGACCACCTTCCATGCTGGAGAGTGGCAAAATTGTTTGGGAATCCTGAAAAAAGTATGTACAAACGCCGTGTTTTTTGCTACAATATGTAATGCAACTGCGAAGCGGCAAAAAGAGGCAAAGGCCCTGGCCCAAAAATGCCACCGGATGGTGGTCATCGGGGGCCGGGACAGCTCGAATACGGCGAAACTCCGCGATATTTGCGCTGAATATTGTGAGACGTACCTCATAGAAAGGGCGGACGAGCTGCCCGCTTTTCCGGCCGGACTGCGCATTGGCATCACAGCGGGGGCATCGACCCCGGCAAGCATTATAAAGGAGGTACTGGTTACCATGGCAGAAGTAAACAACAACGAGCTGAATTTTGAGGAAATGCTGGAGGAGTCCCTCAAAAGCTTAAATACAGATGAAAAGGTACATGGCGTTGTTGTGGGCATCTCCCCCACGGAGGTCTATGTAGACGTAGGCCGCAAGCAGGCAGGCTTCATTCCCGCAAACGAGCTTTCCAACGACCCCGGCGTAAAGCCCGAGGACATTGTAAAGCTGGGCGATGAAATGGATCTGCTCATCATGAAGACAAACGACCAGGAAGGCACCATCATGCTCTCCAAAAGGCGCGTGGACGCCATGAAGGGCTGGGATGAAATCCAGGAAGCCCAGGAGAGCGGGGAAATCCTCACGGGCAAGGTTATTGAGGTGGTCAAGGGCGGCGTTATCGTCTTGAAGGGCGCCATGCGGGTGTTCGTGCCCGCCTCCCAGGCAACCGTCAGCCGGGGCGAGGATCTGAATGCCCTGATGGGCACCCAGGTGCGGTTCCGCATTATCGAAGTAAACCGCCAGCGCCGCCGGGCCGTAGGCTCCATCCGCAGCGTGCTCCGGGAAGAGCGCAAGGCCGCCCAGGAGAAGTTCTGGGAGACTATCGAGGAAGGGCAGGCCTTCACCGGCACTGTCAAGTCCCTGACAAACTTCGGCGCTTTTGTGGACTTGGGCGGCGTGGACGGCATGATCCACATCTCCGAGCTTTCCTGGAACCGGGTCAAGCACCCCAGCGAAGTGGTGAGCGTGGGCGACACGGTAGATGTGTATGTCAAGGGCCTGGACAGGGAGAACGGCAAGATTTCCCTGGGCTACAAGCGGCCTGAGGACAACCCCTGGGTGAAGATGGAGCGGGAGTATCCTGTGGGCACTGTGTGCAACGCCAAGGTTGTGGGCATGACGGCTTTCGGCGCTTTTGCCAACGTGATCCCCGGCATTGACGGCCTTATCCATATTTCCCAGATTGCCGACCACCGCATCGAGAAGCCCCAGGATGTTCTGAAGGTGGGCGACGAAGTGCGCGTAAAGATTACAGAAATCGACTTTGACAAGCACCGGGTGTCCCTTTCCATCCGGGCGCTGCTGGAGGAGGAGCAGGCCGCAGCCGACGAGGCCGCAGCCGAAGCCCCGGCAAACGAGATTGTGTATTCTACAGAGCTTCCCGCTGACGAGCCGGAGGAATAAACCTAGTATTTTCGTGTATTAAAACAGGGTAGTATCTACTGCTGCCCTGTTTTCTACGTAAAAACAACAACGTGATAAAACAGCCCAAGGGTTTGCTCTGCAAAGGGTTTTGTCACGCTGTATTGGAGGAAAGAACTATGAAGCGTGTAAAAAAACCGGTATTTTTTGTGGTGCTGGTGCTGATCTGCGCCCTGGTGTTCACCTCGCTGTTCGGCGTGTACGGCCAGAACGGCGACTTTAAAACCACCATCCTGAAAGGCGTGGGGGACATCCGCTGGGGCATCGACATCCGGGGCGGCGTGGAAGCCACCTTCAGCCCCGCGGGGGATGTGCAGGCCACGGACAGCGAGCTGGAGTCTGCCAAGCAGATTATCGAAACCCGCATGGTGGCCCAGAACATCACCGACTATGAACTGTATACTGACAGCGGCAACAACCGCATTATCGTGCGCTTCCCCTGGAAGAGCGACGAAACAGATTTCGACCCGGAGACAGCCATCAACGAGCTGTCCGCCACCGCCATGCTCACCTTCCGGGAGGGCGGCGATTATGAAACCATGGAATACGGCACAGACGGCCAGCCTGTCTATAAAACGCCTTCCGGCACTACAGCGGATACCATCATCCTGGAAGGCTCCGACGTGGTGAAGGCCGAGCCTGGGGTGCAGCAGAGCGAAAGCACCGGGGCCACAGAGTACGTGGTTTCCCTGGAGCTGAGCGACAGCGGCAAGGAAAAGTTCTCGGAGGCCACCGGGCGGCTGGTGGGCAGCGTTATCTCCATCTGGATGGACGATGTGCGCCTGTCCGCCCCCACAGTAAATGAAGCCATCACAGACGGCAAGTGCATTATTTCCGGCGGCTTCACCAGCGAATACGCCACCACCCTGGCGGCGCAGATCCAGGCGGGCGCTTTGCCCTTTGCGTTGGAAACCTCTAACTTCAACGCGCTGGCCCCCACCCTGGGCGCCAACGCCCTGAACGCCATGATGCTGGCAGGCATTATCGCCTTTGCCCTCATTGCCGTGCTGATGATAGTGGTGTTCCGCCTGCCCGGCGTGGTAGCGGTTATTTCCCTGGCAGGCCAGATGGGCATCTGCTTTGCGGCCATCACAGGCTTCTTCCCCAACATGAATTCCTTCACCATGACCCTCCCCGGCATTGCGGGCCTCATCCTCTCCATCGGCATTGGCGTGGACGCAAACGTTATCACCGCCAGCCGCGTCCGGGAAGAGCTGCGTGCCGGCAAAACCCTGGACGGGGCCTTGCAGCGGGGCTTCCAGAGCAGCTTCTGGGCCATCTTTGACGGCAATATCACCACTGCCATTGTGGCTGTCATGCTCATGGGCGTGTTCGGCCCCAGCAACATCCTGTCCCTGATTTTCGGCGAATCCACTACAGGCTCCATCTTCTCCTTTGGCTTCACCCTGCTGGTAGGCATTATCGCCAACTTCATCATGGGCGTGTTTGCCACCCGCATGATGACCCTCTCCCTGGCAGGCTTCAAGTGCCTGCACAGGAAATGGCTCTTTGGCGGCTCCAAGGAGGACGGGCAGGCCGGCTCCAAAACGGAAAAGGTGTGGGACTTCTTCAGCAACCGCAAAACCTTCTATATCATCTCCGCCGCTGTGCTGGTGGTGGGCATTGTGGCAAGCGCGGTTATCGGGCCGAAGCTGGATATCCAGTTTGCAGGCGGCGCTATGATCCGCTACACAGTAGACGGCACTGGCGTCACCTCTGACGCTGTGGCTCAGACCATCCAGGACAAGCTTGGGAAAACAGCTTCCGTGTCCCTGAATACAGATATGGGCACAGGAGGCCAGCAGGCCACCATCTCCTTCTCCGGCAACCAGGGCATGACGCCCGACGAGCAGAAGGAAGTGGCAGACACCCTGTCCGATGCTTTCCATGATGCCACCTTCACCCTGCTGGAGTCCAACTCCGTGGATGCCACCATGGGCGCCAAGTTCTTCCAGAAGTGCCTGGTGTGCTTTGCCCTGACAGCCGTGCTGCTGCTGGCATATATTGCCCTGCGGTTTAAGAAGATTGGCGGCCTGTCCGCCGGCCTCACTGCTATTGTGGCCCTGCTCCATGACGTGCTCATTTCCTTCTGCGTGTTTGTGGTGTTCGGAATGCCCATCAACGATATCTTTATCGCCGTGGTGCTCACCATCCTGGGCTATTCCTTAAACAGCACCATCGTTATTTACGACCGCGTCCGGGAGAACAAGCGCAAGTTTGGCTCCAAAACGGCTCTCAACACCATTATGAACCAGAGCCTGAGCCAGACCCTGGGCCGCACCCTGCTCACCTCCCTGACCACCTTCCTGGCCCTGGTGGCAGTGCTGGCTGTGGCAGGCATATACTCCATCTCCAGCGTAATTTCCTTCTCCTTGCCCATGATGGTAGGCGTGGTGGCTGGGTGCTTCTCCTCCCAGTTCATCGCCCCCACCCTGTTTGCCGCATGGCAGAACCATGTACAGGCAAAGGAAAAGTCCAATTCCTAAAAACAGCAAATGTGATAAAGGGGCCGTCCGGCACAAGCCGGGCGGCCCCTTTTGCCTCTCTGCGCGCCTGCTCCCATTGCGCCTTTCGCAAGGTTATGGTATAATAACCGCAGGCTGTTATGCTGGATTTTAAACTGCCCCGCCCACTTCTTCCCTTTGGTCAGATGGGCGATGGGCAGACACCAACGCGCTATGCGCTTATGGTATAATGTGTTCTGACGAACACTTGGGAGTATCCCTCTCGCGCACAGCGCTCGCCCCCTGCTTCGCAGGGGTATCGGGAACTCCGGATAAGGTTATGGTATAATAAGCTTATATAAAAAATATTTTGTCTGGAGGGATGGTCATGGAGCGGGGGTTTACCGGCGGCGTAGGGCCAGGAGGATTGTGGAACCAAAATGATATCCGGATATTGATATGCTATGTGCTGCATAGCGTAGACGCGCCCTTGCCCCGGGAGGACGTCTCTCAAATTTTGCAGCGAAAGGGTCTGGCGAATTACTTTGAGGTAGAGGACGCATTTGCCGCTTTAGAGCGGCTGGGCCACATTTCCCAGGATGGGGCGGGGCTTTGCCAGGTGGAAAAAACCGGGCGGGAGATAGCCGCCGCCCTGGGGGACACCCTGCCCCTTTCTGTGCGGGACAAGGCCACAGAGATGGCGCTGGCCCTGCTGGCCCAGGCCCAGGCGCAGCGGGAAAACCGGGTGGAAATCCAGGAGGGCGCTAAGGGCTTCCAGGTTTCCTGCCACATCTCCGGAGGGGACATGGAGCTGATGTCCGTCTCCCTGTATGTGCCGGACAGGGCGCAGGCAGAACTGGTGCGGGGAAACTTCTACAAAAACCCCGAAGGGGCTTACAGGCTGCTTTTATCCTTTCTCACAGGGGACATGGGGTATGCAAAGGAGTTGTTTGAGAAATAGGAGTCGCGGCCCTTATCTAAAAGGCGCGCAAAGCCGATATAGTAGGTAAATGGCAGGGGATTTCCGCTGCGGAAAGGAGCGTGTTTTATGGAAATGCGGGTAACCGGAAAGCGTTTTGGGGGGACAGTGAAGCAGGCGGTCCCAGAGAAAAAGCCGCAATTAGGGGGACAAAGCCCCATGGGCAAGGCCCGGCAGGACAGGCTGGAGCTGTCCAAACGGGCGGCGGATTTCCTCACAGAGCAGGCAAAACAGATGGCCGAGGAGTTGGGCCGGCTGGGGCAGAAGGAAAAGGAAGAGTCCGGCGGAGGTTCCCTGCTTGACAGTTACAAAAAGCAGATGGATATCATGGACAAGTGCGCCAAGATTTCCGCCAGCATCTCCGCAGGGGACAGGGTGCCCCCGGAGGATCTGCGCTATTTGAAGGAGCACGACATGAACGCCTATCGGCTGGCAATGGTGACCCGGAAGCCGAAGAGGGATCCGCAAGACAAGAAAAGCGAGCTTTCAGAAGAGGACATCCGGGAGATGGAGAGCGGTAGGACAGTGGCTTCTGGAGCAGACGCTGTCAGCGAAGCCGGCGGCGAGTGAAGAGACGGAACGGGACAGCCAGAGATGGATGACAAATAGCTGCAAGAGATTACAGAAAGTTTACAAAACCCGCAGGTTTTACCAAAAACCTGCGGGTTTTTACCATTATTAACATTTTGTTCATAAAATTGGAAGGATTGGAAAATGCTATGCCTTCCTTCCCTGCTTCCGGGAACTCCCGGGGCATTCCCGGATTTTCACCAGATAGTAAATGCCTGCCAAGGCAAGGGAAAAGTATACGGTAACGTTAGGCTTGCGCAGCACCTGCCCGGAAAACTGGGCCGCGCCCAGCGCCAGTATGCATATAAGGGAATAGGCCCCCAGCTCCAGGGAAAGGAAGTCAAAAAACCTCCGGCGGTTTTGCACCAGGCCTTTCAGGACGCACCACACGAAGTACAGAATGAAGCCCAGATACAGGGCGGCGCCTAAATAGCCGTAATAGAAGGGAAGGGCGGAAAGGTCGTTCTCCGCGTCATAATTGTACCCATTTATGGTGGCCTCCGCATACTCAAACCCTAAAAGCCTGGTGGGGAAATCCTTCTCGTCCCGGATTAAATCCAGGGCCGCCAGGCGCTTTGTACGGCTGTTATACAGAACCTGGGGCTGGGTGGCGTAATGATACTGCTCCATCACCTTTTCCAAGCCAAAGCGCTCCAGCAAATCCCCCAGCAGAGGCCCGCCGAACACGCCGGGCTTGCTGTACACCTCCGTATACACCCGCTGTATTTTTTCCAGCTTTTCCGGGGGGATTTCCTCCCCTTGTGCATAGGTGAAATCCCAGTCCTCTCCTAAAACAGCAGCAGCCTTTTCCTCATAGATGGCATAAGAGTTGGCTGTAAGCTTCTGCCGCTGCACCATGGGGGAAACGCCCTGCAAGGACAGCAGCACTGCCGCCGCCAGGAGAAGGGGGATACAGAAGCGGATATGCCTGCGGGTTAGCAGGAACAGGATCCCGAAAGCCCCGCACAGCAGCACAGCAGAAAAGTACGTAAGCCGGGTGCCTGTAAGGTACAAAAGCCCCATCCCCAAAGCGCACGCAAGGGAAAACACAGAAAGCCTTTCCGTACGGGCGGCCCATAACAGCAGCCCTGTCACCAGCAGGCAGAGGATGGCGCTTTGGGCGTTCGGCACGCCAAACCAGCCCAGCACGCCCAGTTGGATGCCACGCTCGGAAAAGTCATAAGTATAAGCTGGGGCGCCAACGGCGTAGGAAAGCAGGATTATCAGCAGCACTGTGGTGAAATTTACCGCGAAAAAGAAGGGGATGCGCGAAAACAGTTCCCCGCTCTTTTTCAGGCATGTGATAAAACTCAGCGTCCACAAGGGGAGCTGGATAAGCTTCAAATATTCCGCCACGTCCCCGATAGGATCCATATAGCCCATACGGGCACAGTTCAGCCCGTGTAAAAGCCAGAGCGCGCCTATGGCGCCATACATGGCGCCATAAACCCATTTGCGGTCTGACAGATAGAAGCCGTAGGCGCTCACAGCTACCAGCAGCAGGCAGCGCAGGGCGGTGGTAACGCTTGTAAGCTCCGCTTCCCCCATGAAATAGGACAGTACATCCAGCACTGGCTGGCTTACTAAAAGCACAGTCACAATGGCGGGGGTATGTGTAAGAAAGTCTCTCTGTAGAATACGCTTCATGCTTCCTCTTTTCCAACATGGAGTTTAAGAACCGCCCGGTTAAGGACGGCCTTTTTGTCTCCCTGTCCCGGGCGGTTTATTGTACCATAACCTTATCCGGAGTTCCCGATACCCCTGCGAAGCAGGGGGTGAGCGCTTTGCGGTTATTATACCATGTATGGGTGCCGTAATATCCCGCTTAGAATGGTGCGGTATTGCCTATTATTCATTATAGCAGTTTTCCCAGCGGATTTCAACTGTGGACTCCACGGGGGCAGGAGGACACACGATGGCCGCCGTAAGCGCGGAAGCATCCGGTCGCGTTTCCTCTGTCCTGCGTGCCGTCAGCCTTTGGCGTCGTACCAGGTTTTCCCGGCGCAGGCCTCTGCCACCAGGGGGACGGCAAGGTTTACCGCCTGCTCCATCTCCTCCCGCAGCAGCTTTTTCACCTGTTCCTGCTCGCTTTCCGGACACTCTACAATCAGCTCGTCGTGTACCTGTAAAATCATCCTGGCCTGAAGGCCTTCCTGCATAAGCCGTTTGGAAACCCGGATCATGGCGATTTTAATGATGTCCGCCGCCGCCCCCTGGATGGGCATGTTCCGGGCCACCCGTTCCCCAAAGGCCCGCATGTTGAAGTTGGAGCTTTTCAGCTCCGGCAGGTACCGCCTACGGCCAAACATGGTTTCCACATAGCCCTGCTCCCGGGCTTCCTCTGCCACCCGCTTCATGTAGGCGTCCACCCCGGCGAATCCCCGCAGGTATTCGTTGATATAGTCCTCCGCCTCCTTGCGGCTGACCCCGATATCCTTGGAAAGGGAGAAGGCCCCGATGCCATAGACAATGCCAAAGTTTACAGCCTTTGCCCTGCTGCGCATTTCGCCTGTCACCAGTTCCGGAGGCATGCCGAACACCCTTGCCGCTGTGGCGGTGTGGATATCCCGGCCCTCCCTGAAGTCCTCCTGCATGGCGGAATCGTTTGCCACATGGGCCAGCACCCGCAGCTCGATCTGGCTGTAGTCCGCGTCCACCAGCACGCCTTTTTCCGCCGCGAAAAACTTTCGCAGCTCCCGTCCGATGGGGGTGCGCACCGGGATGTTCTGCAGGTTCGGCTCTGTGCTGGAAATGCGCCCTGTGCGGGTTTCTGTCTGGTTGAAGCTGGAGTGGATGCGCCCGTCCGGGCCAATCACCTTTAAAAGCCCGTCGCAGTAGGTGGATTTCAGCTTCGATACTGTGCGGTAGCGGAGGATTTCCTCCACCACTGGGGCCTGCCAGCGCAGATCGTTTAAAACGTCCACATTGGTAGACCAGCCTGTTTTCGTCTTTTTCCCATGGGGCAGCCCCAGCTTTTCAAAGAGGGCTTCCCCTAGCTGCTTGGGGGAGTTGATGTTGAAATCGTATCCCACCTGCTCTATGATGGAGTCGTGCAGTTCCTGCACCTGCCGCTCCATCTCTCTGCCGTAGGCCTCGATGGAATCCCTGTCCACGTAAAACCCGATGTGCTCCATCTGGGCCAGCACAAAGCTTAAGGGGATTTCAATGTTTTCCAGCAGCTCCCGCTGTCCGTTTTCGTCAATGGCCTTAGAGAGGGACTGGCACAGCCCGGGCATCCCGGCGGCAAAGCAAAGGGCTTCCTCCTCCAGCTCCGGCAGGACGACCCAGTATTCGGCGCAGAGCCTCGGCACGTCATAGCCGCTGGCAGAGGGGTTTAAAAGATACCCTGCCAGGGCTGTGTCCATGCGCACGTTTTCTATCTGGGTTTGAAGCTGTAAAGCCAGCCGGTGCAGGGGCTTTACATCGTGGGTGAATTTCCCGATGCGCCCGTTCTGGAAGAAGGCCCGCAAAAAGGCTTCGTCCGGTTGCACAGCCCAAAGCTCTCCCTTGTGGCAGAAATCCATCTCCAAAAGGGCGCCTTCCTTGTCCCACTGGCACAGGAAATAGGCTGCGCCCTCATCCTCCAGCCGGGGCAGCATGGCCGCGCCGTCTGGAAGGCGGTTTACAGGCAGGGCTTCCCCCGCTGCCTTTTCCGCCTCCTGCTGGGGGGCGGGGATGCCGTCCAGCCCGAATTTTTCCAAAAGGGAGAAAAGCTCCAGCTTTACCATAGCGGCCGCGGCTTTCTGGGGATCCCCGCCCCCCTTTTGATAGTGGGCAAGGGTGGTGTCAATGGGGGCATCCCGGCGGATGGTGCCCAAATCATAGCTTAAAAAGGCGTTGTCCCGGGAGGCCTCCAGCTTTTTGCGCATGGCAGGCTTGATATCCAGCTCTTCCAGGTGATCATACAGGTATTGGACGCTGCCGTATTTCTGGATAAGCTCTCCCGCGCCTTTGGGGCCGATGCCCGCCACGCCGGGGATGCAGTCGGAGGCATCCCCCTGGATGGCCTTGAGGTCGATCATCTGCCGGGGGGTTACGCCGTATTCCTCCATGATTTTCCCTTCGTCGTACAGCGTCACCTGGGGCTGGCCGAATTTCGTGGTGGCAAGGCGCACGCTGGTGCTGCCGGACACAAGCTGCAGGCTGTCCCTGTCTCCTGTGGCAATGAGGCACTGGTGGCCCTCCTTCTCGCAGGCGGCGGAAAGGGTGCCCAGGATATCGTCGGCCTCCCACCCCTCGCAGGTGACGACATGGCAGCCCAAATCCCGCAGAAGCTGCTGCAAAACAGGAAGCTGCTGGGCAAGCTCCTCGGGCATGCCCTTGCGGTTTGCCTTATATCCCGCATACTGCTTGTGCCGGAAGGTGGGCGCCCGCATGTCAAAGGCCGCCGCCACCCCTTCCGGCTCCGTCTCCTCCAAAAGCTTTTTCAGCATGGTGAGAAAGCCGTATATGCCGTTTGTAAACTCCCCGGATTTTGTGGACAAAAGCTTTATCCCGTAAAAGGCCCGGTTCAGGATGCTGTTCCCGTCTAACACCAATAGCTTCATAGGTCTTCCTCCTGCTCTTGTTGATTTCTCTGGTATACGTCCCCCACCAGCCTGTCCAAATCTTCCAGGGTGCAAAGCTGCCCGACCCTGCGCCGGAACTCTGCCGCTCCCCGCAGGCCGTGGAGATACCAGCCTGCGTGCTTCCTGGCCTCCCGCATGGCCCGGTCCTCGCCCTTCAGCTCCACCAGCAGGCCAATGTGCCTGCGCATGGTGAAAAGCCTTTCGGCAATGCCGGGAGGCGGCAGGATGGTGCAGGAATCGGTGAGGTAGGCGTTTATCTGCCGGAACACCCAGGGGTTCCCCAAGGCCCCCCGGCCCACCATCACCATGTCGCAGCCCGTTTCCATCAAAAGGTTCCGGGCAGACTGGGCGCCTGCCACGTCCCCGTTGCCGATAACCGGGATGCTGACCGCCTCCTTCACTTGGCGGATGATGTCCCAGTCCGCCTTTCCCTGGTACATCTGGGCGCGGGTGCGCCCATGTACGCACAAAGCGGCTGCCCCGGCCTGCTGGCAGATTTTTGCCACCTCCACAGCGTTTTTACTGGATTCGTCCCACCCGGCCCGCATTTTCACCGTAACAGGCACAGGCACCGACCGCCGCAGGGCGGACACCATCTCCCCGCATTTCTGGGGATCTTGCATCAGGGCGCTGCCCGGTGCCCAAG
>Ga0224740_10326_pt1 | contig 12425 bp, 11 predicted proteins | sample LIM_E_Water_Bulk_FD_161634 | JGI IMG/M metagenome (GOLD analysis project Ga0224740, IMG submission 161634) | Enriched cells from gastrointestinal tract of the lab mouse from Pacific Northwest National Laboratory (PNNL), Richland, Washington... | ecosystem: Host-associated > Mammals > Digestive...
CATAGGCAACAGCCACTTATCGCTAAAATACCTTGGATGTTTAGCTTTCATCATCCTAAGTTGCTTGTAAGTCATCTCCTGAACATCACCGACTTCCACCCAAGCAAAACTCTCAAAAGTCGTTGTACAAGTATAATACACCGCAGGAGCAAGCGACTTGACAGAAACCTTTGTATCATCGTTCAAAGTGGTAGAAGTGGCAGGAGCGGCCTTCTTTGAAGCCGCTCCATCAGGAGTCTCGGTTTTCACCTTATTCTCAATATCCTGTGCCATTTAAACGCCTCCCAAATTTTATTTTTATTATTAAATTAGGCCAACTCCCAATCGCCAACAATCCCGCCATAAATAACAGCAAGACCAGCCTTAACCTGAATCTGACCCTCAAGAGTCATATCCATGTTCTCACGATTGTCAGTAATCTCCTTCAGACGAGAATCACCCTCATACACGAACTTAATAGGCTTTGCGTTATTCGCCAGCAGAATCAAACGAGTGCTGGACAGAGCAAAGTCAAATGTACCCTGTTTGAACACCTGCGGAATAGGCATCAGATCATAACCCTCCCAACTGGAAATAACACCATTACGCTGACGCTCTTCCTTTGCAGAATTAGGAATCCAGTTCTCGTCAATATTTTTCTGCAACTTACGCAAAGCAGCACCAGTACCAACAATAACAGGCTTCACACCATTATTGGCAGCAGACACCTTATCCAGCAATGTCAGAAGTTCATCACGCTCAGTATCAGTGGACAACGCACCATGACCAGTAAAACCATCAGGCACAAGATCACTAATATTAGTAAACGCCACATAAACTGCGCTCTGGAACGCTTGCAGGAAAGACTTACGAGCCTTATCCAGCAACTTAGTCCAAGAATCAATATTCTTCATAAACCGCTCAAACTCATTGTAGAAATGTACATCCCACCAGAAAGTATCAACACTAAACTCAGTCCCCAAATCCATACGCTCACGATTGGTGTCCCAATGATTGCCGCTGAACTTAGACACGACAAAGTAACCGTCATCTTCAGCATAGAACTCGTTCTTATCACCTAAGTCAAGACGAATTGTTTCAACAAAACGGTCAAAGAACTCATTCTCCTTCCAGCCTTCAGGGAGAGCTTGATCGAGAGTAACTTCCAAAATTTCATAAATATCATTCTTATACTTACGATAAGTACGATAATTGTACTTTTCACCATGCAGGATTTCCTTTTCAAAACGATCACGAATTTCATCATCCATGCTTCGATTACTGGTATCCACATTACCAGCAACATAATTGCTAATATCACCAGTATAATGATCAACACCAAGAGCAATCAACTGCTGCTTCTCAGTAGAGAAATTAGCCAGCTTACTCATATCACAAGCCATATTCACATACCTCGCTTTCTAAATTTAGTTTTTAATTAGACAATATCATTACGAATAACACGCAACAGATACATCTTGTAGGGGCGACCATAAGTTGTACCATTCTTAGTGGTAAAGCCAAGGCCACGCTGAAGTGTCACACCTGTAATCTGAGCATAGAAGCCCTGATTGGCAATGCCCGCCTCATCAACAATCTTCAAGGTGTCTTTACCATTCTGTGCAATAACATACTTGCCAGCAACAATTTCAGATTCATCAGTAACATCAAAAGCACCAGCAGAAACGGCATACTGATCCTCTGCAAACAAATCATAAGCCCGGAAGGGACGACCAGCCTCATTAATATAATTAAAGAGAGCCTGATTACTCTTACAGCACTCATCATAAGACCACTCAGGATTTGCAACCAGAACAACCTTACGCTTATTAATCAAGGCAGTAGTAGGAGCTTCATACTCATGTGTCTCAACACCCTCAACATCAGCAGCCAGATCGCCAACATAACAAATGTGACCGTTCTCAACATCCACATCTGCAATTAAAGTGTGCAGATGACCACCACCACGAACAGCAGCAATCTTGGAAGTTTCCACGACAGTATAATTCTTATCCATAGTCATATTACCTCACTTTCAATTATTGTTTCTTTGTAGGCAGCACACCATAGCGAGAACTAACTTCTGCCTTGGGGGTCTGCTCAAACACATCCGCTACCACAGGAGCGGCCTCTTTAGTCTTACGACTGAAATTAGCGTTCAAGTTCTTCTTTGTAAACATCACGGCACACTGAGCCTGAATTTCCTCCAAAGAATACTCATCCCGCTTCTCTTTGAGCGTGGTGTATTCAGCAACATCACTCAAATGCTGATCAAACTGCTTAAACTCTGCATCCTTTGCGGCCTCCACAGCAGCCTTCTCACGCTCGGCCTCTGCCTTAACATAAGCATCATACTTAGGTTTCATCTCATCATAGTCATTCTTAACCTGACTATAATTAGCCTCGGCAGTATCCTTACTTTCATTTGCAGCATCAATCTGTGCAGACATATATGTTGCAAAGTCAGACATTGCTTTTTCAAACACAAACTGCTCTGCATCTTCTGCGCCTTCCTCAAAATCGGAATAAGTAGTCTTTTTACGACAAGCAGACGCAAAATCAATAGTAATCTTGTCGCCATCCATAGTGTACTTCATACCATACAGTCTATAATGGTCAGCACGATCCATCACAATAATCTCATCACTCTGAACATCAACAAAACAATATTGAGAACATTCATAACCCCAACTGTCACGATATTTCTTTTCGCCCAACACAGCATAAATCTCATCAATCTGCTCCATTAAATTCAAAGTGAAATTTGTATCAGGAATTTTAGGCATTTCTCCAGCCTCCTTTTCACTATTTTCATTTGACTTTTCAACAGTCATGCTATACTCAGTCAGTTTATCTTTAATCTCTTGTGCGATAGTATGTGCTGTAAATTCCTTTGGAACAGCCTTGCTATCAATCATTGCTGGCTGAATACGATCATCTGTTGACGATAACAGGCAACACCCATCAAACTTGAATCCTGTAAATGTAAATGTCCCATCATCGTTTTCCTCGCCAGTGATTGAAGAAAGTTCAAGTTCCATACTCTGAGGCTTACCGCCATCACGATTAAAAATTGTAATTGCATCATCAAATTTAGTCCACAATAGGGCATCAACTTGAAAGAACTCACGGCAAATTCCATCGGAACAAACTTTTTCAATCCAACGATAGTTACATGACTCTGGAATTACACCATAGGCAGAACCAGCATATACATAATCTGTACCATCATTACTCTTAACAGCTTTATACTCATGACCCTGAAAGTCTAACTCTCCGTCTGGATTCAGAGCGATATACCCCAACACTGGAGTATTCATGATGCTATCGGCATTTGCATCAACCACTTCTTTGTCAAAAATACTGCCATTAAAATTCAATCCTGTGTGTAATACATCAATCGTTATGGCAAGAAAACGAGAATCTTCAGTATCCACACAACTATTGATCGTAAACGACACTGGCAACCTATTTCGTTCATGACCCACTTTCCCCATCACCGCCTTTCTTTATATTTTAATAACGCCCAATGGACGGTATTAACGATTAAGATTTGTCTCGTTATCTCTTGTAATTTCACCACTCTCATCAATATCCTGCCCCTTACTCTCATTTGTAGGGCGACCTGTAATTTCATCACCAGTAGCAGTATAAGAAGTTTGCAATGGTACAAATTTCTCATGCAACTTGAGTACAGTATTTTCCAATAAGAGTGAACCAATAATTCTACTCGGACTTTTACCAAGAGCAACACCATAATCAATCTTAAACGGCTCTCCATTTTGAGCCGCTTTCAGCATAGCGTCAGCCACATCATTTCGATTAAAAACAGTAGAATCTTGTATTCTCAATGCAAATTTAAATTGTGGCTTATTGAACTTACGCAGTTTAATGAACCGTGTAAATACACGCTCTACTTGCCGATAAAAACCATAAATAAAAGCGGCATCATTCTCAATCGACATTTTCATTGCCGTTGCAGATGATCCGCTATTGAACAACTCTTTTGTGACACCAGCATTATCATATAAATTAGTAATAGCATCACTCAGATTATTCGCAGTATTTGCATTGTCCTTAAAGCTAACCGCTGTGGCCTTTCCGGGAGCATGAATCAATCCAACATCTTCTGGCATATTTGCTTTATTCATTTCTGCAAATACAGCCAAAGTTTCATCTGTAAGCAACGGTTTGTCTACAGCATCCTCATCAATAGGGATTTCAATAACAATAGCCTTATAATTATCAACCCTTGCTTTCTGCAATTTCAATTTCTTGTATGTATCTAAGTCCAAAATATCCTTAATAAGTCCAAGCAAAAATGGCATCGGAGTAATAGAATTTTCATTAAACTTAAAACACATCTGCTTATCTGCTGGTGGAACAAACCATCCATCAAAATAAGAATCTCCATTCCGATAATCTAAATATGCCTGTTTGACATAATCAGGATATGAACCAATATGCAATGGGTTAATTCCGCTTAATTGTATCTTGAAATTAAATACGCCATCTTGTACCTGACAAATCTTGCAAATAGACGGATTGATTGACAAAACAAAAAAGTCTGAACTATCTTCAAAAATCAATCCATAAAATACATCCTGCATGGGTAGAACACTCGTGATTTTTAACATTTCATGTTTGAAACTCATCTTTTCAAATTCAGAACACACATTTGCATATGCGTCCCTCAGTTTCATTTGCTTTTCTTCACTATCCAATTCGCTCTCTTTAACATCATACACATCAATATTGTAATTAAACAGTCCCATTTTCCCAAAATAGTTATTCAAACGCATATAGAATTGTGAAGTATACATGAGATAATGACTTATCTCAATTAACATCATAGGATTGCTTGTTGGATTTTCAAGCGCATCAGCAATTCGTTCTAACGAATAACCTTTAATTTTATGAGACTTCAGAACATCAGTATTTGTACACAAATCATGAATCATTAATCGTTTGAATCCCGCTAAGTCAAGACGGCTTTTGCCATTTTCGGTTTCCTCAAAACGTTTTACATCTTTGTCATAATCCAAACTTGAGTAAATTACTTTTGTTACTGGCATTATATCACCGTCCTTTCTTAATACATTCTTGGCCTACGATTCAACGCTTTTAACCGTTCGGCAAATGATTTAATGTCAACATTTGATTTGCTTCCACTATCATCTACTTTTACAATATAGTAAAGCAAATAAGCAACCGCAGAAAAACGGTCTTTGTCAAACTTACTTACAACTTTCTCAACGGATAGATTCTTGCCACTCTGAAGAAGTTTTAAATTACCAACCTCTTGGAAGAACAATTCCTCCTGTACAAAAGGCATAACTTTTGAATTTAAATCATCATTATCCTTAATAGCATAATCGCCGCCATTTTTACTCTCTAAAAATCTCAACGTACCAGAATCAATCATATCAATAAAATTTGTTAAAATCATCGTTTGACAAGACTGAGCCTTGAGATCATAAAGGCATTTATCGGCTTTCTTTGCATCAGGAACAGCATCAGTATTGATTGTGTCCCAAGCTGGATATGTTTCTCCAGTTAAAGGATCGTATGTTTCTTCCATCAGTTTATCAATCAATCCAGTTCCCAAGCCATTGCCATCGACAACAGCAATCTTAGCGTTATACCTCTTTCGGACACGCTTGACAATACAAGCCTGAGTTCCAAAGTTCAGCATATTTGAAACATGAATGATATTTGCTAACTGAATCTCCGTAATTTTACCATCAGAGTTTCTTATAACCTTACCAACTGCAATAGATGACTGGTTATTATTCTTGTTTTGAGAACGTGCAACGTCCATTGCCAAATAGAACTCATCATCGTCACTTGTACTGCTTAATATTGGCTCTGTAAGAGTCCGACAATTCATAAAACGGTTGATATTTACCAATGCACCTGTTGAACTACCTACCCAATTCCCACCGTAGTTCATATCAAAAGCAATAGAGGACATATTTTTCTTTTTCTCTAAAATAGTTCTTTTACTTGAACCACGACCATACCAACAACCAAGCATCCAGTTTGAACCTAATACAATTTTACCCTTTATATCCCGCATATCGTGGAACATTGCAAGGTTTCGGTTAAATTCATCTGAACCCCTAAATCCGGGAGTAGTATAAAAATTAATCTGCTGATTCATTTCCTCTGGATTGACGATTGCTAATTTACCGCAAGTAGTACGACCAACTTCAACAACAGGTTCAAGAGCATCTTCAAAAATAACATTATCCATCAAGTTAGATTCTTCGATGCTAATACGCTTTCTACGCTGGCCTTTGCTGGTTTGTGCGTTAGCTAAAGCATCAATTCTTGCACCGTTCTTAAAAACGTTCAGAGCGTCACCTTTAATAAAGCTGGACTTCTTTATTTCATTTTCCAGCATTGGGTAATAACGAATTAACTCTGTAAATTTATCCTTTAACAGTGCAGCAGCGTTCTCTTTTGTCTGAGCCGTTAAAGACAACTCAATATTAGGATAACGAATTGCAACTACTACCATTGTTGCAAATTCTAAAAATGTCTTTCCATAGCCTCGATTAAAACAACCATGTTCACTAAAAAATCGTGCGCCAGCCCTCATAAAGACTCGCTGATCTAAATGTAATTTAATGCTTCCCTCTGCGGGAGCCATCAAATCTAACGCTAAATCTGGATACCACATCCACCAACTTGCAAAATCATCACATTTTTTAATTTCTTCTAATGTCATGATTCAACTTCATCATCATTGTCACCATAATAATCTGACGGTAACTCAATGAACTCCTTAATTTTTTCACGATTATTTAGTGTAGGATCATCTGTGAAAATTCCATATGGATCACCATATTGCTTAACATACTCGGCTACCTTTTCATCATAAAATTTGTAAACATCCTCATATGGGACTTCTGGCTTTCCCTCTAATCTGCGACAATAGTTTATATAACACCAAATGATAAAATCTGGCGCATCATTAGGTCGATACTTAAACCGTGGCAAAATCCTTGTCACATCTTTTACACGCTCAAATTTTTGAAAGAACTCAGAAAAACACGTAACACCACCTTGTACATCAATAGAATTTAATTGCTTGAGTGCTTCGGTAGTCAACTTAGACCATTTCTCAGCATCGGCAATAATGCCGGAATTTGTTGCGATTTCTTCCTTTGCAGCAAAACGAACATAACGTAAAAGTAAGTTCTTCTGATTGCTTGAAATATTCGGATAATCTTGCTTAGTATCATCATAAATTCGCTGCATTGTTTGATACTCTTTTGAGGTATACCCTTCTCCAAACAACCTGATCATTTCCTCGCTTACTTCAAATTCCTCATCGTTCAAATAATATACTTTTTCGTTTTGATTTGTTTTACGCCAAGAACTTCCAACAGCATTATCGCTTTGAGCCGCTTGACTATATTTCTCACCTTGTTCAAAATCCAACATTTTAAATTGGGGTAACGAATTGATCTTTGTAAGATATTTCCCAACGATTAAACTTGCAGACGAATCAATACCGTATTGACTAACAGTTTGATCCCATTCCTTTTTTATAAAAGGCTTATCTAATTGACGCATAATGAGATAAACTTTTTCATCATTTGCAGTTCCATCTTCATTAGCACACGCTTTAATCACACATTCCTTACACATAGGTATATACCCATCTTTATGTAATGGATTGTAGCTTCGATAAAACCCTCGTTTTAAAGTCTTTTCTTCTCCGCAAGTAGAACATATTTTTTTGGCAGTAGTTAAACTGCCCGATCTGTTTGCCATACTGCCACCTCACTTAAATATTTTTGGCTCCTGCGACTGGACTCGAACCAGCGACTCCTTGATTAACAGTCAAGTGTTCTACCAACTGAACTACACAGGAATATAAAAAAAGCCAAGGAATAATCCTTGACTTCTGGTAGAAGGTGTCGGACTCGAACCGCTACTCTTGCTCCCAAGGCAAGCGTGTTAACCATTACACTACACCCTCTATATAAAGCCGCACTTACACGGCAGTAGTGGTCTATTCCCACCGTCAGCACCCGAAAAGCAAAGAAAGGAGATTTTGTTACCGCTTACCCAAAGCGGCTGGTACGGGAGAAGGGAATCGAACCCTCACGACCACAGGCCAGCGGATTTTAAGTCCGCATCGTCTACCAATTCCGACACTCCCGCATATAAACTATTTACTTATCCCAAGGAACAAAATCATACAAATCAACTGGTGAATTTGCTATTTTTACTTTTATAAACCCCTTATCGACAACTTTCCATAAAGTGAATTTCATCTTCTCTACATTCTGACTAATCTGAAATTTCTGACCAGATTTAGTTGTACATAGCACACCAGCACCATTATCAGATGCAGGAATACTTTTTACAATCTTTTCAGCCGTTTCTTCTACTTTCTTTCTCATAAACTCAACCACCTTAAAATTATGGCAGGGGTAGTAGGAATCGAACCTACGATCAAGGAGTCAAAGTCCCCAGCCTTACCGCTTGGCTATACCCCTATATAAATCCCGCTGCGTTGCAAGCCGCCCTCGCTAAAAGTGAGATGAACCAAGACCATTGTTATACGGGATATGGAGACATTGGTGGGATTTGAACCCACGATCATAGTTTTGCGGACTACTGCCTTACCAATCTTGGCTACAATGTCATGTCCTGATTTTCAGGACTATTAATTACTTGAGATTTCGCATTGTCGATTGAAGCCGCTTTCCCTTGGCTTCTTCACCTCCCGGCATTTACAGTCCAAAGTATTTCTCCGCTACTCCCACAACTGCGCCCTTCGTTCAACCCGGCGCACTCTGCTGACCACAGAGTTTTCTTTATTTGGTGCTGGTAGTGGGATTTGAACCCACACGGTATTACTACCAACAGATTTTGAGTCTGCCACGTCTACCAATTCCATCATACCAGCGAATTATTTCTTTTTATATAATCTATACGCATCTTCATAAGGAATATTTTGATCCATTAATTCACGATAACATTTAACACAAAAATCAACTTCATCTACATCTGGCCTTGCTGTAGTCATAATTCCAGTATGTTGACAATCAGCACCACACCGATCACATTTTTGTTCCCATGACCACCATTTACCATCGGTGCAGGATTTTCCATAGTAATCAGTTTGCCTAATATTGTATTTCATGTTATCCTCCTATGAAATATAATTTTGTGGTACGCCAGATGGGGCTTGAACCCACGACTCACGGCTTAAAAGGCCGTTACTCTACCAACTGAGTTACTGGCGTATATCTGGTGGAGCCACGGGGACTCGAACCCCGGACTTCCTGCTTGCAAAGCAGACACTCTACCAACTGAGTTATGACCCCATAAATTAAGTATTAAGTAAAGCGGCGTTTCCTTATTTAAGTCTGACTAACTGCCGTAAAAAATCCAGACCCTTAATACTTAAATGGAGCTGCTGAAGGGACTCGAACCCCCAACCTACGCATTACAAGTGCGTTGCACTACCTATTGTGCTACAGCAGCATATAGCATAGTATTTAGTCATTCATATGGTCTAACTAAACTCCTGATGTTTGACAACCGAATCGAACGGTACTTTAACCACACCACACTCGCCCCAAAAATTACATCAGATTTTAAACTACGCTACATTTAATTGGCACTATGTAGTTCCCACACCGCTCTCCCGTTCTATTGCAAATTTCGGTGGGAGGCTGGTTGATCATACCGTACTGGTTGCGGGGACTGGACTCGAACCAGTGATTTCCAACTTATGAGGATGGCGAGATAACCAACTTCTCTACCCCGCAGTATTTAGCAGATGGTGGTTTATTGCTACATGATTAGATACCACAAAACTTTCATGTCCTATATATTCATCTGCTCTATATCAACACCTATCCAATCAACCTTAATAGTATCTTAGCGTGTGTAGGATCATTCAATGTAAATCCAAAATCTTCATAAACTCTATCTCGCAAAAATGGTAATGTATAATGTTCATAAAACACGATTTCGTACTGGCGAGGAATTTTGCTTAGAAATTCTTCAATACTATGAGGAAAATAGTTTTCACGAACTTCTCTATCCCAATTCTCAACATACCGATATGTCAGTAAGTAATGTAAAAAATCTTTATTGTTTACCAACAGGCCATTATATGCCTCAAACTCTGATACTTTATTTGGGTTTTCATGCTGAAGAACCTTTGCTAACTGAATAGAATTTGTTGGATGACAGGAACGCTTGGAATAAAACATATCACGAATTGCAATATATGTAGCACCACTATTAAAAATATTTCCATAATCCCATTCAATGTCAGATGAATACGCATGAATTTCATGAAATACAGACGAAGCATTAAGAATAGTATTATGCAAATCTGATTTTGGATTAGTTGACAGATAATCAGCATTGGGAACATTCTGTTTGGCAATATCAATCATTTCCTGACTAATATCATATCCAATCAATTTCATGCTTGGACAAATTTCTCCAACTATCTTCAACAATGATCCATCTGCACATCCATAATCATAAATTGTATCAATGCCGCCATCAATTTTGTCCAAGAACCAAATCTTATCCAACATACTCTTTCTCATTCCGTCATTATAAACATTCATATTTGCAATCGGAGTCATTCTACATCTACCTTTTATATTGTTTTACGCCGTACAGTTTCTCTCTGCATTAACCGACACGGCATCACATCGGAATGATATTACATTTTAGTGTCTATCCACAGTCATAAGGCTTAACGATAACCCATACGGCACATCTCAAGTTTAGCTGACCCAACTGAACATTTGCTCTCAAAACGGCTCTGGTGACGCATACGGGAGTCGAACCCGTGTTACTGCCGTGAAAGGGCGGTGTCTTAACCACTTGACCAATGCGCCATTTGTATTTGTTGTTATTAGGCGTTTTCTTTTGTCAGGTCTTTGTCATCCTGACATTATCTATTATAGTTGTATTTCTTGTTATTGTCAAGGGCTTTTTGAAAATTTCCTAAAAATTTTTGGTGGGGAAAGAAGGACTCGAACCATCTCCCTTTGGGCTTCAACCAAATGCTCTACCCGTTAAGCTATCTCCCCATTATAGGATAGGAGGTTACTGGCCTCCCATCCTATCATAACAATCTGTAAGTGCCGTACCCGGACGAATCTCAATACACTCCTGTTCAGGAATAACAATAGGCCGCTTATTCTTAAAGTCATACGCCGAATGTCTATTCTTCATCTTGCGTTCAATTTTCATAAACTTATGTAAAGAAACAGAATCTCCCCGGCTAACAGCAGCTACAATAGAATCCTCATATGCAGCCACTACCTCAGATATATCCTTTTTTGTTTTTCCTGTACGTACAGCAATATCAGCAATCAAGTCATTCCTATTCATAACACACCTCATAATTTGATTGCATATTCTATGGTCTTACCCTTTCCTGCTTCCAGTACAAGGAATGTTGCACCAGCATTTGACGTTCTATGAATAGATATAGAATAATCATCAACACCAATAATACTTGGTACATTGACCACTTCTTTGTTAATGCCTACTGTCTCGCTACAAGCGTGATGTTTATGTCCAGCGATCAAAAAATCTAATTGGACATTATAGATATGAGAAAAGTCTTTGATAGCCTGTTCCATATTCTTTACTTCGCCATGAATACCCATCACATTAAACCCAACAATATTTGAATAAATATATCCAGTAGGATTTTTGACAAAAGTAAAGTTAGGATTGTTAGCAAGACGAGTGCTGATCATAGCGTCTACTACAAGACCCATATTCTCTTTTGTAAACGTACCCTTTGGCTGTCCAAGCATACGAAGTTCAGTATGATTTCCATTAGTCATCTGAAACTCAACTTCAACATACTTTGTCAACTCATTCAACCAATTAGTAATAAAATCAGCATAACGAACTGTCCCCTCAACAACTCCATATCTAAGTTGCATTAGTTGCTTGACTCTCAATAAGCCATCCTCAAAATCTCCCATTGAATATACATATATCTTTGAAAATCCTTCTTTTCGTACAATGCCAACGACTTGCTCAAGCAAATTCCACATCCTACTTTCAAAGATTTCTGGACTATAGGCATTAATTATCTCATTACCCAACCCCCGAATTTCAAACTCGGTTCCATAATGTTCATCACCGAACACAAGAATACCAGCCCGATCAGACGGCTCTGCATGAATTGCCTCTGGTATACTCAATGGCTTCAACTCATTGATTGCCTGACAAATATGCTCAACAATCAATTCATCACGTGCGTTTTCACGCAGCCAACGATTTAATTCCAACTTCTCAGTTTGGAGTTTTGTACGCTCCTTTTTCAACTCTCGAAGCTGGTTAGTAACTTTTGATGTAGCGGTCGTAGAACTCTCTTCAGGATTTTTAATCCAACCAGCTTGCAAATACTCATAAAATAATTTTGAACC
>Ga0224740_10392_pt1 | contig 12420 bp, 15 predicted proteins | sample LIM_E_Water_Bulk_FD_161634 | JGI IMG/M metagenome (GOLD analysis project Ga0224740, IMG submission 161634) | Enriched cells from gastrointestinal tract of the lab mouse from Pacific Northwest National Laboratory (PNNL), Richland, Washington... | ecosystem: Host-associated > Mammals > Digestive...
GAAAGTCACTTAAGGAATTGAAGACCATTCTTGATAGAGAACATTTTAGCGAAACAATGCTTCAAACTGCATGGAAGGAAATGACTAATGAAGATATTGCTGCTGATATTATTAGCTTTATTCGTCAGCGTAGTATGGGTGATGTATTGATTAGCAAAGATGACCGTATTCATAATGCGATTGCAAAGACAAAAGCAAATCATCCAGAACTTAGCAAGATTCAGTTGGGATGGTTAGACAGAATCGAAGCTCAGCTACTTAAAGAAGTGGTTCTGAATAGAGAAACATTTGACTCAGAAGCATTTAAGAATAAGGGCGGATATAATGCGGTGAATAAAGCATTCGGACAGAAACTAGATGAATTCATTGATGAAATCAATGGGTATATGTATTCAGCATAAATTACAAGGAGTGAATGATAGATGACAAATCAGGAAATAGTAGCAAAATTATGGAATCTCTGTAATGTTCTTAGAGATGATGGTATTACATATCATCAGTACGTTACAGAACTAACTTATATTTTATTTTTGAAGATGGCTAAGGAAACCGGAACAGAAGATAAGATTCCGGAGAAGTATCGTTGGGATAGATTAGCAGAAAAAGATGGACTTGCTTTAAAGAAATTTTATGAAGAATTGCTTCGTGAGTTGGGAGAAAATTGCTCTGGACGTATTCAGGAAATTTATTCAGGAGCAAGAAGTAATATTGAAGAGCCGGCAAACTTAAAGAAAATCATTACAAATATCAATGATCTTGACTGGTATTCTGCAAAAGAAGAAGGACTTGGAAATCTTTACGAGGGATTATTAAAGAAAAATGCTAATGAGAAGAAGTCAGGTGCAGGTCAGTATTTTACGCCGAGAGTGCTTATTGACGTTATGACAGAACTTATTGCGCCACAGCCGGGGGAAAGATGTAATGATCCTGCGTGCGGTACATTCGGATTTATGATAGCGGCGGATGCGTATGTAAAGGCAAATACTGATGATTTGTTTTCTTTGACTTCAGAACAGCAGGCATTCCAGAAAAAGGAAGCGTTTACTGGAGCAGAGCTTGTACATGAAACTCATAGATTAGCTCTTATGAATGCTATGCTTCATGATATTGAAGGTAAGATTTATCTTTGTGATACGTTATCAAATCAGGGTAAGCAGATGAATGGCTTCGATGTTGTTCTTACGAATCCACCTTTTGGAACCAAGAAGGGAGGAGAGCGTGCGAACAGAGATGACTTTACATTTCAGACAAGCAATAAGCAGCTTAATTTCTTACAGCATATTTATCGTTCTCTTAAAGCAGATGGTAAGGCGAGAGCAGCTGTAGTATTACCTGATAATGTGCTATTCGCTGATGGTGAAGGTGAGAGAATTCGTGAGGACCTTATGGATAAGTGCAATCTTCATACAGTACTTAGACTTCCTACGGGAATTTTCTATGCTCAGGGTGTAAAGACAAATGTACTTTTCTTTACCAGAGGAACAACAGATAAAGGCAATACAAAGGAAGTGTGGTTCTATGATTTGAGAACAAATATGCCTTCGTTTGGTAAGACCAATCCATTAAAATTAGAGCATTTCGATGGATTTAAGGCTGCATATACTGCCGACGATAGACATACTGTATCTGATGAAAGATGGAGTTGCTATACCTATGAGCAGATAGCAGAAGAAGGGAAGAATCATAGTCTTGACCTCGGATTGATTCGTGATGATTCTATGCTGGATTATGATGATTTACCAGACCCTATTGAATCTGGAGAAGAATGTATTGCTCAACTTGAAGAGGCGGTAGATTTACTCATGAGTGTTGTTAAGGAGCTTAAATCTCTGGAAGGAGCTGAGTAATATGGCAAAAGCAAAGAGTAAAAAGATTACAATTGAAGATGCATTGGTTCCAGTAGAGGAGCAACCATATCAGATTCCAGATAATTGGTGCTGGACAACATTGGATGTAGTAGCTGATTATAAAAAAGGACCATTTGGTTCTGCAATAACTAAAGCAATGTTTGTACCTAAAGGTCCGGATACGTATAAAGTGTATGAACAAGGTAACGCCATAAGAAAAACGATAGATTATGGAGAATACTATATCTCTGCTGAAAAATATGAAGAATTAAAGGGTTTTGAAGTTCATTCTGGCGATTTGATTGTTAGTTGTGCGGGTACAATAGGAGAAACATTTCAGCTTCCTGAAAATATTGAAAGAGGAGTAATAAATCAGGCATTGATGCGTGTAAAAGTGTCTGAAAAAGTTGAATTGAGATACTATTTGTATTATTTTGACGAGATGCTTCGACAAGATATTACAGGAAATTCAAAAGGCTCAGCGATGAAAAATATTCCTCCATTTGCGGTGCTAAAAAAATTTCCGTTTCCATTACCGCCATTGTCAGAACAGAAAAGAATTGTAGAACAAATTGAGAATTTGTTTGCAAAACTTGATGAAGCAAGGGAAAAAGTACAAAGTGCTATAGAAGGATATGAGCATAGAAGATTAATGATTCTATATAAAGCTTTTTCGGGAGAGTTAACTGAAAAATGGCGTAATGAAAATAGTGTGGAAATAACGTCATGGAAGCGAAAGTCTTTAAAGGATTGTTCTACAGCTTTGGGTGATGGTCTTCATGGAACGCCATTATATGATGAGGATGGTGATTACTATTTTGTAAACGGTAACAACTTTGATTATGACCATATAGAAATTAGGTCAGACACAAAAAGAGTTAATGAATCTGAGTATAAAAAACATTTTATAGAGTTGACAGATAAAACTGTCTTTGTGTCAATTAATGGTACGTTAGGTAAAACAGCATTTTACGATGGAGAACCAGTAATTCTTGGCAAGAGTGCTTGTTATGTAAATACTTCGGATGAATTGTACAAATTCTATTTAAGATATTTTTTTAATACAAAAAAATTTATAGATTATGCTAATGAAATGGCTACGGGAAGTACTATTAAAAATCTTGGGCTAAAAGCGATGAGAAGTTTAGAAATAAACTTGCCTTCTATAGAAGAACAGAAAGAGATTGTCAGAATTTTAGATGTAATTCTTGAGAAAGAGGAGAATTCGAAAGAATTAGCTGAACAAGTCATAGACAGTATTGACATGTTAAAAAAGTCAGTTCTTGCAAAGGCGTTTAGAGGTGAATTAGGAACCAATATTCCTGAAGAAGAAAGTTCGATAGAATTGCTTAAGAAAATGATTGAGGAGGGATATTAGTGGGTGAAAAGATTGATAAGAACAAATTAACGATACCTATATATCTTAATACTAAAATTGTTTTTGATATGCTGGCTACAATAGAAGATGGTTTTTCTGAGGTAAAAAATATACAGACCTCAAAAAGTAAAAACAGAGAAGAAGATGCTGAAGCTAATATTGGAACAAGCAATTTATTTGCATTATTTAGTGTCGGGATTAAAGGAAATTTGAAATCAGGGAATAGCAGTGACCAAACAATAACGGAAGAGAAAACACATACAACAGTATCGTTATTTCAGAAATTGAAGGCTGACTTGGATGCAGCTAAATTGATAAATAGAAACATTGATAAGTATGAAATAGGAGATTTTGTTGAAATACAAGGGAACTTAAAAACAAATCCGTTAATTGATATGCTGTCTGCACTGAAGGAATTGATGGCTTTAGCCAATTTGCTTTCCGATAAGCCTAAAAACAATAACCAAAGCAAAAAGGATAAATTAATGTCTGATGCCAAGTTCAATGCTCAGATAGAAGGACTTATCAATGGATTACAAGCAGGAGGAAAGAAAGATATTATTTGTGAGGCATCTGGATTAAAGGTGGTTCTTCCTACTGATGAGAATTATTTCCTGAACAATAATATGAGTGAGATAACTGATGGAAATTATAAGATACTTGGTAAAGTAGTGCAGATATATAAGGATTCAGGAGAGATAAGTTTACTAAGGAATACGGTTTTTTCTAAGCTGCAGTTAGATAAGATGAAAGAATTTCAAGCTGTATTTAATGATCCTGCTTTAGCTGATTTTGTTGGAAATGGTGGGATTACAACAATAGAAGCTCCTGTAATCATGATTACTCCAATAGCAATCTATGTTTAATATTTGTAACATTTAAGCTTTAAAGAGATTTTTAGCTTGGTTACTATATATGGGTTTCTAAGACACAAGGAGAATCTTGACGTCTTAGAAACTCAATTTACGTAAACATAAATGGTAAAATTGCTAAAAGATCCGTATTAAGAGGGAAATGCCTTGGATAGAACAATAAGCATGTCTAAGGGGATACATTTCCTACGCTGCGATAATTAATACTATTATCAATGCAACAAACAGCAGAAGAAAGATTTGGACTGCTTTGTTTGTTATAACACGTAGAAGAATCTCCTTTTTGTAATTTCGTTCGCAATCTTCAAATAGGGCAATGCATATTTCTAGCCTTTGGGATATTTCTGCGAAGTCTTCAGGAGAATTTCTAAGCATATATTTGCCATTAGTGACAATATCGTTTATTTCTATTAGAATTTTGTTAAGTCTGAATTTATATTGCCAAGGTTGGTAGGTAATGAAAAAGGAAGAAAGCTCATTCCAATAATTGTTGAGAATATCGACCATGTTGCTTTCTCCAGCAATGTTACCGGCATTATCAATCGCTTTAACTTTGTTGGCATGTTTTTTGCCTTTTGTTTTTTTGAAGTGTTCATAGGCGGAGTATGTAGCGGTAATTCCATATATAGAAGTGAACATTTCTTTTACATGGTTAAACTGATTTCTGAATTCTGCTTCAATCAGAAATACATAAGAAACAAAAATACCAGAAATAATTCCGCCAATGATACCAATTAGTAGATTAAGATCAATAGAATATATTGTTTTCCACATAGATGCCTCCAGTTTTAAATGTATTCTTCTATTGGAATATTGAATATCCGCAATGTATCCTCAATTGCTGCCTTATACATGTTCTCGTCATACATAGGTGAATTCTTTTCTTCTAAGTGACGCATATGCGCGTGAAACAATGTTATAAGCTGTATGTTATCGGAATATAGTAGTATATTCATATTGCCATTTAAAGGAACAGGCGATTCATGTATTTCAATTCCAATTTCTTTCATATCATACCAGCATTGCCTAAATTCCATATATAGTTTCTTGATTTCATCTGAACTGTTCATAATGTAATCTAATTTAATATAAAATGTGGCACTTCTTCTGCTCATAATTTCATCAACAGACAAGGTGTATTTGATTCCGGCATCTTCTAACGAAAGCAAACTGTGATAGAATTCAGAAAATCGAGTAATTGGTTGTCTGCCAGATGGTAGTAGAGAAGAGGACTCTTCATTTAACTTCTGGACAAATGCAAAATTATTGGCAATTTCTTCTCCCCAATTGTAAGGGTAGCGAGCTTTCCAAAGTGCATACCGTTCTTTTTTATTTGTTATAGTTTCAGCAGAATCATTGATATCTGGTTGAAGTTCGTTTCTTTTATTTGTCCATGCAGTAATTCCTTCCATAAGCCAGTTGCTATTCTGATAATCTTCACCTTTCGAGAATACAAGCTGGTAAGTATCTCCTACTTTTTCAAAACGCATACCATAAATATCTTCCAATTCAAAAAATGTGTGCATGACACTATTAGGATTATTGTAATCTGGCTCAAAGAGCGTGGTGGGATTAATTTCTAATGCATCTGCAATTTCCATCAGTTTCCCATCCTTCGGCTTTCTCACATCATTTTCATACTGACGGATGCGGTCCCCGGTCAGTTTGACCATTGAGCCAAGTTGTGCCTGTGTCAGACCTTTTAGAGTCCGATATTTTCTAATTTTATCTCCAAGAGTCATATAAAAATCTCCTTTACGATAAGCAATTTTTTACTTAATAGCATTATTGTACCACGATTAAAGAAAAAAGTGAACAGAAAAGTTAATACTAAATAGAATAAAAGTACAAAAAAGTACTTGACGAAACGAAAAAGATATTGTATTATAATCAAACAAGTACAAAAATGTACGCATAGAATAATCAAAAATGTTTTCAAAAGACATTGAAGTGAGGAAAGGGGGAATCAGCCTATGAATAAAAAGATGTATGTAGATGTTACAGAAGTCTGTGAGGACTGGGGTGTTAGCAGAGCACAGGGCTACAAGATTATTAAGCAGCTCAATGAACGGATGCTTACCATTAATCCGAATCTTATCGTTTTGTCCGGCAAGGCAAATCGAAAGTTCTATGAGGAGAATTGTTATGGCATGGCAAAAGAAGCATAAAAAAGACCTTTCTCCGGCAAGAGAAAGGTCAGCAACACATCAGAAGCTGCGATGTATCACTCGCATAGTTACTATATCACAGCTTCCTGACTTACACAATCATAAGAGAGGAGGCGATGGATTATGCCAGTATTTAAGAATAAGACGCAGGGACAGTATGTGAATGTATACAAGGATATTTTGAAAAATCACTCATTGAGCCTGCGTGACAGGGGAATGGTAGTGACACTGCTTTCCCTGCCGGATAATTGGGAATTTACTATATCGGGGTTGAGTAAGATTATTCCCGATGGAAAAAGTTCCATACGAGCTAGTCTGACGCATTTAGAGGAGCTTGGATATATTTCAAGAACTCAGGAAAGAGCCGAACGTGGCAAATTTGGAAAGATAGCAATAGAGATTCATGAAACTCCGATTGCACCGTTGTCTGATTTTCGGCAAACGGATAATACGACAACCGTTAATCCGTCTGCGGGAAAACCGTCACCCGAAAATCGCACACAATATAATAATAATCAATTAAATAATAATCAATTAAATAATAATCAAGTGAATCATCATCCATCTATCAATCATTCAGATGAGAGTGAGGGAGAGACAGACACAGAACAGCTTAGAAAGTTTGTAGCTGAGAATATCAAGCTGGAGCAGTTTTATGAGTTAGCAGAAGGAAATGCCAGCGAGCAGGAAATGATACGGGAGATATACGATACCATTTGCGACGTGGTGTGTTTCCCGAGAAAACGGATAACGATTAAGGGTACGAGTTATCCTTGGCAGAGTGTAAAAAGTCAGTTTTTAAAGCTGAAACCGGTTCATGTTGCAAATCTGTTGGAACGGTTGGTAGATAACAGCTTGGAAATCAAGAATATGGAATCTTATCTGATATCGACACTATATGCGGAAAGTCTGTCAGGCACATTAAAGGAGCAGGCAGATTTACATGATGATTATTTGCGATATCTACGTGGAAATCCATATCAGAATATACGATGAAGGAGGGACTGATTATGTCAGTAAGTAAAGATAAGAAAAGAGGAACTTGGAAAGTGTATATCAGATATAAAGATTGGCAGGGCGTTGGTCAGATTCATACGAAACGTGGCTTTGCCACGAAGCGGGAGGCACTTGAGTATGAACGTGATTTTTTGCTAAAAAAATCAAAGGATGTAAATATGGGGTTTCCGCAGTTCGTGGAGGTCTATATGGAGGATATGAAGCCAAGGTTGAAATTGAACACATTTTTAACCAAGAAACACATTATGGAAACGAAGATTATTCCTTATTTTGAAAAGAAAAGTCTGGCGGAGATTACTGCAACGGATGTTATTCAGTGGCAGAATCAGTTGCTTAGCATGAGGGATGAAAATGGAATGCCATATTCGCAGACGTATCTCCGCACGATTCAAAATCAGCTCAGTGCTATTTTTAACCATGCCTGCCGTTTTTATGGGTTAACAGTGAACCCATCGAATCAGGCAGGTAAGATGGGAAAGGCAAAAGGAAAGGAAATGCTTTTCTGGACGAAAGAGGAATATTTGAAGTTTGCGGAAGTAATGAAGGATAAACCAATTTCCTATTATGCGTTTGAAGTTCTTTACTGGACCGGAATTCGTGAAGGTGAACTTCTCGCTCTTGAAAGAGGCGATTTCAACATTACGGATAGGAAATTGACCATAAACAAATCTTACCAGCATTTACAGGGTGAAGATTATATCACTAGTCCTAAAACTGAAAAGAGCAATCGCATAATTGAGTTGCCGGAATTCCTTTGTCGGGAGATGGAAGATTATTTCGGAATGCTTTACAAATGTGATGAGCATACAAGGCTGTTCACATTTTCAAAAAGTTATCTGCACCATGAAATGGATAGGGGAGCAAAGGCGGCAGGGGTAAAAAGAATCCGAATCCATGATCTACGTCACAGTCATGTAGCTCATTGTATTGAACTTGGATTTTCTCCACTGGCGATTGCAGAGCGAATGGGACATGAGGGAATTAATATCACATTAAATTATGCCCATCTTTATCCGTCTAAACAGAAAGTACTTGCAGATAAGTTGAATGAGGACAGAGGGGATATAGATGCTATGGATAAAAAGGAGGCAGAGTAAATATGATTACAGGTCGGCTGGGTTATAACGCTGCAAATGACAGATATGGACTTTTAGTGTCTGATTTATGGGAACATGATGGTTTCCATTGCGGAGAAGTTTTGGAGGTTATGGTAGATGATAAATGGAAGAAAACCAGAATGGAGATGGGAATTGACCATCAGTGGTATCTGGTGGGAACTTCATATTATGGCAATTTGGAATATGTCAGGGATAGGATATAGGAGGTGAATAGTATGGCAAAGATATACAGACGGGATAACCTTATATCAGGTGCTCAGCCTAAGAAAAAGAATGAGAAGAACCGTAAACGGAGTGTAATTGTAAATTTTCGGGTGACACCGGAGGAAAAGCAATTCATTGATGAACGGATTGCATTGTCAGGACTTCCGAGGGCAGAATTTTTCATTCAGAGTTGTATACACCAGAAAGTAATCACGTTTGGAAATGTGAAAACCTTTGATGCGATAAAAAAGAAACTGTTAGTGATTGATGAACATTTGCAGACAATATCAAAATCGGAGGAGCTGGATATAGAAGTCTTGGAATCCTTACGGATGATTCTGGAAATGTTTAATGGATTGGAAAGAGAGGGTAATGTGAATGGGTAAATCGACAAAAAGTTATGAAGAGCGTTTGCTTGAAATGGAAAAGCGTGAACAGGAAAGTTTAGAAAAAGCGAGACGATATGCAGCACAGAAAAAGGAATTATTGAGGAGGCAGAAAGCTGAGGAGAATAAAAAGCGCACACATAGACTTTGTGTGATTGGTGGTGCGGTGGAATCTGTTCTTGGCTGTCCGATTGAGGAAGAAGATATTCCAAAGTTGATTGGATTTCTGAAACGTCAGGAAGCAAATGGAAGATATTTTTCTAAGGCAATGCAGAGAGAGCAGATATCGGAATTAGAGGAAGAGTGATGGCAGAGGGGTTAGATTTTCTAATCCCTTCATCGATTTTTATGAAGGGCGCACTTAAAGACAACCAGAGGTCGTCTTTATAAGTTTGCCGCAAGCGGCAACCGGTCTGCGCTTCGCTTGCCGAGCTCGTTCCGTCGGCGGGGCTTTCAGTCGGACCTGCTCATGCCGCAGGAGGCACTCTTCGCCAGAGGGGCGCATTTCATGCAGACTGCTGTGCGCAGGGCACTCTTACGCAGAGGGCGTTCCTGCAAATGCTTTATCTTATTATCAAAGTTTGCATTTGCAGGAAATTAATGCCAGACATGGCAGAAAGGAGGAGAGGAGCGTTGGCAATATTTCATTTTACAGTAAAGATTGTCGGACGGAGCAAAGGAAAATCCATCATAGCTGCATCTGCATATTTAAATGGTGATGTGATGAAAAATGAGGAAACCGGAAAGATAAGTTATTACACTTCCAAAAAGGAAGTTGTGTATACCAGTCTTATGATGTGCGAGAATGCGCCACCAGAATGGATGAATGTGCCAGATGAAAATATCAAACGGTTTCAAAAATCCATCCGTTATCAAAGGGCAAGGGATAAAGAAGCAGCTCTGGAAAAATTCAAACTGACTTTTCAAAAACAGCAATTGTGGAATGAGGTTTTGAAAGTGGAAAAAAGTGCAAATGCACAGCTTGGCAGGTCGTTTGAGTTTTCATTACCAAAGGAATGGTGCAGAACGGAACAGATTAAGTATGCAACAGATTTTATACAGAGAAATTTTGTGTCAAAGGGAATGTGTGCTGATTGGAGTATTCACGATAAGGGAGATGGTAATCCGCATGTGCATTTGCTTGTCACTATGCGACCATTTAAGAAAAATCATACTTGGGATAATAAAGAAATCAAAGATTGGGCATTTGTCCGAGATAAAGATGGAAATATTGTGATAGATGCAACACATCCGGATTGGTGGCAGGATAAGAAGAATCCGGAGAGACATGGCATCCGTATTCCGGTATTGGATGCAGATGGAAATCAGAAATTGGATTCTCGTAATCGTAAACAATGGAAAAGAGAGATTACCGATGCAACAGGATGGAATAATCCGAAAAACTGTGAACTATGGCGAAGTGAATGGGCGAAGGAATGTAATCTGCATTTGAAGCAGGAACAACAGATTGATCATCGTTCTTATGAACGGCAGGGGAAGATTGAAATTCCGAGCATTCATGAGGGAGCAGATGCAAGAAAAATAGAGGAAAAATATCAGTTGGGACAGACAGCATCTGCTTCATGGAAAGTAGAAGAAAATCGGATTATAAAGAGACAGAACGCAATATTGAAAAAGTTACAGGAAGTGTTTGGACAGATTGGAATTTTGTTAAAGCAATGGAAGGAGCGATTGAATGACATTAGAAGAAAGCAGAGAAGTTATTCCTCTGATGGAGAATATGATAAACCAGATCGAGGAACAGCAGGAACTTATGGCAGAGATGTATCAGGCGATGGAGCAGAGGGACGGACAACTTATTTTGTTTCAAGAGCAGAATCAACGATTGCAGGAATTAAACAACGAGTTGCAAGAGCAACTTCAAATCTTACCAAGTATAGAGGAACTGTTGGAGCTATTGGAGAAAAAGGAAGGAGAAATCAAGACTTTGAAGGAAGAAAAGCAAATGTTGCAGAACGAAAATCAGCAATGGAAAGAATTAGGGGAGAAGTTAAACAACGAGAGTCGGTTATTGCAGAAACAGAACGAGGAATTGCTGAACTGCAGAATCGACTAGAGAAAGCGAGGGACGTAGATGAACGATTTAAGAAGCTCAAAGCAAGACGAGCAGATGGAGGAAATGCTGGAAGAGTTGGAGAGCATGGAGCAGGAATTGACACAGAAAGATTCCATCATTCAGCAGAAGGACAGCGAAATACAAGTACTGAAGGGGCAACTGAACGAATTACTGAACTTATGCGAGAAGCTGAACAGAGAGAACAAAGCCGAGAACGTACAAGCCTTAAAGAACGAATTGAAACAAACAAAAGAATTGTTGCAGAGCGAGAAAGAGAAAAAGAAAAGAGCCTACAGCGCAATAAAGGAATGTCAAGATAAACTGCGGCAGGTTGAACAGGAAAAGGAATATGCTCTCACGCATCAGAAGAAAGTGGAGATATCGGTTGAAAAGCCGGTACTCTATGAAAGGTGTCGAAATTGTGACAGCAGGGCATATCAGAAGGCAAAAGAGCGATATGAACATCAAAGGAATGAACTTGAAAAGCAGTATAAGGCAAAAACTATTGGATTTGATGCAATGCTTGTAGTTTTATGGTGGTATGCAATTGTGACGACAATATTTGCGGCAATGCGTTCGGAGGCATTTTTGGCTGATTTAGACATATTTGTTGATACAGTATGGAATTGTATTTGTAGGGCTGGTAAATGGCTTGCCGATGGAGAAAATGTGTTGGCACAGGTGGGAGATAGAATACCAAATGAGACTATAGCGATGGTCGCACATTGGCTTTTGTTTATTATTGTCATTGTCGGTGTGCTGGTTGTCGCAGGAGGATTGATGGTAATTGTAGCAAGGAAATTTACGAAGGTATATCGGGAGAATGGCTTTGATGTGATTAGTGTTGGAGTGGCAGTAACCAGTGTAGCTTTGGGAGTGTATTTTGGTAATTGGATAAAAGCTTTTATAAAGCTGAATCTTATTGTTATATTGTTATTGGTTCAGGCAGTATATGTTGGAATCAGAGTATATGTGAATGGCTGCAAACGAGCCAGAGGATATTATTGATGTTAAGATGCGGGCAGTACTGCGGAAAGGTGGATGAGCGTTATGGGAAAATTGGAGAAAACCATTGTAGAAAATGGAATTACCTATGTGTTAGGTGAGGATGATATTTATTATCCAGATTTACAATTGTCGGAAGGGACAAATTATAATATTGGAAAGTTTGGGCGTATGAGATGTGAGTATCTGAAAGAGTTTAGACATGGGTATTATATGGATTTGCTGCTTAGTGGGAAACTGAATGAATATCTGCATGAGTTTGACGAGGAATGCCATGAGATGTTGGATCGGATTGTGGAGCAGATGAAGGAAAAGGAAGGTGTGACGGAGCAACTGAAAGCGGAGAAT
>Ga0224740_10393_pt1 | contig 12397 bp, 16 predicted proteins | sample LIM_E_Water_Bulk_FD_161634 | JGI IMG/M metagenome (GOLD analysis project Ga0224740, IMG submission 161634) | Enriched cells from gastrointestinal tract of the lab mouse from Pacific Northwest National Laboratory (PNNL), Richland, Washington... | ecosystem: Host-associated > Mammals > Digestive...
TTTGTGCTGGAGCAAATCCGCCCCTACCAGATGACCTACCCGGTGGCAATCTTTTGGGAATATGACCGCAAGGACAGCGGGGAGGTGGACGAGAAATCCCGCACCGTGCGCTGCAACGGCGACCAGGTGACAGGATTCATCCAGACCTTTTTAAAGAAAATCAAGACTGTAGGCTATAAAACCGCTTTTTACGCGGACAAGAAAATGGGGTATGAAAGCCTGGATTTGTCCCGGCTGACAGATCACGACATGTGGTACGCGGAGTACCAGCCGGCCCCCAGCTTCTATTACGACTATAAAATGTGGCAGTATACCAAAGACGGGGAGGTGCCCGGCATCAGCAAGCCGGTACCCATCACCATCAGCCTGAAGGAATATAAGCCCTGAAGGACTAAAACTTGCAAACAGAAAGGAACGCTTATGGCAACACAAAAAAGACGGCCCCCCTCCCGGCGCGCCGTCCTGCTGAGAAAATACCGGAAGTGGCTGCTTCCCGCGGCCTGCGCCCTGGTGGCCCTGCTGATTATCGGGCTTTCCCTCTTTTACATCCTCCGCTTTGCCGAGCCGGAACCAGAGCCGCCCGCCTCCTCCCTCATCCCGGAGAACATGCTCCAGGTGGAGGATATCTATGAGGGCACCCGGCTTATCCCCAAGTTTGACCTGCCGGTGTGCCAGTATGAAAGGGAAAAGTTCAACGACGTGGGCCGCTTTGTCCGGTATGAGGACGGCAAGGCCCTGATGGGCATCGACGTTTCCGAGTTCCAGGGGGATATTGACTGGGCACAGGTGAAAGCTTCCGAGCAGGTGGATTTTGTGATCATCCGCCTGGGATACCGGGGCATGACCCAGGGCCTGCTGGTGACAGACGAGTGCTTTGAAAAAAATTACCAGGGGGCTGTGGACGCGGGCCTGCCGGTGGGGGTGTATTTCTTCTCCCAGGCCATTACGGAAGCTGAGGCCGAGGCCGAGGCGGACTATGCCCTTTCTGTGCTGGACGGGCGCAGCCTTGATTACCCCATTGCCTTTGACTGGGAGCCGCCTGTTCCCGGGGAAAACCTGCCTGCCGAGGATCTCAGGGCTTATAACGCGCAAGGGGCCGATGTGGCCCGCTTCGGCGCGGCCTTTTGCAAGCGGGTGGAGGAAGGGGGCTATAAGCCCTGCTTTTACTCCAACAAAAACATGATCTATAAATTTTTCGATATGGACGCTGTGAAGGATTATCCCATCTGGCTGGCAGAATATCAAAGGGAGCCAAGCCTGTATTACAATTTCCGCATGTGGCAGTATTCCGACCAGGGCACCATCCCGGGCATCAGCACCACAGTGGATTTAAACATCTGCTTTGAGCCGTACTAACGTATGGAGGAGGAAAACCCCCGGCGTCGCGCCGGGGGTTTTCCTGTATGAACGGCTGTACCCTGCCTGAAAAGATGAGTGTGAAAAAAACAGAGAAGGGAACGATACCGGGCACAAAAGGCTGAACTTTCATCTCTTTTTGTGTGTATTCTGGTTCGCATGGCGATTTTCAATTTTTTTCCAAAAAAATTTGTAACGGAAGGGGCCTTTTGCCGGTCTAAAGGTTGAAGAGGGAGGCGGGGAAGATGAAGGAGTTTGACCAGGTGTATACCGAATATTTTGAAGCGGTATACGGCTACATCCTGAAGCTGTGCCACGATCCGGATTTGGCGGAAGAGGATGCCCACCGCCATAGGGCTTCATAACAGAAATACCCACGCCTTCCTGCTCACAGCGGCGGTAAAGGGCCATGCGCTCCCCGGCTGTGCCGATTCCATATTCTTCCTTATCTGTGTAGTCGTAGGCCGGGTTGATGCTGAACATCACCATATCCACGATGTGTATGTCCAACACCTTGTGTACCATGGCGGGGTTATGGGAGGAAAAGCCGATATGCCACACCTTGCCCTGTTGTTTGTATTTCTGCACCATCTCCAGTATCCCGCCCTGCAAAGCCTTGTCCAGTTCGGCCTGTTGGTCGATGCAATGGATAAACCCAAAGTCCATGTAATCCGTTTTCAGTTTGCACAGATGCATTTCCACGGACGCTTCGATTTTTTCCCCGCCATGGGGTAAAGTCCGATAAAGCATAGGTTTTCCTCCTGTTTTGTTATCTATAAAGTAAAGGCCGTGAGGGTTTCACGGCCTGATACTTTTTCGATTTAGATTCTGGGCTGGGGCACAGCGCCGCCCTGTACGCCGATATAGCGGATATCCGCACCGCCGTGCTCACTCATGAACCGCTCGTAAGAACTCTGTCGGGCGCGGCTGGCATGGGCGCGGGCTTTTTTTACGTTGACTTTCTTCACGTTGTAGCCAGTCTGGGGCTTGCTGATCATGCTCAGGTTTTTCATAATAAATTCCTCCTGTAAATTCCGTTTGTGTTTGGTTTGTTTCCTTGATTGTGCCACTAGTATACCAAATTTACACACGCCAGTATTGCACATTCCTTCGGTTGGTGGTACAATTTTTGGGATACTTACAGTTTTTCCAAAAAGGAGTTGTCTCCATGTCCCAGCATCTCGTAAACGAAAAAGCCTTGCGCTATATGGAATACCTGAACCGCGAAACGGACAACCGGCACCATACGCTGGACGAGGACGAATACCAATATGCCCTTCTGCGGGCAGGCGACCCACGGGCGGCCCAGGAGCACGTGCGCATCCTCTTTTCCGGCCTGCCGGGGAAGGTGTCAGAGGATCCGGTGCGCAATTACAAATACCTGACGGTAGCCTCTGCCACCCTGGCCAGCCGCGCCGCTATGGAGGTTGGCCTGGAAGCCGAGCGGGCCTATAACATCAGTGACCTGTATATCCAGAAAATGGACCGCCTGCAGACCATTGACGAGCTGAAAAAACTCAATGAGGATATGTTCAACTTCTACGTCAAAGAGGTAGCGGCGCTGGACAAGCGAAAAGCCTACTCCAAACCCGTCGCCTTGTGCCTGGACTTCATCTATAATAACTTGTACCGCCAGATTTCTGTAGAGGAGTTGGCGGAGGAAGCTGGCCTAAGCCCCAGTTATCTTTCTACTCTGTTTAAGAAGGAAATGGGAATTTCCATCACCGCCTATATCATGGAAAAGAAAATGGAAGCCGCACGGAATATGCTGAAATACTCGGACTATAGCTATTCAGAGATCAGTTCTATTCTGGCATTCAGCTCTCAGAGCCATTTTACCCGGGCGTTCAAGAAGCATAACGGAGACACGCCTAAGGCTTATCGGGAGAAAAATTATCGGATAAAGGGCGAATAAACGATTAGCATTCTTCAGGTTCCAGCACAGCGGCCTTTGTGCCGGATGAACACTTTTTCAGCTTCCCTGCCGCCAGAAACCAAGCTACAGCCACCGGCGCCAGCGCCCCCAGCCAGGAAAGTGGCGTTGCAATAGCGGCCCCCAAAAACTCCAGCTTCGGCACCAGCAGGAACGCCGCTATTGTGCGTATCACCAGTTCCATCACCCCCGCCAGGGTGGGCATCAGGGTCTGGCCCAAGCCCTGGACGGTGAAGCGGCAGAGGAACAGCAGCGCCAAAATCATGTAGCACACGCCGTGAACCAGGAGCATCAGCGCCGTGCGGCCCAGGACTTCTTCATCGTGGGTACCCAGGAAAATGTAGGCAAGCCCGCGGCCGCCGAAAAACATCGTGAGGCCCAAAACCAGGGACAAGAGCGCGGCAATAAAAGGACGCTCTGCCGCACACCCTGGAGGATACGCTTGTGCTTGCCCGCACCGTAGTTCTGGCCTGTATAGGCGATCATGGTTAGCCCTAGGGAGCGCAAAGGCTCTACGGCGATGCCATCGTTCTTATTGCCTGCTGCGTAAGCCGCCACAGCCAAGCTGCCCATGCGGTTAGTGGCGTAGGTCATGAAAATGGTGCCGATGGCGGTAATGGAGGACTGGAACGCCATGGGCAGGCCCAGCCGCAGGTTCTGAAAAATGACGGTCATCTGCAGCTTTTCATGGTAGCCCTTGAGGGACAGGACTTCCACCTTTTTCAAGATGAGGACGAGACACAGCAGCGCCGAGACACCTTGGGAGATCACCGTGGCCCAGGCCGCCCCCGCCGCGCCCAAGGGAGTGCAGAGAATCAGCACCAGGTCCAGCACAATATTGAGCCCCGAGGCCACGAACAAGAAATACAACGGGGACTTGCTGTCCCCCAGGGCCCGGAGGGTGTTAGCAAAAAAGTTATAGAACATGGATGCTGCCATACCGCCGAAGATTACCCGGATGTAGCGGCGGGCATAGCCTGAAATGTCTGATGGGGTCTGCATGATGTGCAGAAGCCAGCCGGCACCCAGCAGGCTTAGAGCGGTGAGAATAGCTGTCACGGAGATGCTGATTACCAGGTTATGTACATAGTGGCGTTTGACGGCTTGAGCATCCCCGGCGCCGAAGCTCTGGGAGATCTGGACAGCCAGCCCGGCGGTCAGGCCTTGGGCAAAGCCCAAAATCAGGAAGGTGATGCTGCCAGTGCTGCTCACCCCGGCGAAAGCCTGCACCCCCAGGGTGCGGCTGACAATCAGCGCGTCCGCCATATTGTATAGCTGCTGGAACAGGCTGCCAATCAAAATAGGGACGGTGAAGGCGATTATTTTCTTATAGGGCTTGCCCTCTGTTAAGAGCTGCTGGCGGGCCTTGCGGTCTGATTTGGATTCCGTCATGGGGATTCTTCCTCCTGTTGGATGTTGAAACGATTATAGCGCCAGTTTGGTGGGCTGCACATGGAAAACTTTTTCCGGGGTGTGAATATTTTTCACCAGATCACCCCAGCTTCTTTCGCATAAAGGCCCGGAAGTAAACCGCGTTGGCCAGGGCCGTCAGCGTGTCGGAAATAGGCTCTGCCAGAATCACGGACATCACGCCCCAAGCGGGGAGCAAGGCGGGCAGTATGTACAAGAGGGGGATCAGCAAAATGATTTTGCGGTAGAAGGCGAAGAAGAAGGATTTCTTGCCCTCGCCCAAGGAGTTATAGGTCTGCTGGAAGGTGCAGTTGGGTCCATGGAGGAACATCACCGCCATATAGAGCCGCAGCATGGGCGCACCGGTTTCGATGAGCTGGGGGTCGGAGTTAAAGATACGGATGAAGATCTCCGGCAAGCCCACCACCGTGAAGCCCATGACCACAGCCAGGATGGTAGCCGCTTTCAGGGCCAGAGAGACGGTTTCCCGCACACGGCTATATGTCTTTGCGCCGTAGTTATAGCTGATGATGGGCTGGGAACCCTGGGCAATTCCCTCGATGGGCAGCAGCACCACCTGGAACATGGTAAATAAAATTGTCATGGCGCTGACCGCCACGTCCCCGCCGCAGGCCAGTACCTGGTTGTTGAAGCAGATGTGCAGGACGCCCTCAGAGGCGCTCATGAAGCACGGGGCCGCGCCCAGGAGCATGATGCGCTTGAGGATAGCCCAGTTGGGCCGCATGTTTTTGGGGCGGATGCGCAAGGCGGTCTTTTTGCCAAACAGGAACATAAGCACCCAAACAAACGAAGCCATCTGGCTCAAGACGGTGGCCAGAGCCGCGCCCGCCACGCCCATATGCAGGCCGAACATGAAAATGGGGTCGAGGACGATGTTCAGTACCCCGCCCAGCATGGTAGTGACCATAGCGGTGGCGGCAAAGCCCTGGGTGGTGATGTAGTAGTTCATGCCCACGGTTAATTGGACGAAAATGGTGCCCAGGCAGTAAATCGACATATACTGGTCGGCAAAGGGCATGGTGGCCTCACTGGCGCCGAACAGCCGCAGGATAGGCGCTTTGCCCGCTAAAATGGTGATGGTAATAATGACAGAGGTGATCAGCAGCATGGCAAAGCTGTTGCCCAGAAAGCGCTCGGCTTCTCTGCTTGTCTTTCTTCCTCCGATCCTTTATAATGGATTTGAAAACGAGAAGCGGGAAGTGGTTTTCTATGAAGGATTCAAAAAAGGACGGGTATCTTGTCTGCGAGCAGAAGATGGTCTACGCCTTGCTCATGACCAGTGCCGGGATGATGGGGGCCTACACCTACCTCCTGCGGGGCGGGGTGTTCTGCAACGCCCAGACGGCCAATATCCTCGTCATGGGCATGTCCTTTGGCAAAGGCGATTGGGCAGGCGGGCTATACTACCTGATCCCCTTCGCGGCGTACCTGCTGGGGGCGTTTGTATCGGAGATTCTGCCGTCGCCGGTTAAAAAGCTGGGCTTCCTCCGCTGGGATACATACCTTATAATAGTAGAGACAGCGGCGCTGTTCCTTCTGGGCTTCGTCCCGCTGACTGTGCCACACCAGATCGTCCAGGTCATCATCAACTTTTTAGCGTCCATGCAGTACAACACCTTCCGCCAAGCCGAGGGTATCCCCATGGCCACCACCTTCTGTACCAACCATATCCGGCAGGTGGGGGTGGGCTTTGCCAAGGCGCTGCGCAAAAAAGACAGCACAGCCCTTCGCCGTGGGCTTATTCATCTGGGGATGGTAGCCTGCTTCTTTGTGGGCGCGGCCCTGCTGACTTCCCTCTGCGCTGCCATGGCGGAAAAGGCCATTTGGATTACTCTGGTTCCCATGGGCATTGTGCTTGTTAAACTAATCCGGGCCGACCTGGGTTCCGAACACGATGCCCTAGACCGCAAACCCTCCGGGCACTAAAATTTTACATGGCCAGCCCGGCCATCTGCATGCTATTTTCTTCTTCCTGTATCATCCCTTTGCTGGCCTGCAGTTTGCTGGGTGAGATAACGTAACCGTTTTTGAATGGTACGCTATCTTGCCCCAGCATTTTGCTTTCAGCCCTAAACGACAACGCTTTTGACATTAGCGCCAATCTGCCTGAAATAAGAAACGCTTTCCGTAGGGCGTATGGAGGCATGGGACGGGAAAACGCTGGGCAATGCCGTCTTTATGCTGCCGAAAGACTGTGCGGGAAAAATGTTGACATTGGAAACGGCAAAGGAAGCAGAGGAGCCGCTCCCGCTTTTGTACCTCACGGACAGCGGCGTAACGAGAGAAACTGACCGGGCTTATACGGCGAAAAGCACACTCCCGGCAGCCGTTTTTGCCGTGGTGTCGCTGCTTGTCCTTGGGCTGTTTTTCTTTGGGCTGGCAGAGGGACACTGTGACTGGCCGGTTCTGCTGCTTGGTTTTGCGGCGCTGTCCCAGGCATTTTATTTCCATGCACAAAGCCGGGGCGGGTATATCCTTCCCCCGGAAATTTATGGGCTGTGACTTTGCCTGTCCAGGGCGGCGCTGTTCGCCCTCCCGCCGCTGTTTTTGCTGCTGCATATGAAAAAATGGCGGAAGCTGTTCCTGCCCTTCGCCATTCTGCCAGGGCTGGCTTATTTTGTAGTAGCGGGGTTTCAGACGGTGGTTCCTGCGTTCTCCATGATCGGCTCCCGGATGGGGGAAGTGTTCTATTTGACCGTGGCGGCGCTTGTAGTGTGCGCCGTACTGGAATACCGGGATGAAAACCAGGTATTCCGTCTGTTCCTGCCAGGGCTTTTGTTATCCGTCGTAGGAATCGGGGTGGCGAGCCTGCTGTCCGGGCTGTGCGGCGGCGGGCTGCTATCCTATATGCAGTGGCTCTTTTCAGAAATTGCCTGGCATCAGCCAGACTTCCCGCTGTACTGGTGGAGCGCCTTTCTGTTATTGCTTTGTTTTCTGGTGAGTGTATTGTCCTAGCTTCGCTTTCTGGCTGCGCGGGAAACACAGATGCAGGTGCTGGCCGCGCGGGAAAGCATGGCCCAGGAACAGCTTGCGGCGGTTCAGGAGAGCGACGAGTCCCTCCGAAAAATGCGGCATGAAACCGTAAATTACTATACCGTCCTGCAAAAGCTGTCCCAGGCCGGGGCATGGGACAGGCTGGAAGCATATCTGGACGGCCTGCTGTCGGATGTGGAGGCGGTTCCTGCTATGGTATACGTTGCACATCCGGCTATCAACGCAGTCCTGACCATGATCCTGGCCCGCGCACAGAAGCAGGGGATTAAAGTGGAGCATGAGGTGAGCGCGCCGGAAACGCTGCCGTTTCCAGATACGGAACTTTGCACTGTTTTGATGAACCTGCTGCAAAATGCCCTGGATGCCAACGCCCTTGCACCCGCAGGGGCGGAAAAATGGCTGCGGGTCAGCATACACATCCGGGGAGCGCATCTGTATATCGGCGTGGAGAATCCCCGGTTTGGCCCGGTAAAATATGATGAAAAAACCGGCCTGTGCCACACGACAAAGGCGGACAGGACGGTTCACGGCTTCGGCCTGAAAGCAGTGCAGGCCGTGGCACAGAAATATCAGAGCGAGCTGCTGCTGGAATTTCCGGATGGAATGTTTTCTGCCGCCACAGCTTTGCAGATGCCGGAAGAATGACGGGGCTTTTTGTAAAACCGGATCATGGGATAAAAATAAAAAACCAGCCCTTTTGCAAAATCGGTAAGGGCTGGTTTTTTATTTGATGAAAGCGATATACTGTCTTTTGACTTCTTTCTGCCGGGAGCGGCTGACGGGAAGCTCCCTGCCATCATCCAGTGTGAGGGCGCTGTCCGTCAGGCGATAAACGTGTTCCAGATTCACAAGGATGCTGAAATGGATGCGGCAGAACCGTTTCCCATTCAGGCGTGGGAGCAGGTCGGAAAAGTTCTGGTTGATATACAGAACCTTTCCCCCTTGCTGGTGGACGGCGGATTTATGGCTGGCGGCTTCTGCATAGAGGATGTTCCGGGCATCCACTGTCTGCCAGCAGCCATCCGCCATGAGCTTGATCTGTTCCGGGTGGTAATTTTCCTCCAGGTCCCGCCCGATTACCTTTGCCAGCTTTTCCTGGTCTACTGGTTTGAGCAGGTAGTGGAGCGGGCGGATGTCAAAGCAGTCGAAAACATAATCCCGGTAAGCAGTGATATAGATAATGGAGCAGTCCGCGTCTATTTTCCGCAGATGCGCGGCAAGGGAAAGTCCATTGTCATTTTCCAGTTTAATGTCCAGCAGGAGCAGGTGAAAGGCAGACGGTTGTTTTTCCATCTGTGCAAGCAAAGGCACAGGGGAGGAAAAACAATGGGCAGAATAATCAATATCGCGTTTCAGGCTCCTGTCCTCCAGGATATGGCAGAGCATGGCTTCATTCTGCTCTGCGGCGTGTGGTTCATCATCACAGATGGCAACCCGGTACACAGGCATCCCCCCCTTTCATTCAAGGGATATTATAGCACACTGTTTTTCTAACGTCAAAGTATCCTTGCACGGAGAGTGGGGGAAGACCAGCTCCGATAGAGAAACCATGAAGAAAATCCATAGAGAGGAGGCGAAACACCCATAGGTGGCATTGGACAAAAGCATCTGCTCCACCGCTTCCCGCAGCGAGGGGTCTAGCCCGTCTATTTTGCTGTGCTTTCGGTTTGCGCCCTTTTTGCCCATATGCCTACCTCTCTATACCTCGATCATGTTGTCCTCTATGCCGCCTTTCAAAAGGCGCTTGCCCCGGCTGGTAAGCTTTGCCTCCAGCTCAGTGTATTCATGGTCTGCCAGCAGCGCGGGCTCCCGTGTAGAAATCAGCCGCAAATGGATATAGCCCTCAGATGCCAGAAAGTTTACACTGTCCAGGAACTCGTCCTCGGCCACCCCTTCACCGCCGAGCAGGCTCTGCAGGTTGCCCAGCCGGTTGTCTATTTTTCTATCCATCTTGGAAAATTCCCGGATAAAATCATCTTTTGTCAAATACGTCTGCATGATGGTCTTTATATCTGACTTTAACTCATCATAGGATTTATCATGTACACTGCGCGGGGTGTAGTCCCGCTCTATGCGCTCAATGCCCCTCTGGAGCTTATCCTTTTCTTTTTCATACGGCTCCTTTTTTACCGTGCTTTCATCCAGCCTTTTGACAGACTCATCCAGCTTATCCACCCGCCCGAAAAGGGAGCGTTTCAGCAGATATATCAAGGCCCCGGTCGCAAACCCCAAAAGCAGCACCACCAGCCACCATGTCCCATTGTCAAATACCATACCAATACCCCCGAAAAAAGAAAAGGTTATGATTGATTAAGCCAATCATAACCTCAAAACACGCAAGCCTGTCCTGCACCCGCACCGTGTACACACGGCAAAATATACGTTATATGCGCACAACTGGCCCATAGCCCACTCGCTGCTTATTACAGCTGCACCCCTGCAAAAGGGGCATGGCTTCAATTCCACGCTGGCCTCCTTTCCCATTCCCCACATACCTTGCAGGGCAGCATGATCTGCATTTTCTCCCAGCACACGGGGGAGTCGATGTCCAGCCCCCAAAATTGGCAGGTGCAGCAGGCCCGCCCGCCTGTTTCCAGCAGCTTATTGGCTTTCTCGCACCTGCTGCAGGTGTAGGGCCAGTTACATGCCATCGTCCCCGCCTCCTTGTCTTTATCCTCACTCTGCGTTATACGGGCTTGTGACCGTTGCCCCAAAGGGCAGCCGCATTAAGGAGGGGCATAGGCCCCTTGTAGTTTCAACTATCATTTTCCCCCGCCCCTCATGTCCAGCGCATCCCGGATAACCCGCGATACCATCCAGTAAAAGCCTGGAAGGAACAGGGCAAACACCTCGCCGCCCAGCGCTTCATAGCCACGCTCAGCCAGGGCGCGGGCCTGTCCGGCCCGGAACACCAGCACCCCCACGAGGGTCAGGGCTGTGTATTTCACTATGGCGGCCACCGGGATACATTCCCAAAGCCGCCGCCTCTCCTGCCTGTGGTAGAAACTCACCGGCTGGCGGCGTTCAAGCTTTATCTGCATCCTGTGCGCCCCCTTTACACCACGCCTATGCCCATATTCCGGGCCATGTTGTAAAGCCCCGTATAAGTAATGTCCTCGTTGTTTACGGCGTTGTTACTGGCTCTATATGAAATATGGTGAACCTGAGATTACTTGGGACGATCTTACCGAACAGGAAAAGGCGAGCTTAGACCCAACATATAAAGGGCAACAGACTGCTATGGTTATCTGAACAAAAAGCGGAAGGACAAGGCCCATTATTTGAGCCTTGTCCTTCCGCTTTATCTGAGAGGGATTATCACAAAATCGCGCCGCCGCCCCAAACCTGGGACTGCGTGATCGCCAGAACGGTTTCGGTGGGAATACCGGCAATCTCGCTGCCGAAAATCTCCCGCAGGTTCCCGCCCGTCAGCATGGAGGCAAGCTGGGATTTTGCCGCAGCGGACGCGGCCAGTTGAGATGCTTGTATGTGGCGCTCAATCTGTTTTTCCACCGCCAGCTTCATAAACTCGGCGTGGCGGGCCATACGCAAATCCCACCAGCTTTCTTCATCGTCAGAACCGCTCTTGGAGTAGGTGATCTCCCCGCCTGCGCTGGAGGAACAGGCATTACAGATGTTCCCGTCCTCCCCGATGGCAACGGCCTGGGACATATCCCAGGTACTACCGGGCATAATGGCCTCGTTCCGCGCCACGTCAAAGGCAAACCATGTGTCGATTTTGGCAAAAATCTCCTGGGCATAGGCCGGGTCTTGCTCCATGCGCTCCTGCACCTTGGGATGAATGACCACAGCTTTGCTCCCAGGCGGGACGTTGCCCAGGGCGTGAATCTCCTTGGGAGCGGTAAACCTGCCGTCTATGGAGCCGTAGAAGGGATTGGCCCCGGTGGGCTGCCAATTCTCCAGCGTTTCCTTTGCCTTGTCCCCATCCTGGTACAGCAGGTAGTGGGGATAGTCGTTTCGGGTGCGCCAATAACCGCTGCTGGCGTCAAAAACGTGGTAGTGGATGTTGGGATATTTCGCTTTCAGCATGGTTTCCAGAGAGGGGGCCTCCACCGCCTCCGTTCCCCCGGCCTGCACCTGTCCGCCAGACCGAACCGCCAAATCCATCATCAGGCTGGTGGGCATTGCCGCCATGCCTGCCAGACCGCCCAGGCCGGTGGTGAACGTGTCAGCCCTGCTTCTGCTGGCCTGTGCCGCCATATCCATGAAGCTGCTGCCCTGCGTCCCCGCCCGCTTTGTTTCACGGGCCTTTGCGGGGGCGCTGTATATCTGCGCCCCGTAACCCGGTTGAATCGTATTGCTCATTGTATCACCCTTCCCGACATTACATATTGAGGAAAAACATATTTGCTCCTGCTGGTAAAGAAATCTCCGGCGTGATAGCGGGGGCAGATACCATCCGCGTTTTCAGCAGATCACCGATATTGGAAAAGGATTTTTCCAATACCTCCGCCCCTGCGGTGCGCTCCCACATGGCCCTGCGCTGTGCCGCCGCTGCTGCGGCCTGCTCCTGATACTGCCGCTGCTGTTCCGCTTTTTTCTTTGCCTTTTCCGCATTGATCCTGTTTACCTCGGCCACACGCTCCGGGGAATCGCCACAGCCGCCGATATAGGTCACACTTCCATCCTCATGGATTACCACGCCACAAGGCTCATAGTTAA
>Ga0224740_10396_pt1 | contig 12365 bp, 9 predicted proteins | sample LIM_E_Water_Bulk_FD_161634 | JGI IMG/M metagenome (GOLD analysis project Ga0224740, IMG submission 161634) | Enriched cells from gastrointestinal tract of the lab mouse from Pacific Northwest National Laboratory (PNNL), Richland, Washington... | ecosystem: Host-associated > Mammals > Digestive...
AATGCCAATCTCAATTTGCGGAGACTTTTTCTCTCAGTTGCATCTGTGTTACCAAAGAGAGAATCCCCTTCCTTTATTCTTAATTTACGTGTTGTTCTCCTCAAAATTCTCGACCTGTTCCATGACTTTGCGGAAAACCTCAGGGCTATATTGCGGCGGGTATCCGTTTTTGATCAGACATACCTTAATATCAAATTTGAGTTGATCCCGGACAATTTGATTGTTGAGCCAATCCGCAAACGAAGATTTTGTATCGATGATCTCTTTAATCTTTTGAGCCAAAGATCTACATTTATCATTAACCTGCATACCACCGATTACTTTGTCTTCGCCATACTCAAAATTGTACTCATCGCGCAACGTCATCAAAATATCATAAAAGGCCTTTTCCTCAAAAGTGAGTCCAATTTTACGGAAGCTCTCACGGTCAGCATTCATTTCTCTCAAGATCCGTAGAGCCTGTTCAGTGGCGTTCTTTATAATTTCCTCAGACGTTTGCTCTTGGGCCTCGCCAGCCTCTTCCGCAGTCAGATGTTTTCTTCGTTCATGATACTGTCTGATTGTTTCCTCAAGCATTTCCTGGTATTTCTTCGCAGCGATCTGGTTTGTTTTTCCATACTCTGTTATTTGTTTGCGAAGCAATTTTACCAGTAACTCCAACTTAGATGCCGGCATTTTTACATCTGAAAGTTTTTCAAAATACTCAGGGCTAAAAATATCCTCTTGCTCCCCATCTTCAAGGACATTCTCGACTTCGTTGTATTTCAACGCCTCTTCAACCATTCTTGCAACATGGCGATTCATCGTGTCGGTATCAACTTCTGTGTCTGTTCCGTTCATCTTGCGGATAAAGCCCGCAATTGCCATAAAGCACTGTGCAAGGGCAGACTCATCTTCAGCTAATTCCCCAGAGGGCTGGCAAATATCATAAGCCATACGCATCCTCTTTACAGTCTTTAAAAAATATATTTTGAAAGATACTTTGCTGATACGCTTACCGCCCTGGCTTTCTGTTTGTAGCTCCTGTGTAGAAACAAAAACATATTCAGCTGCCTTTGCCAAAAGTTTATACCTAAGGGCTGGATCTCCGGCAGGGTCAAGGAATGGCGTTAAATCATAGCCAGCAAACAGATCCTTTAGAATCGACAGTTCTTCTCTGAACATACCCGTGGCCTGTTCCACATCATCAGCCGATGGCGCGATGGAGTTGTCCCCCCCATAGATTTTCATAGCTTCACGCATATTATCACGGATGCCGATATAGTCAACAATAAAGCCAAACTCTTTACCTGGATATTTTCTGTTAACCCGGCTGATTGTCTGGATCAGTAAGTGCCGTTTCAGCGGTTTATCATTATACATGTATGTAAGGGAAGGAACGTCAAAACCCGTAATCCACATGTCTACAACTATCGCTATATGGAAATTTGACATATCCTGCTTGAATGCCGCATCCAATTCTTCCGAACGCTTGCTGTTCCGAACGCCTCCAAGATAGTTATACATATCTTTATCGTCATCTTTTCCAACACTTGCCACCATTGCAATGAAGGGCATCGGTTTTAATTCGCGCAACTTCTCTTCGGAAACGGAGATTCCATCCGGAATCTTCTTTTCGATAAACCATTCCGGATACTTGTCCCTAAACTTTTGCAGCAGGTCGTAGGCAATTGGCCTGTTGGAGCACACAATCATTGCCTTCTGCACCCTATCTGGATCGTTGGCACACGCGGAAACATAGTGGTCATGAATATCGACAGCAAGGCGCTCTAAGCGGGAAGATTCCCCCAGAATAATCTCCATGGAACTCATTGCCTTTTTACTGGCTTCGATGTCTTCTTCCGTTGCGCCTTCATCAAAGCATTTCTTATAATAATCCTCAATCTGCCTGACCTTTTCCTGGTCGAGCAAAACTTTAGCGATTCTGGGGTGATACTTAATGGACACCGTGAGCCCGTCAGCGACTGCCTGATCCATGGTATAGCGGTCAATTTCAGCGCCAAACGTCTGGTATGTCTGGTCAATTGGTGTACCGGTAAAACCAACAAACGTGGCCTGGGGAAATGCCTCTTTTAAGACCTTAGCGTATGGCTTGGACACCATAGCCCTCATATTTTTATCCGCATCTTTACTAAATTTGATTCTGATCGCGTGCTCGATTTGAGTTCTATGGGCTTCGTCAGAAAAGCAGATAATATTTGGCCGGTCGTTAATCAGCCCAACTTTATCATCTTTTCGATCGCAGAATTTTTGAATCGTACAGATGTAAAAACCACCGCTTTTACGGGCGCCGAGTTCCTGCCGCAGTACACTGCGGCTGGGGACAACGCGGACCTCTCCAAGATTCAGAAACTCCTTGCTTTTGGTAAAGAGTTTTGCGCCCTGCTTTTGCAACTCGTCCCGGTCAACGATCATCACAATGGTGGGGGACCCTATTTCCGGCACATCGGTACAGCGCAGGGCAAGCTGGCGGGCCAGAAATGCCATGGTATATGTCTTGCCACAGCCAGTCGCGCCAAAATAGGTGCCGCCCTTGCCGCTTTTTTCAACAACGGACTTGACTATGCTCTTCTTCAAAAGGCGTGCAGCAAAAAATTGCGGATACCGGCAAACAATCTCTCTTTCCTCACTATCATATTCGCTGTCCTGAAAATAGATGTAGTCACGGAAAATCTCAAGAAATCTTTCCGGGCTGTACACGCCCTTTATCATGGTTTGCATTTCCTCAAAAGGAAGTGTAGACACCTTGTCCCCGTCATTTACCCGGCGCCAGGCATAGAAATGTTCATAAGGGGTGCGGACAGTACCCAACCTCGTTTTAACCCCATCAGAAATGCAGGCCAACGGGCAATAATGCAGAAGATGAGAAATATCCCGCCAATAGCGGACATTGATCTGCTTCCAGGCGTCGTGAATCGTCGCATGCGCGTCGGCGGGGTTTTTCAGTTCCATCACACACAGCGGTATTCCGTTTACAAATAAAAGGATATCCGGCCGGCGGTTTTCCGTCTGTCCGTTATTGGTATACTCTACGGTAAACTGATTGACGGCACGGAAAATATTGTTCTTGGGATTGTCAAAGTCAATGAGCGCCACCATCCGGGGAAGACCACTCTGCGGTGTAAACTGGATGCCGTCCACCATCCAGCCATAGACTTTGTGGAGTGCCGCAAACTCACTTTCTGCGCCTGCCAAACGAACCGCGTCGATGATCTGACGAATTTCCTCCGGGTCCAAATCTGGATTGGTGCTGCTCAGGAACAGCTCCAGGTCGTCTGTGTACAGAACCTCCCTCCGCGAAGCGCGGGGAATGCTGTTGCCGGGAAGGTACTGCCAGCCTTCCTCTTCCAAAAAGCTGAGGAAAGCATTCTCATAATCCGACTCGCAATAGCGGCCGTTATAGTTTTTTAGCTTTGGCATTGCTGTCTCCTTCCTCCAGCGAGCCCCGGATCAGAATGGGGCAGATATCTTTGATTTGGGCTTTGAGCTGTTCACTGATTCTTTTTCTCGTGATATACACATGATAGATATCCGCAATTGCTTTTTGTATGCTGATATCTGGTATTGGAATCTGAACGTTACACATCTCATTCCAATCAAAAGTCTCTCTTGCGGACCCCCAGGAATTAAAGCGTGCATATCGGTCGAATTCTGTTCTTGTAAGAAAAAGCATCAAATAATCTGGAAGTAAAAGTTCATGATTTGTCCCAAACACAGTGGAAATAGAAGATACCAAAAAAGATTCCATTGTATTATTGAATCCCAGTGAAATCTTACCCCCACGCCTGGATGTATCTGGAACATAAGCAATTTGTCCGGGCTTGACCACTTTGTAGTTGTCAAGGCTAACACCAGCCATATCTGCTTTAGTGGAAATTACTTCTTTGCTTGTCGTCAATCCCCGGACTGAATCAGCAGTCAGGCCCATATCATTTTGCTGATTGCCTTCAATTAGATATGGTCCTATTTTTTTACACAACATCTTTCTCCGCAAATCTTCGATATATCCATCGCAGACGAGTTTCAAATCCTCCAACCCACGCTCATAGCTTTGCTGGTTAGCGATCATAGATTTATAGATATCTACATATTTTTTCTGGATTGAAATACTGGGCAAGGGAATGAAGATATCGCTCATATCATAAAAATTGAACTCCGGCCTTTGACTCCCAAAGTTTCTAAACGTGACTTCCCTATAAAATTCTTTGCGACGAAAATATATAAATAGCCATGCTGGGTCAATTATTTTTTTGCCTGCCTCATTCAAATAAAATACAATATAAAGGTGAGAAACAATGCACAACCCTTCTGTACGATACGCAATAGAGCCCAAATCAAGTCTGGATGGATTATAGACAAATGCTCCGTTGTTGACAATTTTATATGGTTTCAAGTCAACGTCTAATGGGTTGCCCTTCGGCGCGGAAAATACGCCTCCATTGGTTACACCTTCTATCAGTTCTTTTTTATACTTCAAATCACGATTATTGATTGTTGAGGGCGTTATATAGTCACCAAGGCGAATTTTAGTCAATGCCATAACCAATCCCCCTAAAAGCGTCCTCCAGCATCTTCTGAGACTGCTTTTCTTGTGTCAAAACCTCCCGCATCTCTTGTTGGATGCGCCTCATCTCTGCGGGGAAATCAATCTCCAGATCATGGTCGATGAACTCGATATATTTGCTCGGTATCAGGCTCCAGCCATGTTTTTTAATCTCGTCCATACCAACACTGCGGTAAAGCTCTGGCACTTCGTACTTTGTCCCATCTGTCCCTTCACCTTGCCATGTGTGATAGATGCCGGCCGCTTTCTGGATCTGCTCTGTGGTCAGGCACACTTTCTTTTTGCCCTCGCCCTTCACTGGATTTTCCGTCCAGGTACGCAAATCCATGAAGAGAATCTCATGTTCCCGGCGGCGCAGGTTCCTGCCGTGGTAGTCGCCGCCTTTTTTGTTCTGGTTTAGAATCCAAAGCGTGACGCTGATATCCGTTGTGATAAAGAGTTCCCTGGGAAGGATAATAATCGCTTCCACCTTATCATTTTGAATCAGCTTTTTCCGAATTTCCAGGGTATCGCTGTCACCCAACGCGCCGTTTGCCAGAAGGAATCCGGCTACACCATCCAGCGGCTTTAGATGGGAAAGCATGTGCAGTATCCAGGCGTAGTTGGCATTGCTCTCAGGCGGCGTCCCATAATCCACCCAGCGGGAGTCATTTTTTAGATTTTCGTTATACCATCCCTTCAAATTAAAAGGCGGGTTTGCCATGATGTAATGAAAGTAAAGACCCTTGTGCAAATCATGGGTAAAAGTGGAATCGCTTTCTCCGCCAAGATGATGGCTGATCCCGCGTAAAGCAAGATTCATTTTTGCCAAGCGATAGGTTGCAGCCTCTTTCTCCTGACCATAAACATTGATCCGGCTGATATCACCGTGCTTTTCCCGGATAATATCTGCGCTCTGCACAAACATACCCCCCGACCCGCAGCAGGGGTCATAAAGCGTACCGTCAAAAGGCTCTATCATTGCGGCGATCAATTGCACTACATCGTGCGGCGTATAAAATTCCCCCTCCTCTTTGGTTGCGTTTACCGCAAATTCCTTGAGGAAGTATTCATAAACCCGGCCAATCAGGTCTTTTTCTTCGCCAAACGCCTTGTGGCTGATCTTGCCGATCTCGTCGACGACCTGCTTGATATCGTTCGGTGCCAGGTTGCGCGTGGTAAAGGTACCTTCAATAAAACAACCCCTCAGTTGTCTGCTGCTGGCAGCGATACTGTGTAAAGCGGTGTCAAGGGCAACATTCAGCTTCGGAGCGGGTGTGTCGATAATCGTCTGCCAGCGGGCTTCTATGGGCAGATTATATGTACCGTCTGTGAACGTCGGATCATCTAAAAACGCAGCTTTGATTGCTTTATCATCAGGATCAAGTCCCTCTTTGATCAGATCCTGCCGCAGATTTTCAACGCCGTCCTCAAATTTTTCGCCAATGAAGCGCAGAAATACCAGCGTGAGCATCATGTCACGTTTCTCAAAAAATGAACCGGAATTGCGCGCTTTACGCAAGATATCACGGCATTTAAAAAGTATCGTGTCTAACTTTAATGTCTCTTCCGCTTTTTTCTTGGCCATGAGAGAGTACCTTCCTTTGCAAGCTTTTCTAAACTATCATACCAACTATCGGTTAACTTTTCAACCGTTCTTGCCAAGTCTTCAAACTGCCTCAACAATTTCCCGTATAAACAAAGGACAAGTACTCCCTCGTCACATCAGCCAGCCGATATACCCGCTCCACCGATGTGGGCGGTCGGTCCATCATTTGATACCGTGGGAAGAATCGGGACAGGTGCAGAGGAATTTCCCGATTTACCGACGCCAGCCACCGAGCCAGACTCCTGATCTCCTCCTCGCTGTCATTATCGCCGGGAACCAGGAGAGTGGTCACCTCCACATGACACCGCTCCGCCGCCAGGACGATGGAACGCTTCACCGTCTCCAGATCACCGCCCAGCCTCCGGTACCATTCCAAGGTAAATCCTTTCAGGTCGATGTTGGCGGCGTCGATGAGTGGGAGCAGTTCCCGCCAGGGGGCTTCCTCAATGGTGCCGTTGGTGACCAACACGTTGACCATGCCCCGCTCATGGACCAGGGCGGCGCAGTCTCGAACGTACTCATAGCCCATCAAAGGCTCGTTGTAGGTGTAGGCCACCCCGATGTTGCCGTAGGGTCTCAGCTCCAGCGCTTTGTCCGCCAACATCTCCGGGGACAGCTCAGCTATCTCCAACTCTCCGTCCCCACACATGGAAATTTCGTGGTTCTGACAGAAGGGACAGCGCAGATTGCATCCGAAACTACCCACGGACAAAATCTTGCTGCCGGGACGGAACCGCCGCAAGGGCTTTTTCTCAATGGGATCCAGGGCCAAGCTGGTGAGCTTACCGTAGTTCAGTGAGACGATCTCACCATCCCGGCAGGATCGAGCCCGGCAGAAGCCAGTCTGACCCTCGGACAGGTCACAGCGGTGAAAACACAGCTTACAGGTCATGTATGCCGCACCACCTCAAACCGCTCCAGGGTGTACTTCTCCCGGGAGCTGATGCCGCTTTTCTGCCGGGCAATGTCGATCTGCTGCTCTACCGTGTCCACGCCCTCCAGATCGGGCAGCAGCAGTCCCCGGCGACCACCGCAAGAAACGATGACGCCGTACTTTTTCACGTCCAGCTCCGCCGGAGAGGAGATGGGCTCCGGCTGGCCCAGCACATCCACGCTGTACTCCAGGCAGTCCAGTTCCGAAACTGTCACCGGCGGAAAGCAGGGGTCACGGGAACAGGCAGAGACGGCGTTCTGTACGATCTCCCAAGCCACACTCTCCGTGGTGGGCCCGGTGGTGCCGATACAGCCCCGGAGCTGACCATGGGCGTGGAGGGAGACAAAGGCCCCAGCGGCCTGCTCCGTTATTCCAGCGGGCAGATCGTCCGGCAACCGCTCCAGCCGCTCCCCAGTTTTCACAAAGGTCTCCAAGGACAGCCGGGCCAAGCGTACCCAAGGGTCCTCAGCGGCTTTTTTCTCTGCCAGCCGGGTGCGCTCCAATCCTGCACACTGCTCCCCGAACCGGCGGTCCTCGTCCGGCTCGGTGACAGTAAAGGTGGCTACCCCGTAACCCACGCCGGTGACACCCTCGTAGCTGAGGAGCTTTGCCTCCACAGCCAGTCCGTCCAGCGCCCCGGCCATGATCTGAAAGGAGCGCAGGCCACACTCCGCCGCCCGGTCACAGAGGGCGGGATCCATGGTGAGGAATTGGAGGAAATCACCTTCTGCCATAGCCTCGGTGATCTGACGGTCAAACTCCGGCCCCTCCGGGGCGAAGCCGTAGGGGCCGTCGTCCTTTAGCTTGTGGGACAGGTCGCCGCTGGCGATGAATGCCGCCCGGCATCCCAAGATCTCCACCGCCTGAGCGATGCACTGTCCCAAGCGGTAGTGGTCTACAGGAGAAAAACCGGACAGGCCGATGCGGAGGATGGGGCAGTCCACTCCGGCTTCCCGCAAAAAATACAGAGGCACAAAAGTACCATGATCCAGGTATGGGTCCCGCTGTTCCAGAGTCCCGACACGAAGGTCGGTGAACTCCGCGCGGCGGATAATCTCGTCCCGCAGCTGAGCGTCGTACTCCACGCGCAGCTTTGTTCCGGATCCTCCGAAAGCAGACATGTCCCCGGTGGCGCCCCGGCCCGGAGAGATATGAAAGTAGTCAGCGTACATGATTTGATGGGGCGAGGTGATGATCAGCACCTCCGGCTCCCAGGCCGCCACCTGCTTCGCGGCGGCGCGGTAAGCGTCGATGGTAGACTGGACTTCCTGCTCCCGCCCACGTCCTACCGTAGGAATGATCAGCGGCGGATGGGGAACAATTACTGCTCCAAGAATAGACATATCAAATCCTCCTTGTCAAAATAGGTTGCACCAGTGTCTCCAAAGATAGGGCTGCGCTCACTGACAGTTCAGTTCCTCCCGCAACCGCTCAATGATCTGTGCTTTCAGTATTGCATCAATCTCCGGCGTTATCTGCTCGATCGCGGCGTCCCGGTCAGCCGCCGCCTGAGCAGCCCATGCCTTGAAATCGGTCTCACTCATATTCCCTTTCATGTAGCGGGCGTAGTATTTTTTGTATGCCCGCTTATAAATTTTCCAGGTGTCCTCGTCCTGGATCTTTTTCTCAAAGACCGCCCGCGCTCCGGACTCTCGGCAGGTCTTGCTCTCCTCACCGGGAGCGGTGCGCTCACAGTACATTGCCCGGTCTCCCTGCTCATGGAGGAACCAGCGTCCGCACAGACGGCACTGCCGCGGCGCATTGCCGCGAAGGATCGCTTTGCCCAGTTCCACATAGAGAAAGTCATGCAGAGAAGAAAACGTGTATCGCTCTGTCATGACTCCTGTGCCTGAGCCTGTAACATGAAAGGCAAAACACATGGAGTTGCTGACGGACTGCTCCTCGGGATTGAAAAAGGAGTCCGCATCTACTGCCCGCTCTCTCACATACGGCTGGAGGTGACTGCCGAATGTTTGAAGTTGATGCTCCAACTCATGCATCAGAGGGATGCCGTCGTTGGAGACTGGCCCAATACCCTCTCCGACGAAAAACGCTGTCACCGCAGCGCCGTATTTGAAAGGCCCCTGTTCTCTGATCCAATACTCTGTATCCCCAAAGTCCACAGTCAGCGGGAAAGTCAGTTCTGGAAAATCCATCCGAATTTCTCCTCTCGTAAAATAGACTATTATTTTAATTTTGTCTATTGACAATATCATTCTGCTGTGTTACGATAGCAACACCAGCGAGTAGACTATATCATAAAATAATAAAATAGTCAACTTCTATCTGCACCTTGACAACTGAATACCCACCACCGGAGTTCATACTCCCTGAGAGAAGCACTGCCAAGATCTCCGTAAAACGGAGTGAGCGTGCCAACAGGGTGAAAACGCCGCAGACGACCTGGGGCAGGAAGGTGTACGGTGCGTGGCCAAAATCAAAAAAAGAAGAAAGGAACCAACATGAAAGTATCTCAATTCAAAGACTACAGCAAGCTGCCGCTGTTCCTCAATGCAGAACTGGTGGCAAAGGTGCTTGGCGTGTCACCGTCCAGCGGCTACGAACTGATGCACGAACCAAACTTCCCGATTCTGAAAATCGGAAACAGGATGGTCGTACCCAAGGAGAAGTTCATCCAGTGGGTGGAGCAGAACACTGGCGGAGGGTCAAAGCCATGAGGCGGCACACCACGCTGATCAGCTGGCCACGCCGTGACCCACGACACTACCGATTCGCTATACCCAACGCAGTGTGGGAGTATCACCTCAGACCTGCTGAGTTCGTGATTTTTTCTTACCTCTGCTATCACCGCTCCACCAGTAAACTAACCCTGGAAGAAATCACAGCTGGCGTCCACATGACGACAAACACAGTGAAAAAGTATCTGGAGGCTCTAGTGGACAGAGGTATCGTCACTGCTGAATGGTCTCTTGCGTTGGACGTTCAGTGCATCACCAGCGAAAAATTTTTCACTCTGCCTAATGAGGTATTCCTGTTGCTGCTCTCACCCTCTGCGTTTGTGGTCTACGCCTACTTGCTGTTGATTGAGAATCGCCGAACTCACACCTGCCATCCGAGCTACAACACCATCGCCGCCGCAACCAGTCTGTCCAAAAACACTGTAATGAAAAGTGCCCGCACACTTCTGGAGATGGGGCTCATCACCGTGGAGTCCAGCAGCTACTTCGACAAACGGGGGATGAAGTGGAAGGGCAACAACCTCTATACGATCCTGCCGGTGAGGCCGGCGGTGGATGTGTTTTACCAACGGCAGTTACATCAGCTGGAGTTGGATGCGGAACGCAGATGTGTTCTCCGACGGCGAGAAGAATACGACCGCCGTCACCCCAGAGCGGCCCTGTGTGCCCCGGCTGTTGCCCAGGCAACACTAGACCCATCCCAACAGTGCAAACCGCTGTACGCCCGTTGAGAGGCACAAGGCGAGGGACGGAGTGGAGCAGGATAAAAGCGTGGCGTCTTGTGCCGCCCCGCTGACCACTTCTGCCCGCAGTGCGGGCAGTTTACGGGGGACGAGAGTGAGGTCACAAATACAGAAGAAACTACAAATTGAGGTCACCCAAGGGCCGTATCCGCCTGTTCCAAAGCTTTGGGATGATGTCTTTGGGCCGAAAAGGAGGGATTATGATGAATAGTAAGAACGACAACCGATTTCCGCTGCGGCTGGATGATGTGACCCGCTGGAAAATTGAGAGCTGGTACAAGCAGGACGACTGTCAGAGCCGCAACGAATTCGTGGTGAAGGCGGTAAATTTCTATGCGGACTTCCTGGCCGGACAGGTGAACGGTGTTCTCCCCGCAGCGATCCAGTCCGCCATCGACGGGCGGCTGGGGATGTTCGAGGACAGACTGGCCCGGCTTTTCTACAAGCTGGCCGTAGAGATGGACATGGGCATGAGTGCTGTCCTCGACTGCATTCAGGTAGATGCGGACTACCTACGGAAGCTACGCTCAGACAGTGTGAAAAATGTGAAGGCCACCAACGGTCTGCTGACCTTCGAGCAAAAAGCCAGGGAGCAACTGGACGATGGAGCAGGTGATGACCAGTGGCAAGACTGATCGTCAAGAGTCCCTACATCAGCGGCAGTGGAGTTGGAGGCTACTTGGAGTACATTGGTACCCGTGAGGGCGTGGAGTTGCTGCCCGCTGGCTACATGGAGTATATGGCAGAGCGTCCACGCTCCCACGGTCTCTTCGGTGACGAGGACTGCGTAGACATGAATGCAGTAGCACAAGAATTGAACGAATACCCTGGAAACATCTGGACGCACATTATCTCCCTTAAACGGGAGGACGCCGAGCGACTGGGATATAACCACGCTGCCCAGTGGCGCAACCTGATCCAGGCTCACCGCAACGAGATCGCCGCCGCGATGAATATCTCGTCCAGCGACTTCCGCTGGTACGCTGCCTTCCACGACGAGGGTGGCCACCCCCACATCCACATGATGGCGTGGTCAGCGAAACCGGGACAGGCGTATCTCTCCAAAGATGGTATTCGCAAAATCAAGTCTGTGTTGACCAACGACATTTTCAAGCAGGAGATGCTCCACACCTACGAGCAGAAGTCTTCCTCCAGAGATGAACTGGTGCGCAAGGCCAGAGATGAAATGAAAACTCTGGCACAGGAAATGAGACAGAGCATCGGCAGCCACCCAGAGGTGGAGTTGCTAATGGTGACACTGGCCGCTCAGTTGGAGACAGTGAAGAGCAAGAAAAAATACGGCTACCTTCCCAAAGCGGTAAAGAAAACCGTGGATGAAATCGTTGATCAGATGGAGCAGCTGCCCGTCATTGATGAATGTTATCAAGTCTGGTGGGAGCTCCAGTGTCAAATAGAAGATTTTTATTCGGAGAAGGAACGCCAGCGACCACCACTCTCTGAGCAGAGGGAGTTCCGCTCCATCAAGAATGCGGTCGTCCAAGAGGCAGAAAACATCCTCATGGGCAAGGTCACTTTTGAGGATGAGGAGATGGAGGAAACCACAGATTTCTCTGACCTGTTACACGACTGCCGGGAGTTGTGGATGGTCACACAGGATGACACCGCCCCGATGGGTGATAGAGATGAAGCAGTGGCACAGTTGATCCGCAAAGCTGAAAGCGGTGACCCTGATGCGCAGTATCTTGTTGGAAGGCTCTACCGGGACGGCCCAGTGCTGATCCCGGACAGTGTGGAGGCTCAATACTGGTTCGATCAGGCGGCTTGGCAAGGTATGGTCGCAGCGCAGTACGCTCTGGGGCAGTTGTACCTGACCGAC
>Ga0224740_10397_pt1 | contig 12342 bp, 13 predicted proteins | sample LIM_E_Water_Bulk_FD_161634 | JGI IMG/M metagenome (GOLD analysis project Ga0224740, IMG submission 161634) | Enriched cells from gastrointestinal tract of the lab mouse from Pacific Northwest National Laboratory (PNNL), Richland, Washington... | ecosystem: Host-associated > Mammals > Digestive...
GCGTGGTATGAACCTGTAGGGCCAAAAATTCATTGCGGGAAACGGTGGGCGCATACCGCCGTGCGTTTTTCCGACCCATGCCCAGGTTATCCACAGGGACAAGATACTCTTTTGCAATCAGTTCGTTAATGAGGATGTGGAAAGAAGCCTTAGCGAATAAAGGGTTCTCCACATCCTCATTGGCTTTCTCCAGAATCTCCTGCTTGTTAAGGGGCCTGGGGGAATTCCAAAGAATCTGCAAAAGAGCAAGCTCAGAAACAGTGACCGATGAACTTGGACGTTTTGGCATAATTTCACCTCCTTAACTGCCAAAATAGCGTCTAGAAAAATATTATCAGACGGCGAGTGACTTGTCAAGAAGGTTTTTTTGCAATAGTCTTTTGAAATTTGGAAATCATAAAATAGAATACTTTTTTTACCTTATATTGACAACTAAGGAAAATTTTGATATAATCACCATCAACAGAATCTTCAAAGCAGTTTCCACATGGAGGTCAATTTGATGATGTGCATAAAGGAGAAATCGCTTTAGCCTTGGACCCTCTAGTATTTATGTTGTCTATAGTCAGCCTGTGGGCTGAAATCAGAGCAGGACAAGATTTTTGACGAACTAACAAAAAGCAGCGTCGCGCCAGAGAGCGAGGCGGAAGCCTCTTCCCAGGCCGCGCCGGAGGACGACAGTGCTGATATCAGTGGCACCTTGACCCTGAAAGCCCCCGGATAGTTTTTATTGGGAGAGATGGATTAAGCATTTCAACAAGAAATACCCCAACGTAGAGGCAAACCTGGTGGGAGCGGGCACAGACCGCACTGTTTACGCCCAGCAGACCATTGTGGAATTGATGGGCGGCGAAGCCCCGGCGGACTTGGTGGATTTGAACTATTTGCCCTATTATGAATGCGTGGAAAGCGGCATGTTTGAAAACCTGTTGATCTGGATGGATACAGCCAAAGCAAAATCCATTGACAAAAGTGACTGTGAGTCCTAAAATTTTGGCAAATAAGAGTTTTAATTGACAAAAAAGAGTATTCATACCCATAAGGAGGCATTACGATGCGTGTCAAACCTCTCATGTCCATTTTGCTGTTAGCCTTGCTACTGGCAAATATTTTATTGGGATGTCAATCCGAGCAAGACAAAATATATGATGAACTGACAAAAGATTCAAGCAGTGCAGGTCTGTCCAGCCAAATAGAAGAATTAAGCAGCCTTGAGGAGGACGATTTGAAGGGAGAACTTACCCTTATAGATACCTACACAGGAGACAGAAATGTGGGCTTGCCAGCCATCGCACAAGAATTCATGAAACTGCACCCGAAAGTTCAAATAAAGATAGAAGCGGGCATCCCGGTCAGCGAGCTTGAAACGCCGGGCGCGTATGAGAATTTCATGCAGCAGATTGCCGTGGAGCTTATGAGCGGTGAGGCTCCGGATATAATGGGCACGCTAGGGAACCTCACACCTCGTGATTGCGCATCCGCAAACCTGCTCTATGACCTATACCAATGGATGGAGCAGGATGAGAATTTTGTTTTGGATGACTACTATCGAAATCTATTTGAGGCTTTAGAGTATGACGGGAAACTGTTCACTCTGCCCATTGGCTTTTCCTGCGATGTAGTCTTTTTGAACCAGCACATTTTAGACGGCTTGGGAATAAAGCTGGAACCTTGGGATTCACTTGACTATACAGATATTCTGTCCATTTCCCGACAGGCAGAGGAGGAGGGGCTGGTAGCGGAAGACTATACCTTAGAATATATGGGTCTTAATAGCGGGTATTCGCTTTTTTATCAGGTTGAAATTCCGGATTTTATTAACATGCAGGAGAGCACTGTTCGTTTTGACTCCCCGGAATTTATTGATTATCTAAACGCCACAAAAGGAATTCTCTCTAGCCAAGAAATGGATGGCAGTGTAGTAACTTTAAGCGGCTCAAAATTTGTGAATGAGTTTGCGGAATCCAATGAATCAAGTAATACCTCCCTCTTTTTTAAGACAAGCATTGGGTTGGAAGATTTGACAACACTGGCTTATCCTCCTGAGGGCTGTGTCGGACCACTTTTGCTGACATCCCGACAAGGCACAGTTGCCTTTTACCCATCGCCTGCCCTCTCTGTTCCCACCAGCTGTAAAGATCCAGAATTGGCTTGGGAATTCCTGAAATTCTGCATCGCACCAGTAGAAAAGGCCGCCTACTGGAATCAATATCGACCGGATGGCAGCGTGGACATTGCGCGCGGTGTGTTGCCTGTCGCAAAAGAAAACATGCGCGCTTACGGCGATTTGTATGCACAGATTTGTGCGGCAAGGGAAGAAAAACAGAGTGGCGGGACAACAAGCTTTGCCCCCAACACATCCGACTCTCCATTGGTACAGCCTTTTTGGGATAACTTTTCTGAGTTTGTCTCTTCTGCAAACGCTACTAAGGGATATTACTTTGGGCTGTCAACTATAGTTGACCCGATTTTATTGGATTTTTACAGAACGGATTCCCTTTCTCCTGAGAATTGCGCAAAATTGATGCAGGAGAAAGCAGGACTCTATTTTGGAGAGAGATAAAACGCCAACTATTTGGATATGACGTGCTTACTGCAGAGTAAAACGTGTAACAAGACCTTACTCTATCTGCAGTGAAAATAGGATAGTAATGAACAACTGAACAACCGTTGTATGGATCATTGGTCAATTTCTCTGGTCAATTTCTCTGCTGTATTAAATATCTTTAGGGGAAATGACAAAAGCACGTTCTCATATTTTGCGGGGTCAGATAACGTAAACTGAGAGATTCATATGGCTATGTTCAAAAAGTAAGAACGGTAACTTGAATAATAATGTTAACCAATTTTACTTGTATTAAAGAACAGAAGGGAGGATGATGTATGAAAAAGCTTAACAAGGCAATCGGGAAAGCAAAGGTCAAAACATACTTTGACCTCCGCATTGTAGCGTGTGAATGCTATTATAACTGCGGTGGGTGTATTTGTTACTGCCCCACAAATAGCGTTGCAACGACTGTCAGTGGTACCACTAGTGTTCGTTATCAGCAGAGTGCCTTACAAGAAACGCTTGCAAGGCAATAAGCAGAAATATTTGCGCAGATCCTTAATTAGGAATTTCTTGACGATGTACTCATGTTCATAGGGGAAGTTATTCATGATAATGAGTAACAAGTTTTGATTTCGTGCATAAACTGCTTAAATTTTATTTGTTTACTGCAGAATGGGGAGGATCTTGCTTATATGGTTCTCCCTCATTTTGTGTTTCTAATTATAAAAAACTGTACAGCCCTTTGTGGATTTGAAAATGTAATGGATTTGAAAATGTAATTGTAACTCTATTCAATCCACTATAACTGAAATTCTAATGAAAAGGTAGTCGTAATTATGTTAAAAAAGTATATTTCCCTTCCCATAGGTGATTTCTGCTACGATGCGGGTGAGGGTACTTTGAGTGTTGCCAAAGGCAAGGAACCAAATGAGGCAACGGATTCCCTTGCGTTAGTTAGGTATATTGAACATCCTGCAACACAAAAGGTTGAAGAACTTTTGAAAACCTCATTATCCACACTTGTTCTCCAAGTAACACAGAACTGCAATTTACGTTGTGATTATTGCGCATACTCAGGAAAATACTATAATCGTGTTCATTCTATTAAGAGGATGACCCTAGATATAGCTCAAAGGGCTATCGATTTTTTCTTTTCCCATACTCAAGATTCGAGAGATGTTGTTATTGGGTTTTATGGCGGTGAACCGCTTTTAGAAATGGCTTTGATTAAGGAATGTGTTGCTTATATAAAAAGTGCATATTGGGGCAAAAGTGTTAGTTATATAACAACCACGAATGCAACTCTATTAACAGGAGAAGTTGTTGATTTTCTTGTAAACAATGATGTAAGTGTCATGGTCAGCTTTGATGGGCCCAAAGAAATTCATGACATAAATCGACATTTCGAAAATGGGAGAGGCTCCTTTGATCTCATCATGAAAAATTTGATGCAGATTAAGGAAAGATATCCCGAGTTTTACGCTAAGATACAGACGAACACTGTTCTCGCTCCAGAGGAAGATTACTCCTGTGTAAAAGAGTATTTTGATGCGGACACTATTATATCGGAATTATCGTCTAAATTGTCTTTGGTTCGTCCTGATGACTCAAAAGTGGTTGTAAAATATTCAGATAGATTGTTAGAAATACAAAATGAAGAAATCACCAAAGTGCTTTTATGGATGTTAAAAAAGATTAGGAAAGATCAAGTGTCAAAACTCTATCATTCGTATAATTTGTCGCTTCGGCAAAAATACAACCATCTATATCTCTATCGACATAAAAGGGAAGTTGGGCATCCGGGCGGGCCTTGCATACCTGGATACAAAAAGGTTTTTGTTGATGTTAGTGGAAACTTTTATCCTTGTGAAAAGGTGTCGGAATGTGAAGAAACTAGGATTGGATCGATAATGAACGGTTTTGATTACGACAAAATTGTGGATATGCTCAATATTGCACGCCTAACAGCGGATGAATGCAGCAAGTGCTGGTGTTTTACATTTTGCAATCAGTGTGTTGCATCCAGTATGGAACATAACAAGGTATCAAGGGATAAAAAACTTAGTATGTGCGCTGCCGTTCGGGCGAATACGGAACAATTTTTAAAGGAAATAGCTTTTCTACGGTATTTTGGATGTGATTTGGAAAGAGCGGAAAAATAGAAATAGTATACCGCAGAGCCATTTAGAAAGGTGTGGTCATGTATTATGAAACTAGCGGTTTTCCCTGTAACGAAAGATATAGCTGCACTTGTTCGACACAGCGACTTTTTGCAGAAGTATAAAAGTATCCATTTTATTTCACCTCCCGGCTTGATAAAGGAAGGCTCGGATTTATCGGAAGTGGATTTCGGCGTACCTACAGGAATCATGATTACAAATGATCTGCCTGCAGCATTGGCTGACTCTGATAGCATTCTCTTGAGTTACTCTGAACATGTAATTGACCCGATTGTTTATTTAAATGTGACAGAGCTTGCGCGGGAGAAGAAGAAAAGTATATTGTTTACTTCGGAACTTCTTGAATATTTAGGTGAAAAATATGAGCTCCAGGAAACTGATGCAATCATTGACTCGCAGCCAGAACAATTTGGAGATGAGGATAAATTAGACGAGCACCTTTATCGTATTCCTGTCCCGGTAGTTGCAGTGGCTGGAATTGGATTTAACTGTGATAAGTTTAGCATCCAGATGAAATTAAACAGTTATTTCAAAACTGAAGGATACAAAGTGCTGTGCTTTGGCAGCAATGCTCTCTCCCCACTTGCAGGGATAAATTCTTTTCCTAAATGTGCTATATCGAGTAATTTAGGCATCAAACAAAGGATTCTTGCGTTTAACCATCATGTATATGATACAGCTCTAAAGGAAAACCCGGATCTGATTATTATCGGCGTTCCAGGAGGTATAATGGAATGCAATCCCAGACTGTTTGAATTTTGGGAAGAAATTCCATTGATCGTTTTTTCTGCACTGGAAGTTGATGCTTCTGTGATAAGCTTATATTCTTATCCATATTCCAACAATTTTTTTGAAGAAATCATGAAAACCTGTAGATACAAATATGGGTTTCTTCCGACTGTATACAATATTTGCAATATGGATTATGATTTCTCTACCGAATCAGAAAGAAACATTTTCTCTAGGATCCCACGTGATGCCTTTATGAAAAAAATCTTTTCTAAAATTGAAAAGAATAAATTTAATGTTTTGTCAACAGAACTTGTCGGAAACGACGAAATGATGTTTCGAAAAATTCTTGCAGAATTGGAGTGAGGAAAACATGCTATCCAAGGCCTCAATACAAAGAGATGTATGTGACTGGCTTTGTAAAAACAATTCAAAAGCAGTTACATCTTTTGAAACGAGTTTGTGTTCTAGAACCAATGATTTTGAACCTGTTCAAGTAGCATATGCCATTTTGATGTGTGAACAGGAATATGGCATTTCGATAGAAAAAATGTTTGACACGATTAAGGTAATTTCTGTGAATTCAATTGTTGATTTCATTTTCATGAATGGGAAGTCGCACTGCAATGAGAGCAATGAAAAATAAGACAATTTGCGATGCTGGATCTGTATCAAGAATGCTTGTTGGAAATAAAAAAAACAGACATACATTTAAACGTGTTTTATCATATCTCAAGCCTTTTAAAAAAGAATTCGTACTGGTTGGTTTAACAATGCTGGTTTCTGTCGTTATAGGTTTCTTCCAGCCGCTAGTCATCCAAGCCATCACTGATGACGGTATGCTCCAGCAAAATATGATTGTAATTGTGCGTTCTGTCTTTGTGCTGATAGTACTTATAGTGGTGAACCAAACTATTGATCTCTGGCAGACTCGTATTTTCGTAGACGTACATAATAAGTCCTACTATGCTGTTTTCCACCAGGTTTTTGAGAAGCTCCTGCACCTAAAAAAAACATATTTCGAGGATAAAAATAACACAGAAATTTTGAGTTTCCTACAGATGGACGTATCTCAGGTCTCCTCCATTACCGACCGTTATATAGCTATGAGTGCAAGCTATATTTTCAGGATCATCAGCGGTTTAGTGGGCCTTTTCGTCATCAGTTGGAAGCTGGCCCTGGTAGTGCTAGCCATGGTACCTGTGAAGTTTTTTCTGGTGAAGGGTATGTCAAAGCGCCGGGAAGATGCGATGGACGAATTGTTAGATTCCAGTAGGGATTTCTCCCGCTGGTTCGGGGATAACCTTAATGGTGTGGATGAAATCAAACTTTGGAACTTGTTCCAATCTAGGGAGAAAATTTTCTCGGAAAAACAATGGGAACTGCTGAAGTTAGAGAAAAAAGGCACAATGATTGATGGGTGGAATACTTTCTGGGAAGTGCTGCTGGAGTGGTCAGTGACCATTGTGCTATATTTGTTGGGCGGCTGGCTCATCTGCACAGGCAGTTTGACCATCGGTGCAGTGTTTGCATTTTCTAGTTATTCTGTCTATGTGACCGGGCCCGTGTCTGCGCTCATCAACCTGAAAATGTACTTTGCGCGCATCGCGCCCTCGGCCCGCAGGCTGTTTCAGTTTTTGGATATGGAGACAGAGCTGGATTCCGATAGAAAACATATTGAAAACAAGCCGCCAAAATTGGAGTTTCGGGATGTGGCGTTCTGTTATGAGGAGAACCGACCTATCCTGCAAGGGATAAATTTTACGGTGGATCCGGGTGAAAAAATCGCCATTATCGGCCAGAACGGCAGCGGAAAATCAACCATCCTTAACATACTTCTGCGCTTTTACCTGCCTGACGCAGGACAAGTGCTGGCGGACGGGATAGATGTGAATTCCCTGTCTTTGGAGAGTTACCGTAGCCTGTTTTCCGTGGTCAGCCAGGAACCTTATCTGTTTTTGGGTGACATCCTTGAGAATGCAGATTTGACCGGGAAGGCAACACCGGAACAGTTGCGTGCTGCCTTAAAAGATAGTGGCGTGGCAAGCTACATAACCCGTATGCCCGACGGGGAAAAGACCCAAATTGGGCGTAACGGAGCAAAGCTATCTGGCGGAGAGAAGCAAAAACTGGCGGTGGCCCGCGCCTTGCTGAAGGATGCACCTGTGGTAATTTTAGATGAAGCTACCTCTGGGTTCGATGTGGAATCGGACGCCTATCTGCATGACATCATCGTGAACCAGATGCGGGAAAAGTCTGTGATTATGATAACCCATCATTACAATAATTTGGAGGGGATGGGCAAGGTGTATCGGTTAAATGACGGTGTGTTGACGGAAGTCCGTGCAACAGAAGGAGAGGCTAATCTTGATGAGAAAGAAAAGTAGTGTCTACTGGTTCTTCCTGCTGCCCAGCCTGCTGGGGGTGCTGCTGTTCTACGCCATCCCCTTCCTGTTCTCCCTGTACTACGCTCTGGTAGACAACATGGGGGCCCAGAAATTCGTAGGCTTGTAGAACTTTATCGACACCCTGACGAACTCCCTGTTCCAATCGGCGGTGCTGAACACCACCATCTTCATCGCCCTCTCTGTACCTTTGGGCATGGCCCTTTCCCTGTTTTTATCCCTGTGCCTTCAGGGCATGAAAAGGGGCCGCGCCCCGGCCACCATGCTGATGCTTTTGCCCCTAGTAGTGCCCTCGGGCGCCATCGTGTATTTCTGGAAGGTGCTTTTTGACGCCAACGGCCTTGTGCAGAAGCTACTTTTGCAGATGGGCTTCGAGCACGAGGTGGTAGCCCAAAACGGCTGGGCCATGGGTGTGCTGGTGGCCGTGTTCCTGTGGAAGAACGTAAGCTATAATATCGTGCTGTTTTGGTCGGGCCTCAACTGGATACCCAAAACCTACTACGAACAGATGGCCCTGGAGGGCGCGGGGAAGTGGAAGCAGTTTACGAACGTGACGTGGATCTACCTGAGCCCCACTACCTTCGTCGTGCTGTTAATGAGCATTGTCAACTCATTCAAAGTGTTCAAAGAGGTCTACATGCTCTACGGCGCGTACCCCAGCCCGAACATCTATATGCTGCAGCACTACATGAACAACCAGTTCCTGTCGCTGAACATGCAGAAGCTCTCCAGCGCGGCATACATCTTGTTCTTAGTCATCGGCATCGTGCTTCTCATCGTCTTCTACGCCCAAAAACGCGTCACCGACGCCTACCAGTAAGGGGGTGTTCACATGAAAACCCGACACATTCCCTCTATGATCTGCATCATGGTCTCGGCGGCGGTGGCCGTGTTCCCCATCGTGTTCATCTTTGTCAATTCCTTCATGAGCGGCAGCGAGATCGTCAGCCGCTATTCGGCCGAGATTTTGCCGACAAATGCAGATGATTTTACTTCCCACGGCATCCACTTCGTGCGCTTTGGGCTGCTGCCCCGCGAGTTCACCTTAGACCAGTACAAGCAGCTGCTCCTGCAGAGCCCGGGGTACCTGCGCATGTTCTGGAACTCGGTGCTGCTGGTGGTGCCGGTGCTCATCGGCCAGTGCGTCATCGCGCCGCTGGCGGCCTACGCTTTCGAGAACATCAAGTGGAAATATAAAGAAGCTATCTTCTTCATGTACATCATCGTCATGCTCATGCCCACGCAGATATTGCTGGTGCCAAACTTCATCGTGGCGGGGTGGCTGAACATCCGGGAGTCGTACCTGGCCATCATCCTGCCGGCGCTGTTCCACCCGCTGGGGGTGTTCCTCATCCGGCAGCAGCTGAAAAACTTTCCGAAAGAGTGCCTGGAAGCCGCCGCCCTGGACGGGGCGGGGCCCTGGCGCACCTATTGGTACATCGTGCGGTCGAACCTGAAATCGGTGGTGGCGGCGCTGGTGGTGCTGCTGTTCGCGGACAACTGGAACATCGTGGACCAAGCGGTTGTTTTTATTAAAAACACCTTCGATAATCCCCTGTCCGTGTACCTGGGCAACGTGGTGACGGGCGACCCGGGCATGTTCTTCGCGGTGTCGGTGTTCTACCTGATACCGGCGCTGCTGGTGTTCCTCTTAGGCCAGGATTATCTCACGGAAGGCATCGCGCTGTCCAGCGTGAAGTCGTGAAAGGAGGGGTTTTTGTGGCGAACAGTGGCAAGCATCATGCGGAACCCGTGAAAAAGGAACAAAAAGTGAAAACCTCCCGGATGGTGTATTTATGCATAGCGGCTGTATATTTCCTGGTAGTAGTGGGGGCCACAGCCTACAGCCTGACCGCCTATCAGGACAGTCTGCCTCGTGTGAAGCTGGTAAAATCCGCCGGGGGGCGGCTGCCCCCGGAATGCCTCATAGACGGGCCAGAGGGAAAAATCATGAACACCGTGGAGCGCCAGGACGGCCCCTGGGGCAAGCGATATGTGATAAAGCAGTTGACCATTTACGCCTGTCAGGAGCTGCCGGACGGGGGTTTCTTTATGTACGAAGCCATCAATGGCGAGAATCCCGTTGTGCGCGGCACTACTGCGGATTTCCTCTGGGACGGCATGGAAGTCCGAATCGCGTAGGAGGGGAAAGAAATGGCAAGTTTGCAGCTAAAAAATTTGAAGAAGATCTATCCGCACAGTGCCAATACCCGCAAAGGGACAGAGAAGGAGACAAACCTTCAGATCACCGATGAGGGCGTTGTAGCGGTGCAGGAATTCAACCTGGACATCGCCGACAAGGAGTTTGTGGTGCTGGTGGGGCCCTCGGGCTGCGGCAAGACCACCACTTTGCGCATGGTGGCCGGGCTGGAGGAGATCACCGCCGGGGAGCTCTACATCGACGGCAAACTCATGAACGATGTGGAGCCCAAGGACCGGGACATCTCTATGGTGTTTCAAAGCTATGCCCTGTACCCACACATGAAAGTCTGGGAGAATATCGGCTTCCCCCTGAAGCTGCGCAAGGTGGATAAGGCCACTATCCGCAGGCGTGTGAAAGAGGTGGCAGAAATTTTGGATATTTCCGAATACTTAGACCGCAAGCCCAAGGAGCTTTCCGGCGGGCAGAAGCAGCGAGTGGCTATCGGTCGGGCCATTGTGAGGGAGCCAAAGGTGCTGCTGATGGACGAACCTCTCTCCAACCTGGATGCCAAGCTGCGCAACCATATGCGCACGGAGATTATCAAGCTACGACAGAAGATAAACACCACATTTATCTATGTTACCCACGACCAGACGGAAGCTATGACTCTGGGCGACCGCATCGTCATTATGAAGGACGGCTTTATCCAGCAGATCGGCACGCCCCAGGAAGTCTTTGACCACCCGGCGAATTTATTTGTGGCAGGCTTTATCGGTACGCCGCAGATGAACTTCTTTGAAGGCGAGCTGCTGCAGGACGAGGACGGTTACAGCATCACCGTGGAGGGCCAACCCATGGCGCTGCCTCTGGAGAAGCAGAACCGTCTGGCTGCAGGGAGTGTGCAGCCCCAGAAGATAAAAGCGGGAGTGCGGCCCGACTACCTGTACCCCGCCGGGGACGGGAAGGGTCTGGCCGCCAAAGTCGAGGTCACAGAAATGATGGGAAGTGAGGTGCACGTACACTGCTCGGTGGACGGGAAGGAGGCGGTGCTCATTGTGCCTACTGTGAATAAGGATGGCCGGCACTTCCAGCCGCCTGGGGTGGGGGAACAAATCTCCATTGGCTTTAGAGCAGAATTGTGCCACTTGTTTGGCGAGGACGGACGGAATTTGGAGTTGTGAAGAATTTAATTCTTAGCACTGCTCTATGAGAAGAGGAGGCAATAGATATAGACATTGTAGTGATCGACAACTGGATCTCCCCCACAAGCCTACATGAAAAAACTGGACGAAACATTCGGGTAATGCAGATACAGGACGGAAAGTGCATCCCCCAAACAGATACAGGCAGTAGCAACTCACACGGCACCATCTGCGCCTCCATCCTGGCCGAAGCTTTGCCGGAACATATCCATCTCACAGGCTACTCCTGCCTCGGCGATGATGGACGGCCTTCGTTGGATGGGGTTTGCATGGCACTTGAAATCTGCCTGGGGAAACGGCCTGCATATATCAGTATGAGTATCGGTAGCGAAAACTGGCTGGAAACGGAAGAACTAGCTGAATTGACAAAAAAGCTCGCTGGTGCGGGTACTCATATCTTTGCCGCCTGCGCCAACAAAGGGCATATCGCTTTCCCGGCAGCATACCCGTGGGTGCTCGGCGTGCGCTACGAGGCTGGCATTTCTGGGCTTTATCGGGAGGAAAACTCGCCCATTGGGTGCAACATTGTCGTAGGCGATTTTTCTTCCTGCGTGCTGGACAAAATGGCCGAAGAAAATCCTTTCTTCGAGTGCCGCACTAATAGTATGGCTACTCCGTATGCCTTGGAAAAAATAGTCTCAGAGGCTGTTCCTCTGTCTGATCTTCCACGAAGGGCAGGCCAGAAAATGGCAGAGATTCCAAAGAAACTGCTCATGCCGGTTGTGGCGGTCACTGGCCCTGTGGGAAAAATGAAAGAACTTCTGGCCTTGCTCCAGAAGGAAAGCTATCAGGCAGCGCTGCTCACAGACCGGGCGGAAACAGATTGGGTGGATATGGTTTTACATGTTGAGGTCGAGGGTTTTGCATCATGGGTAAAGCCACTGGCGGAAGCCGGAATTTTGCTGTTGGACGTGTCGGGAGAGTTGGCAAAGTTGAAACATTTCAGCGACTATGATGTTGATTTGGGGCAAAAAGACACGCAAACAGCATACATGGAGATCCTACAGTTTTTTGGAACTGCCGAGGAGAAAGGAGGATGAGTCAGATTGCCCGGGTAGAGGCGACATTAACGTAACGAGGAGTGAACAAGTATTTTCCCTTCTCAGTGCTGCAGCAAACTGCGGCGCTGTAA
>Ga0224740_10400_pt1 | contig 12315 bp, 8 predicted proteins | sample LIM_E_Water_Bulk_FD_161634 | JGI IMG/M metagenome (GOLD analysis project Ga0224740, IMG submission 161634) | Enriched cells from gastrointestinal tract of the lab mouse from Pacific Northwest National Laboratory (PNNL), Richland, Washington... | ecosystem: Host-associated > Mammals > Digestive...
TTTTCGGGAAGCATATTTGGGAGTAATCAAATCCTGGCCGGATATATAGGAGATATTTTTGGCCCGGAAGATCTCATCCGGATTCCTCTCCTTGACAGTAGACCATTCCAGGTGGATTTTTGCTTCCGGATTGGTCATTTTTACACCCAGAGCAAAGGCATTGATGTTGGCTGTCATACCATAGATGGGATAATCGGCCAGATAGCCTACATGGGGAGTATCTGTCAGAATACCGGCTAAAGCTCCTGTCAGGAATTTTGCTTCATAGAGACGGCCATAATAAGTCCGCAGATGTCCGCTGTAGGTGTGAAGAGAGCAGTTTAAAAGCTTTACCTCCGGATAGTGGATGGCGGCTTTGATGCTTGCTCCCAGGAGTTTCGGGGTAGTGGTAAAGATAACCTTACACCCTTTGACAACTGCTTCCTCTATAGCTTTCAATCCCAATTCTTCTGAGTTGATATTGTCATAGCACAGAGTTTCCGCCTGAGCGCCGAACACTTGGTTCAGATGCTGCCGGCCCAGTTCATGTCCGTAAGTCCAGCTTGAGGTTTCCGCTGTTTTATCGTGGAGAAATGCAATTTTTAAGGGAGCAGGAGCAACTGGAATCAGACGGCTGATTACAGGCTTTCCGGTCTCGGCATCAGGCTGCATACTAAACTCCAAAGGTACTTTGCCAGGATAAAGCTGAAAATCTTTCCAGAGCTTGGTTATTTCACTTCGGATCTGGCTGTGAGATTTATCCCACAGGTTTTCATATCCATAGAATTCCAGATAGAGAAGGAAAGCATCGCCGGAGGTAAGAGACAGCTTTCGTCCTCCTTTTTCTTCAAATACATCTGTAAAATGAATATAAGCAGAATGAAAATCCAGCTTTTCATCATCACTCCAGACATGATCCGATTGTTTTCCCATAAGCTTTAAGAGCTTCGGAAAGCTTCCTTCCTGACTGAACCAGAGATAGTTGATGGCAGTCAGCTTGTAGAAGTCCAGGAATTCATAGTAGATACAAACTTCTTTGGAATCATTTTTTTCAGGAAGAATTCGAGTTACCTGTCCGCTAACGCTGACAGCGCCGGAATATTTCAGGACACTGACACGTTTGTTTCCTTCGATGACGTAGAAACGATTCATAAATTCACAGGCTTTAATGGGATCCCGAATTCCTTCTTCCAGGTGGGAGTGGTAGAGTGAGCTCCATTTGGATGCAAATTCGGAATCTTCAGGTAGAAGAGGCATAAAGTTGCCGGCAAATGCCTGAGTTCTTCCGGCAGTTTTTGTACCTGCAATTTGATCCAGAGGAATTTCCACCAAGCCCAGATCCACCTCTGAGCTGGTTTTGGTAAAGGAGAGGATTTCATCCAATACCTGCAGATAGGGATAGCTGCCCTTTAGCAGAGAAGTCCGGTATGCTTTTTGCGCTAATTTTCTTGCTTTTGCGTATTCTTCCATATTATTTAAGATTCTCCTTTCCTTATCTATGGGGTATTTCGAGGAAATTCAAAAACAGTCCGTTCATAAGCGTTGATCACTGTAGTATTTTGATAAGTGCAGGTTCGAGGAACACGATAATTGTAGGACAAATGCACATGTCCATGAACGAAATAGGAGGGGGAATAACGCTCCATAAGTCCTAAAAACCCCTGAAATCCCTGATGGGGCAGATTTTCCTCATCATTGAGATGATATGCAGGGGCATGAGCCAGCAGAATATCAAATCCTTTGTGACGCTTCAGAGAGTACCACAGACGCCGGATGCGGGCATTCATCTGCCTTTGCGTATACTGGTGAGGACCGTCCTTATAGCGCATGGAACCGCCAAGGCCCAGAATGCGGATACCCTCATGTACATAGATTTGATCCTCCACACAAATGCAGCCATAAGGAGGAGAAACCTCATATACGGCATCGTGATTCCCATGAACATACAACACGGGTCCTTTAAAAAAGGTGGCCAGAAAGGAGAGATAGAGAGGGCTGAGATCGCCGCAGGAGAGGATAAGATCAATCTTCGAGAGCTTCTCCTTACTGAAATCATCCCATAGATATTTGGATTCCGTGTCTGAAATTGCTAAAATTTTCATAGAGCTTCTTCCTTTGTCCAAGGGATTAAAAACAGAGCTGCGCAAGACAAGCCCCTGGCCTTTCATACTTTAGAAATTTTATTGGAAAAGCCTATTATCTTACCTTGCGACAGCCCTGTTCCCTAAGAGTTCTTCTATTAACCGCTGCTGCTTAATTCCTGAACAGTAACTATTAACCTTTCCCGAATTTCCATCCGGATTTTGGAAGGCTATTTTGATCATGAGTACTGAAGTATCGGCTTACCGTGACTGCTTCGCAATCAGCTTGCGGATTTTCTCGGTAGGCGTATTAATGCTGTCTGCGGAAAAATCATGATTCAAAGTATCAATGATTCTCGCTAAAAATTTTGTCATATCTGCCTCAGTGTAATAAGGCTTGGAAAGAAGCTCCGGAGAGCGGTAATTCAGATTCGTAGTCACAATACGGGTAATAAACCCTTTTTCATAATAATCATCGAATTTTTCAAAACCATCCGTAAACAAACCGAAGGTACAGCACACGTACACATGCTCTGCCCCCCGTTCTTTCATCTGCTTTGCCACATCCAGCATACTTCCGCCGGAGGAAATCATATCATCAATAATGATAACATCCTTGCCGACAAGGGAATCGCCCAAGAACTCATGTGCCACAATGGGATTCTTGCCATTGATAATCGTGGAGTAGTCCCGGCGTTTGTAGAACATCCCCAGATCAATCCCCAGTACATTGGAAAAGTAAACGGCACGCTCCATGGCACCTTCATCGGGGGCAATAATCATCAGATGCTCATTGTCAACCTTTAATTCCGGCTCCGTGCGAAGAAGTGCCTTGATAAACTGGTAAGGCGGCTGGAAATTGTCAAAGCCATTTAAGGGAATCGCATTCTGTACTCTTGGATCGTGGGCATCAAAGGTAATGATATTATTCACACCCATATTGCGCAGCTCCTGAAGAGCGATAGCGCAGTCTAAGGATTCCCGGTTGCTGCGTTTGTGCTGACGGCCTTCATAGAGGAAGGGGACTACCACATTGATCCGGTGAGCTTTCCCGGTAGCGGCGGAAATCATACGCTTTAAATCCTGGTAGTGATCATCCGGTGACATGTGGTTCTCGTGGCCGCAGACCTTATAGGTGATGCTGTAATTGCATACATCCACCATGATAAAAAGGTCGCTTCCCCGGACAGACTCTTCATAGCGCCCCTTGGCTTCGCCTGTTCCGAAACGAGGGCAGGAGCATTTGACCAGATAAGAATCTTGGGCATATTCCTGAAAATAGATATTATCCCGATGCTGCTTGTTGGCTGTTCTACGGAACTTTACCAGATGCTTGTTCACCTTTTTTGCAAAATCTATGCAGCTGTCCAAAGCTGCAATTTTCAAAGGGGCTACTGGTAAAATATTATCAAACTGATTGGTTTCCGACATATTGATCCTCCGAATAGGGGGTATCCGACTGGCACGATATCCCGGCTGATATAATTGTGTAAAATATTCTAATAATTTTATAACATCTTTCAGGGGGGAACGTCAAGATAATCAGAAAATTTTTACGGCAAAACACAATTGATTCGGTGAAATGGAAATGATATACTGCTTGTAGATGAAAGGAAACGGAGGAGGTTTCGAAACGATATTCCTGACAAGATTAACATGGTATTCGGATACCGGACAAGCATGTCTATGAAAAATAAGAATACTTTGGAAATTGCACATAAGTATTGCTAAAAGCTGCAGCATGAGAGGAAAGCGGAATTATGGATTACAATTCGAATATTAAGTATATCATACGACAGATGCACCGGGAAGAATATCCATTGCTAAATGACTTCCTGTACGAAGCAATTTATATTTCGGACGGAATGGAACCGCCGCCCAAAAGGATCAGAAATACTCCGGAATTACAAGAATATGTTGTTGATTTTGGAACAAGGGAGCATGACAAGGCTTTTGCTGCGGAGATCGAGGGAATGATTGCGGGCGCTGCCTGGGTGCGGATTATGCATGATTACGGACATATTGATGACGACGCACATTCCATTGCAATAGCGGTACGCAAAGCATACAGAGGCTTGGGAATCGGGACGAAAATGCTGAAAGAATTGTTTGAATCATGAAAAAGAATGCGGAAAAAACAAATGTTATGAGAATACTGGAACAAAAGAAAATAAATTATGTAAGCCATTGCTACGCAGATACCGGGGTCATTAGCGGCATTGAGGTTGCCGCCGTTCTTAAGCAGGATCCGAACCAGGTGTTTAAAACGCTGGTGACTATTGGAAGTTCCAATAACAATTATGTGTTCTTAGTTCCTGTTCAAAAAGAGCTGAACTTAAAAAAGGCGGCGAAATCCGTAGGTGAAAAAAGTATCGGCATGCTTAAATCAAAGGATTTACTGCCACTCACAGGATACATTCATGGCGGCTGTTCGCCCATTGGAATGAAAAAGCAGTTTCGAACAGTCATTGATGCATCAGCAAAGAACCTTGACACCATTATTTTCAGCGGAGGAAAGATAGGCTATCAGGTGGAAATGTCTTTGGATGAGCTTAAAAAGGCTTTAAGATTTGAAGTGGAAGACATTGTTGAGACTACCTAGCCGGATGAGGTACTTAAGCTTTAGATGAGTGAGTATTTTAGAGATTCTTGCAGTAAAGGAGTATGAGATGACAATCGAAGAAATTGTTCATGGTGAATCTAAAAATATCGAGTTTAAGGTAATGCTTCCAAAGGATTCGGAAAAATATACAAAGACGATTGTGGCGTTTGCCAATACCCAGGGGGGCCGCCTGATTATAGGCATTGATGATGAGACACATGAAGTGGCGGGGGTGGACGGTGATGCTGCTTTTCAGATTATGGACAAAATTGCCAATGCGGTTTCCGACTCCTGTATACCGCAGATTGTTCCGGATATAGAACTTCAGACAGTGGACAATCGAACGGTTGTTGTTGCCACGGTCATACCTGGTCCGAACAGGCCGTATTATCTGAAATCGAAGGGAAAAGAAAATGGGACGTTTATTCGGGTCGCAGGTACATCCAGGCCTGCACATCCTGAAAAGATTAAAGAGCTTGAAATGGAGGGTGCTCGAATTTCCTGGGATGAATTGACCTGTGTGGGCTATGAGGCGACAGAAAAGGAAATAAGAAAGCTTTGCAGAGATATTATGAAGTATCGGGAGAGGGCAGGTCTGCCGGGACATAAGGTGACACGCACTCAGCTTGTTAATTGGAAGCTTTTGAAAAATGGGGAAGATTCTTTTCTTGCGTCAAATGCCTTTGTTTTGCTGACATCTGATTATTTTCCTTTTTCCAAAACCCAGTGTGCCGTATTTAAGGGGAAGGAGAGAAGGGTTTTTCTTGATAAGCGTGAATTTACGGGACCCATTTATGAGCAAATTGAAAATGCAGCGGCATTTGTTTTACGAAATATTCAGTTGGGTGCAAGGATTGAAGGTCTAATCAGGAAAGAGGATTATGAGCTTCCGGTGGAAGCGATTCGTGAAATGATCATCAATGCACACTGTCACCGCAACCTGTCTGATTCTTCTTGTGTGCAGGTGGCGGTATATGATGATCGGCTGGAGGTTACATCTCCGGGCGGGCTTTATAATGGCATTACTTATGAAGAGGTAATGAATGGACGTTCAAAGCTTCGGAATAGGGTGATTGCACATATTTTTAATCAGATGGGGCTTGTGGAAGCTTGGGGAACCGGTATAAAGAGAATTATGGAAGCCGCAGAAGAATACGAACTTCCGACTCCCAAAGTACAGGTTTTTGACGATATGTTTCGAATTAATCTTTATCGCAGACGTTTATCGGAGGCTTGGGTGAGCTACAGTGATTTGCTGCGGGATCGTCCGTCTGGCATCAGAGAGTTCGGCGAAAGAATCGAGGAAAGTTCGGAGAAAGTTCGGAGAAAGTTCGGAGAAAGTTCGGAGAAAGTTCGGAGAAAAAAGGGAGAAAATTCGGAAGAGAATGTGGTTTTGTTAAATGAGACCCAGAGTAAGATACTGGAATTGATTCGGAAAAACAGCAGAATATCAGCTAAGGCACTGGCGGAATTGCTTTCTGTCTCTTCACGAGCTGTTGAGAAGAACATAAAATTACTAAAGAATCAGGGATTTTTGATTCGGCATGGTTCCCCCAAAAGCGGATACTGGGAAGTTATAAACAAATAGCAGATTAGTCAATGCGGTAAGAAGTGAAGTCGTAAAGGAGTATACGAATCCATGATAAAAAGGAAAGAGCACATCATCCATCAAATAGAACCAGGAAGTATTGCAGAGGAATTGGAGTTAGAGCCGGGGGACGTTCTGGTATCGGTAAACGGCCAGAATATACATGATATTTTTGACTATCATTACCTTATTAATGAGGAATATTTAGAACTTTTGATCCGCAAACCAGACGGGGAAGAGTGGGAGCTGGAGATTGAAAAAGAATATGAGGACGATTTAGGTATTGTGTTTGAAAATGGTCTGATGGACGAATACCGTTCCTGCCGAAATAAGTGCATGTTCTGTTTTATTGATCAGCTTCCCAAGGGGATGCGTGATACTCTTTATTTTAAAGATGATGATTCCCGCCTTTCCTTTTTACAGGGGAATTATGTAACTCTGACAAATATGAGTGATGAGGATGTGGAGCGTATTATCCGCTACCATCTGTCGCCTATCAATATTTCCTTTCACACGATGAACCCAGAGCTTCGCTGCAAGATGCTGAATAATCGTTTTGCCGGGGATGCTCTTGAAAAAGTGGAGAAGTTTTACGAAGCCGGGATTTCCATGAACGGTCAGGTTGTGCTCTGCAAAGGTATAAATGACGGGGCGGAGCTGGAATACAGTATAGAGCAGCTTACAAAGTATCTTCCCCATCTTCAAAGCGTTTCCGTTGTACCGGTGGGTCTGACGGATCACAGGGAGGGTCTTTATCCCTTGGAGCCATTTGACAAGGAGGATGCCTGTAAGGTGCTGGAACTGATTCACAGGTGGCAGGAACGGCTTTATGCCAGGCACGGAACTCATTTTGTACATGCAGGGGATGAGTGGTATCTTCTGGCGGGGCAGGAGGTTGCCGAAGAAGATACCTATGACGGATACCTCCAGTTGGAAAATGGTGTAGGCATGGTGCGGCTTCTCCATGAAGAGATAGGCCGTGAGCTCATGTTAAAGACAGGAGATGACAGGAAGCGTAAGGTTTCCATAGCCACCGGAGCATTGGCAGCACCTCTGCTTAAAAAGGAAGCGGAAAAAATCCGCAGGAAGTATTCCAATGTAGAGATTCAGGTATATTCCATTGAAAATGCCTTTTTTGGCAGACGTATTACCGTGGCGGGACTTCTCACTGGTCAGGATTTGGAGAGGCAGCTAAAGAACCGGCAGTTGGGCGAGGCACTTCTGCTCACGGAGCATATGATGAAAAGCGGCGAGCGGATTTTTTTGGACGATATGACCGTAGAAGAGCTTTCAAGGTCTTTACAAGTTCCCGTAATTATTGTAGAATCAGACGGAAAAGCTTTGCTTGAGGCAGTGCTTGGAGACAGTTAAAAACAGTAATATCCTGACAGTGCACAGATCAATTTACGGACGAATCTTTTACGGCCGGAAATTGATCTATATAGAGGTGTACTGGAAGGATATTAAGGAATTTTAAATAGGAGAAAAATTATGAGTAAACCAATCGTAGCCATTGTAGGGCGGCCGAATGTGGGAAAGTCTACCCTGTTCAATGCTCTGGCGGGAGAGGAGATTTCCATTGTAAAGGATACGCCGGGAGTGACGAGGGATCGGATCTATGCGGATGTGACCTGGCTTGACCATGCCTTTACTTTGATTGATACAGGGGGCATTGAGCCGGACAGCAGTGATGTGATTCTGTCCCAGATGAGGGAGCAGGCTCAGATTGCCATTGATACGGCGGATGTGATTTTATTTCTGACAGATGTGCGTCAGGGACTGGTGGATGCGGATTCCAAGGTGGCCGATATGCTGCGGCGTTCCATGAAGCCGGTGGTGCTGGTAGTAAATAAGGTGGACAGCTTTCAGAAGCTGATGCCGGATGTATATGAATTTTATAATTTAGGCCTGGGAGATCCAGTAGCTATTTCTTCTGCGTCCCGTCTGGGATTGGGAGATATGCTGGACGAGGTCATCGGGCATTTTCCAAAAGGCCTGGAGGAAGATGAGGTGGATGAGCGTCCCAAGATTGCCATTGTGGGCAAGCCCAATGTAGGGAAGTCTTCCATTATCAATAAGCTGACCGGAGAAAACCGGGTGATCGTGTCGGATATTGCAGGAACTACCCGGGATGCCATTGATACCAATGTAGTTCGGGGCGATCAGGAATATGTGTTTATTGACACGGCGGGACTGCGTCGAAAGAGTAAAGTAAAGGAAGAGCTGGAACGCTACAGCATTATCCGCACTGTGACAGCAGTGGAACGGGCTGACGTGGTGGTGCTGGTGATTGATGCGGTGGAGGGCGTTACGGAACAGGATGCCAAGATTGCAGGCATTGCCCATGAACGGGGCAAGGGCGTGATTATTGCAGTCAATAAATGGGATGCTATTGAGAAAAATGACAAGACTATTTACGAGTATACCAACCGGATCCGTACCACCCTGTCTTATATGCCTTATGCGGAGATTCTGTTTCTCTCGGCCCTTACAGGCCAGAGACTTCCGAAGCTCTTTGACATGATTGACATGGTGATTCAAAATCAGAACCTGCGGATAGCCACCGGTGTTCTCAATGAGATTGTGACAGAAGCTGTGGCTCTGCAGCAGCCGCCCTCAGACAAGGGAAAGCGTCTGAAGATCTTTTATGTAACCCAGGTGGCAGTGAAGCCGCCGACCTTTGTGATTTTTGTCAATGACAAGGAACTGATGCATTTTTCTTATACCCGGTATCTGGAAAATAAGATTCGGGAGGCATTCGGCTTTAAGGGTACGGCACTTAAATTTTTTATTCGGGAAAGAAAGGGGCAATAGGATATGGTACGCCTTGCTTGTGTACTGATTGGATATGTGTTCGGATTGTTTCAGACCAGCTATTTGTATGGACGGATAAAAGGGATTGACATTCGGGAGCATGGAAGCGGCAATGCCGGGGCTACCAACGCCCTGCGGACCCTGGGGAAAAAGGCCGGGGCCATTACCTTTTTTGGGGATTGCTTTAAGTGTGTGTTTGCGGTGGTGACGGCGCGTCTTCTCTTTGCGGGTTACGGAGAGCCGGGAGAAAATATGGGTGTGAATAATATCATTACCTTTGATGCCCACGATCCAAGAGTACAGAATGCGATTCCCTTAAATGGCTTTGACAATTTCCAGCCGCCTTACCAGTTTATCAAGGCACTTCTTCGCACGGAGCCGGAATTAAAGGTTGACAATGAGCATCTGATGATTATTGCCCCCGATGAAGGTGCCATGGAGCGTGCCGTTTACTTTTCCAATGTACTGGGGATTGATCTGGGGATGTTCTACAAACGCCGGGACTACTCCACGATTATCAATGGCAAGAATCCCATTGTGGCACATGAGTTCTTGGGCGATTCCCTTGTCGGCAAGGATGTTATCATTATTGATGATATGATTTCCTCCGGCGGAAGTATGCTGGATGTGGCAAAGCAGATGAAAGAACGGGGGGCAGAGCATGTGTACGTGTGCTGTACCTTCGGTTTGTTTACGGATGGTTTTGAAAAATTCGATGATTATTATGAAAAAGGGTTTATTACCCGTATTGTGACTACGAATCTGAATTACCGCTCTCCGGAGCTTCTTTCCAAGCCTTATTACACTGAGGCAGATATGACAAAATTTTTAGCGAGAATCATTGATACTTTGAATCATGATTTTTCCGCAGACAGCATTAATACGCCTACCGAGAAAATCCGCAAGCTGATTGCGAAGCAGTCACGGTAAGCCGATACTTCAGTACTCATGATCAAAATAGCCTTCCAAAATCCGGATGGAAATTCGGGAAAGGTTAATAGTTACTGTTCAGGAATTAAGCAGCAGCGGTTAATAGAAGAACTCTTAGGGAACAGGGCTGTCGCAAGGTAAGATAATAGGCTTTTCCAATAAAATTTCTAAAGTATGAAAGGCCAGGGGCTTGTCTTGCGCAGCTCTGTTTTTAATCCCTTGGACAAAGGAAGAAGCTCTATGAAAATTTTAGCAATTTCAGACACGGAATCCAAATATCTATGGGATGATTTCAGTAAGGAGAAGCTCTCGAAGATTGATCTTATCCTCTCCTGCGGCGATCTCAGCCCTCTCTATCTCTCCTTTCTGGCCACCTTTTTTAAAGGACCCGTGTTGTATGTTCATGGGAATCACGATGCCGTATATGAGGTTTCTCCTCCTTATGGCTGCATTTGTGTGGAGGATCAAATCTATGTACATGAGGGTATCCGCATTCTGGGCCTTGGCGGTTCCATGCGCTATAAGGACGGTCCTCACCAGTATACGCAAAGGCAGATGAATGCCCGCATCCGGCGTCTGTGGTACTCTCTGAAGCGTCACAAAGGATTTGATATTCTGCTGGCTCATGCCCCTGCATATCATCTCAATGATGAGGAAAATCTGCCCCATCAGGGATTTCAGGGGTTTTTAGGACTTATGGAGCGTTATTCCCCCTCCTATTTCGTTCATGGACATGTGCATTTGTCCTACAATTATCGTGTTCCTCGAACCTGCACTTATCAAAATACTACAGTGATCAACGCTTATGAACGGACTGTTTTTGAATTTCCTCGAAATACCCCATAGATAAGGAAAGGAGAATCTTAAATAATATGGAAGAATACGCAAAAGCAAGAAAATTAGCGCAAAAAGCATACCGGACTTCTCTGCTAAAGGGCAGCTATCCCTATCTGCAGGTATTGGATGAAATCCTCTCCTTTACCAAAACCAGCTCAGAGGTGGATCTGGGCTTGGTGGAAATTCCTCTGGATCAAATTGCAGGTACAAAAACTGCCGGAAGAACTCAGGCATTTGCCGGCAACTTTATGCCTCTTCTACCTGAAGATTCCGAATTTGCATCCAAATGGAGCTCACTCTACCACTCCCACCTGGAAGAAGGAATTCGGGATCCCATTAAAGCCTGTGAATTTATGAATCGTTTCTACGTCATCGAAGGAAACAAACGTGTCAGTGTCCTGAAATATTCCGGCGCTGTCAGCGTTAGCGGACAGGTAACTCGAATTCTTCCTGAAAAAAATGATTCCAAAGAAGTTTGTATCTACTATGAATTCCTGGACTTCTACAAGCTGACTGCCATCAACTATCTCTGGTTCAGTCAGGAAGGAAGCTTTCCGAAGCTCTTAAAGCTTATGGGAAAACAATCGGATCATGTCTGGAGTGATGATGAAAAGCTGGATTTTCATTCTGCTTATATTCATTTTACAGATGTATTTGAAGAAAAAGGAGGACGAAAGCTGTCTCTTACCTCCGGCGATGCTTTCCTTCTCTATCTGGAATTCTATGGATATGAAAACCTGTGGGATAAATCTCACAGCCAGATCCGAAGTGAAATAACCAAGCTCTGGAAAGATTTTCAGCTTTATCCTGGCAAAGTACCTTTGGAGTTTAGTATGCAGCCTGATGCCGAGACCGGAAAGCCTGTAATCAGCCGTCTGATTCCAGTTGCTCCTGCTCCCTTAAAAATTGCATTTCTCCACGATAAAACAGCGGAAACCTCAAGCTGGACTTACGGACATGAACTGGGCCGGCAGCATCTGAACCAAGTGTTCGGCGCTCAGGCGGAAACTCTGTGCTATGACAATATCAACTCAGAAGAATTGGGATTGAAAGCTATAGAGGAAGCAGTTGTCAAAGGGTGTAAGGTTATCTTTACCACTACCCCGAAACTCCTGGGAGCAAGCATCAAAGCCGCCATCCACTATCCGGAGGTAAAGCTTTTAAACTGCTCTCTTCACACCTACAGCGGACATCTGCGGACTTATTATGGCCGTCTCTATGAAGCAAAATTCCTGACAGGAGCTTTAGCCGGTATTCTGACAGATACTCCCCATGTAGGCTATCTGGCCGATTATCCCATCTATGGTATGACAGCCAACATCAATGCCTTTGCTCTGGGTGTAAAAATGACCAATCCGGAAGCAAAAATCCACCTGGAATGGTCTACTGTCAAGGAGAGGAATCCGGATGAGATCTTCCGGGCCAAAAATATCTCCTATATATCCGGCCAGGATTTGATTACTCCCAAATATGCTTCCCGAAAA
>Ga0224740_10401_pt1 | contig 12302 bp, 9 predicted proteins | sample LIM_E_Water_Bulk_FD_161634 | JGI IMG/M metagenome (GOLD analysis project Ga0224740, IMG submission 161634) | Enriched cells from gastrointestinal tract of the lab mouse from Pacific Northwest National Laboratory (PNNL), Richland, Washington... | ecosystem: Host-associated > Mammals > Digestive...
TATTGATTATGAGACATACAATGCTGGGGCGAAGTACCTAAGTTATTTTCTGACGCCGGCAACTGTCTGTCTCGCCGTTCCTCTATATGAGCAGTTTGAACTGTTAAAACGTCATATATGGGCGATTCTTGCTGGAATCCTTTCGGGAGCCATAACGAGTGTTGTGTGCGTATTAGTCATGTCGGTTATTATGGGGCTAAGTCATACAGAATATGTGACACTGCTTCCCAAATCAATAACTACTGCAATTGGAATGGGGATTTCGGAGGAGCTTGGCGGCATTGTGACAATTACCGTGGCGGTCATTATTATTACTGGGGTAATAGGAAATATACTGGCAGAATCAATCTGTAAGATATTTCGGATTGAAGAGCGGATTGCAAAGGGAATTGCAATTGGTTCTGCTGCGCATGCGGTGGGAACTGCGCGTGCAATGGAGATAGGGGAGGTAGAGGGGGCTATGAGCAGTCTGAGCATTGCCGTTTCGGGACTTATTACTGTGTTTTTAGCATCGTTTTTTGCTAACTTTTATTGACCATTATGAGGCAGGATGCTATAATTACTAATAGCTATGTTTGCGCTGATTAATTTGGTTACGCAAAACAGAATAATATATTAAAGTGGGTGTTGGGGTATCAAAGATTACGAAGAAAAGAGAGGTTGAAAACATGGGATTATTACAGGATTGGAGAGAATATGCATATGGAGTAGAGATTAATTCTCCAGCAGGAAAGGCAATCTGGGATAAATATTTCAAAGAGGAAAAGGTTATCTATGAGGAGCTTCTGGAAAATCCGTCTAATGTAGTTACTGGTACAGTAAAAGAACTTGCTGAAAAGTATAATATGGAATTAAAATATATGGTAGGATTTTTGGATGGCATTAATGACAGCCTGAAGAATCCTAATCCAATTGAGGATATGACGGAGGATACCCAGATTTCCCTGGATATAGATTTAGAGAAACTTTATTACAATATGGTAGAAGCGAAAGCAGACTGGCTCTATGAACTACCTGCATGGGACAAACTTCTCTCAGCGGAGAAGAGAAAAGAGCTTTACCGAGACCAGAAGAAATCTGGAACAATCGTGAAAGAAAAAAAGATTGGTAGAAATGATCCGTGTCCATGTGGAAGCGGAAAGAAGTATAAAAGGTGTTGTGGTGCCCAGGCATAATCTCTTTTTAGGGGGTGATGTTATCTCACAGGATGTTAGCAGCAGTTTGCAGGAATGGAAACGTTATGAATATCTTTTTAAAGAAAGCAAAGATATGATTTTCTATTTTTCGAGTACCGGCTTGGTCAAGGAATGTAATTCTAGTGTGTATGAGCAGCTAGGATTTGACCGTTCGGAGGAAATCTGGCTGCAGGATATTTTCCGTACCTGCATAAAGGTGTATGATGACCGTCTGATTTTTAAGGATGGGATGTTTGAGCAGAGTTTTGAAACGACAATATATCGCAAAAACCAGACATGTTTTCCAGTGGAACTGCGCATAGCCATGTTGTCGGAGGATACAGGAAGATATGGTGTATGCCGTGCATTTAATATTATTAAGAAGGTAGATGCCGAGCGGAAACTTGCATGTGCGAAGGAAGAGATTGAGGAAGTAAACAAAGAACGCAATGAGATGGTCGCAAATGTAACACATGAGCTTCGGACGCCCGTAAATGGCGTGATGGGGCTTGCGCAAAATCTGTTAGAGACAGAGCTTTCTGATTCGCAGAGAGAAACGGTGGAACTAATTGACCATTGCTGCAAGAATATGATAGAGATTATTAATAATATTCTTGACTTTTCAAAACTTCAGGCAAATAAATTTACGATCGAAAACAGGGAATTTAGTTTTCATCAGATGATGGATAAGTTTATAAAAACAAATCAGCCGACAGTTGAAGCTAAAGGACTAAAGTTAGTTTGTAATGTGGCGGAGGACATTCCGGACAAACTGATCAGTGATGAGCTAAGGCTAACGCAGATACTGAATAATCTATTGTCAAATGCAGTTAAGTTTACTTCTGTTGGGCAAATTGTAATTAAAGTCATCAAAAGTATGGATTTTCCAGAAGAAATGGAACTGTTTTTTATGGTTATAGATTCTGGGATTGGAATTTCAGAAGATGATAAGGATAAACTTTTTAAGAGTTTTTCACAGGTTGACGCCTCTATTACTAGAAGGTTTGGCGGTACTGGTCTTGGGCTTAGCATTGTAAAGAATCTGGTACGGATGATGGGCGGGGATGTAAATGTGGAGAGCGAAAAAGGCAAGGGAAGTACCTTCTCTTTCTCTGTGCGTGTCAAGAAAGTCCAGCAGGAAGAAGAGGAAGCGGTCCCAGTTGAAGTTGGTACATATTCGTTCCAGGTTGGGGCGGCTGCAGAAGATGATGACGAGGATATCAGTGAAATTTTCCGCCTTGGTTCTGACGAAAATAGAAAAGCAATAGAATCAAATATGGAGAGATTGGTGCTTTGTATTGAAATGGAAAACTGGGATAAGGCAGACACATTTGCAGAGAACATAAAACAGTTGGTTGCAGAGGATGTTGCGAATTTAAAACGCAAGGCGTTCCGTTTACAGATGACATTGCGCAGAGGGAACCATGAACTTGCCATTCAGGAGTACAAGGTGCTAGAAGAGGCGATTCAGAAGATTGGTAATGATGTTATGCAAGAAGGAGGGAAATAAGAAGGCTTTTGTCTTCGACAGGGAATGGAGATGATGGCAGATTGAAAAGCACAGTAGAAAACGAACGTCCAAATATTTTGATTGTAGATGATGTACCGGCGAATCTAATGATTTTATCAGAAATGATTAAAGATTTAGGCTATACACCAAGGCCAGTGCCAAGTGTAAAACAAGCGCAGGAAGCTGTTGAGAAAAAGATGCCAAATCTTATATTACTTGATATTTCCATGCCGGATATTACAGGGTTTGATTATTGCCAAATGTTAAAAGGTGATATAAGGACAAGGGATATTCCGGTAATCTTCATTTCTGCGCTAGATTCGATGGAAGACAAGGTTAGGGGATTTCGTTTAGGGGCGGTTGACTATATTGCAAAGCCGTTTGAAAAAGAGGAAGTTTCTGTCCGTTTGTCCACTCATTTGAAAATTTATCAGATGAAGCGGGAGTTAGAGTCATATAACCGCCGTCTTCATAAGATGGTGAATGACCAGATACGAATGGTAGCAGAGGAGCAGAAAAATATTTTGCGAGCCTTGGCGAATCTGGTGGAAGCAAAAGGGGATGAATCAGGAAGCCATTTGCCTATGATTGGTGCGAATAGCCGGCTTTTAGCACTTAGCCTGCAGCTTTCGCCGAAGTTTGATAAGCAAATTACTTCTTCATTTGTTGACGAGATTGGGCTTGCAGCGCAGCTTCATGATTTGGGATTTATTGCGATTAATGATTCGGTGCAGTTTAAAGAGGAGCCATTGACACCGGAGGAGTGGGAGGAACTAAAAACCCACGCAGAGCTTGGGGCAAGGCATTTGGAAGAGATTTATAAGCAGAGCTCTAAAAATGATTTTATGAAAATGGCAATTGATATTGCGCGTTTCCATCATGAAAACTGGGATGGGAGCGGATATCCTAGAGGGCTGTCAGGTGAAGAGATTCCGTTGGCGGCAAGGATTGTAAAGATTATTGACTGCTATGATGTACTAAATAGGGCAAGGTGTTACCGTCCGGCTTTCAGCCTTGAGGAAAGTATGGAAATTATGCGCAGGGAGAATGGGCAGCAATTTGACCCGGATATTATGGAAGTGTTTGAAAAGGTACAGAAGCAGTTTAAGTGTGAAAATAATTGTTAAAGAATAGACGCGGCAGTTCCGATGGCCGCAGCATATTTCAGGCGTCGACTTTGAAATAGGTATTTAGGATGTGTATAAGGAGGTGCGTCGCATTGGATTCTATGACAGAAATGTTTTGTGACGAGAGCAGCGAGATACTGCGGGGCATGCGGAAAAGTCTGCTTGGAGTAAAGGGTAGTGATTCGTATGACCAGGAAATCATACAGGAGATTTTTCGTGGTGTGCATACATTAAAAGCAGATTCTACAATGATGCTTTATGAAAATATGTCGGAATTAAGTAGTGTGATGGAGAGTTTATTGTATTGTTTCCGTGGCGGAGATAAAAAGGTTACACAGGTTGAGCGTTTTAACAAACTGATAACCGGATACCTTGATTTTTTTGAACAGGAGACGGATAAGCTTGCGGAGGACAAAAAGCCGGATGGAGCAGCAGAGGAGTTGGAAAAGGAAATTAAGTTATTTACCTCTGAGATAACAGCCGGGATGTCGGAAAAAGAAGCAGAGGAGTATAAAAAAAATATATCAAAGCCGAAACGACAGATTTATTATATCGCAAGTGCCACTGATGAAGAGGCTGCTGAAAGTAAAGAAAAGAAGAAGAAAAAAGATAAGGCGCCAGAGACAGAGAAGGCAGCAGTACAGGATATAAAGAGTCAGGGACAAGAAATATACGAGGATAAAGAGCTTGCTCCACTTGAAAAAGAAAAGATGGAACCTAAGAAGAGTGAAACAAAAAAGAAAGATAGCGATGAAAATATAAAATCGAAAAAGAAGAAATATATGCTCTCAGATGCTGAGCGGCAGATTATTGGTCAGTCAGTAAGGAATCTGCTTCGGGTTATTGATAATCTGGAATATGAACTTGGCAGTGGCGAGAGTGGTACATTTACCAGAAAACAGTTGGAGCGTCTACAGGAAATTTACAAAGATATGGAAATGGTCAAGAAGGAGTTAGTTACTACGGATTTTGTACCAGTTGCAAAAAAGATGGAAATTGTTGTGGACGAGATGTCAGAGAAGCTTCATAAGCCGGTAAAACTATCGGTGAAAGGACAGGAGATTCCGATTGGAAGTGAGCTGCGCGAGAAAATTTCAAGTGCGTTGATACACATTATCCGAAATGCGATTGACCATGGCATAGAAGATAGTGAGACGAGAGAACGCCTTGGCAAGTCGCCTATGGGATTGATTAAGCTTCGTTTTTCAACTGAGAATGGGCGTATTAGGATATCGGTCAAGGATGATGGTTGTGGAATTGATACAGAAAAAATATTAAAAGCGGCACAGGAAAAGAATTTGCTTACGAAACCTGCAGAAAAGTATTCAGAGCGGGAGATATATGGTTTGATGTTGGTTAGCGGGCTGACAACTACTGAAGTAGCGAATGAATACTCTGGAAGAGGCGTAGGCATGGATGTTATAAGCCATAATGTATCAGATATGGGAGGAAAGCTGAAGATTAGCAGCAAAAAGGGATTGGGTACAACAATCACAATGAAATTTTAGACAGGCAGTGTGATATTTAGAAGGGCTTTCCAGATAGAAAAAGGGGAACGTGCCAACGTTCCCCTTTTAGCTCTATAGGTATCATTCTTACTGTATGTTATATGATCTGAATTAGATTAATTGCATTTGTACATCCTTTGTTAGTACATCAGTATAACTAAATGAAATTTTTTGTGTGGTATCATCAATTTTATTTATCACCTCAACGAGAAAGATACTTGGGTAAGTCTCACTGATAATGCCTTCTGCAACATCGATTTTGTGCCTTCCACGGTTTGCGCGGATCTTGACTTTACTGCCGATGTTTTTATCTACTGACGATTTTACCTTCATAATATCCGATTGACTCATATGTCACCTTTGCCTTTCTACTGATATATCCTGTCCCTTATTTTGCCATTTTAGCATTTTTGAACAAATTCGTCAATTGTGCTACGGTTTTTGTGGAAAAAATGGTGTAAAAAATAGACAAAAATAAGGTGGAAATATTGTAAAAAATATGCAATATTTATGATAAATCATGTTTGCAAGTAAAATTTGCGTTTGTGGTGCGGAATTTATCACAAATTTACAAAAAAGATTTCGTGCATTTTTAATAAAAAAAGGACAAAAGAGCAAAATACACTATATATTGGGGTAAATAAGAAGAATTACAACCATATTTTGAAATAGACATGTGCTTTAGAGGCGGACATAAGGTTCGCTCTGCTGTTTGGCTGTGGAATGCAGTAAATGAAATTATTAGAACGATGGAGGGGAGTGCTGTCTTGAAACATATTGTGATTGATTTGGAAATGAATAAAATAGTAAAACAATATCGTGACACGCTGAAATTGTCTAGCGAGCTGATTGAGATAGGGGCTGTCAGGATGAATGAGAAGTTTGAGGTGATTGATACGTATCAGACATATGTATCACCAGATTTTGGGAGGATGGATGAACGAATTATACAATTGACTGGTATTACAGATGAAAAATTGAAAGGCGCACCCAAATTTGCCGAGGTAATGGACGATTTTGCAAAATGGATTGGGAGGGAAAAGACGCAATTCTATTCATGGAGTATGTCAGATATCAGGCAATTTCAGAATGAGGCGGAGTTTAAGCAATATCGCGGCAGGATTATTCATAAAATGGAGACAAACTGGAATGATTTTCAGGAAGAGTACAGTAATCTTTTGGGAATTGAAAAAAAAATTAAGTTAAAGCAAGCTGTGTCAGCCGCCGACTATGAATTTACTGGGGCAGAACATACTGCTTTATCGGATGCTGTTAACACCGCGGAGATTCTCAGGCTTTCTAAGAGGCCGGAAGAATTTGAAAAGGTAATGAAACCGGTGCTGGATCTGTTCCGGCCGGAGGGGAATAATACATTGTTAGAAATGTGCCCAGAGTTTTTTGCTTCTCTTTCTAGCATACCAAAAGGGGATTAGGAGAATAATTAAATTCTCCTAATCCCCTTGTAGTCTGTGCCCTTTTTTATGAAATAGAAAATAGCTTGCTGTATAGTGGTGTACCAACAAAAATGCTTTAGCATTTTTGCTAGGGCACAAGCGAAGTCTGTGCCCTTTTTTATGAAATAGAAAATTGCTTGCTATATAGTGGTGCACCAACAAAAATGCTTTAGCATTTTTGCTAGGGCACAAGCGAAGTCTGTGCCCTTTTTTATGAAATAGAAAATTGCTTGCTATATAGTGGTGCACCAACAAAAATGCTTTAGCATTTTTGCTAGGGCACAAGCGAAGTCTGTGCCCTTTTTTATGAAATAGAAAATTGCTTGCTATATAGTGGTGCACCAACAAAAATGCTTTAGCATTTTTGCTAGGGCACAAGCGAAGTCTGTGCCCTTTTTTATTTAACGGTAACGGTTATCTTGGCTGTTTTTCCGTTATGTGTCTTTATTGTAATGACAGATTTTCCTTTCTTTTTTCCAGTGACTTTGCCGGAAGAAGTGACTTTGGCAATGGAAGGTTTTGAGGAAGTGTAGGTAATATGGCTGCTATAGCTGTTTCCGGGTAGATTAATCTTTATCTGGAAACTTTTTGATTTCTTTATTGTTTTTTTCTTGGTCGGGCTCACAGTGATTTTTGATGGTGCTTTTTTAACTGTAACAACAATACTTGCAGTTTTTCCAGATACCAGAGATGCACTGATATGGGCAGTTCCTGCCTTTTTTGCGGTGATTTTACCAGTGCTGTCTACGGATGCAACAGAAGGACTACTGCTGCTGTAAGTTACTGCCTGATCTTCTATATTTCGTACAGAAGCGGTTAGTGACAATGTTTCCCCTACTCCAAGAGTAGCTTTTGATTTGGAGAGAGTGATGTCTCCCGCAGCCATACCATTTTTGGTAAAAGCTTTGATACATACATTATTTTCAATGCCTTTCTGTTTTGAATTGTGCAGATCAACCCATACACCGTCGCTGTAGATAAAACTTTCACCTGTATTGGATGTATAAGTGACACGGTAAGGGTTTTCGTAGTAACTTTCCCCCTCCAGAGGGATATATCCTGTTTCTTCGCCCGTAATCTGATAGGAAACAACAACAGAAAATATCTCACCAGGGTTTAAGGAAACAGTTTCATTAAGAGGGATTGTGTGATATCCCTGATAGTCAATTACACCAGAGATGCTGGCGGCAAGTTTGCCGCTTGTAGGTTTTCCGGCACTGACACTGCGGTATATATTTATTGTGTATGGCTGTTTGTCTGCAACGGTATAAACGCCAACTGCAGAAAGAGTCTGCTTGTAATCATCATTTGCGGTAAAGATGTTTGCCGCCCGTGTGGAGTCAGAATGAGAATTTGTAATCGCATTTCCCCAGCCGTATCCATCATATTGATAATTGTTGTCATAGGTGTCTGCAGATGCAGCAATGAAGCTGTAAAATTCTGTCAAGGAAGGCTCCTCATAGGAAAGCCAGAAATAACCGTCTTCTCCAAAAGAACTGCCATAACTGTTTGCAATCAGCCATGCGCCGTTGGAGGATGGCTTTGCGTTTCCAAAGTTCTCTCTAGAATAATTATCATCCCATCCAACAATCGTTACACTGTGGTTGGCAGAAGCAATCGCATTTTTACCAGTTCTTTTGTTTTGGTAGTATGCTGTGCCGCCGGATTCGGTTTTATGGTACAGGGAACTATCTGTGTCATGATAATATGAGACATCCATTGCCCCGTTTTCCATTATCATTCTTTTAATCTCACTTTGTGTAGCGCCGTCATAGCATATGGCATCTGTCACAAGGTAGTCGGAGCGGTAGCGCAAGTCTTCGCTCTGGGATGCCATATTATTTGCCATATTTGCCAATTCTGTCTGGGTATTTGCATGGAAAGGAGCTGCGGATTCTGTGGCTGCCCCGGTCCATCTCGCCAAGATAAAGGATGTTAAAATCGCATTTCCACCAGCATCGTATGCAGATGTATTGTCAGAAAACATAGTGGAGTCCATGGCTCCTTCTTTATACAAAGGGTCACTGGCAGTGGTAGATGGGTGATAGGTGTACCAGATCAAATGGCTTTCTGATAAGTCCAGTCCTTCCGATGGTGTCATGTTTTTCAGTGCGATATTGGATTCAAGCGATTTTATGGCTGCAAATGACCAACATGCCCCGGTGCGTCCTTGATCTTTAATAGGGGTAATGACATTCTGGCTGCGCAGATCATAGGAGGCCGGAATATTGATAGCTTTTTTGGAGGAATCGGAACTTAGTTTTTCTGTTTCGGATTTGGAGAGTTCCACTGTATTTCCGTCCTCATCTTCATAATGGTAGCGTATCAGATTGCCCGAATCAGAATCGTATGTACGGCGAATTACCTCGAACTCTGCGAGGGAGTTTGTATCATCGGGGTCTGCTGCTTTAGAATACGAAGGCAGGGAGCTAAATATCAGGCCAGTACCTAATATGAATCCCAGGGCAGCCTTTGATGCTGGTAAAATGTTTTTCTTCATATATCTATGTCCTTTCTTTTACTGTGCGTTTGCATAAGAAATTTGTATCTTATATCATAGCGGAAATCTTATACTAATACAAGTAGAATCCGCACTGCCCAATGCAGTCTGATGGTAACTATATATTATAAAAATATATAGGAATATCATGGCAAAATTTTGGAAAGAATGTGTAAAAAATGTGAAATGGCATAAGTACAAAAATGAAATGATAATGAGTTGCCCAGTTTGTGGGGAACTTATGTAAAATTAAGGTAATGTTTATTGTAGGAAAAAATAAAGTGTGGTATAGTTTAGGGGAAAAATTAGAAATGTTAAGAAGGCACATACATAAGTATGTAGTAAAAAGCGCACTGAGCGTGCGGAATGGAGTGAGTTATGGAGTTTTTAAAAGATGTACTAAAGGGTGTGTTGATTGGCGTTGCCAATGCGATCCCTGGGGTCAGCGGCGGCACAATGATGGTTTCCATGGGGATATACGATGACATTATTTATTGTATTACCCATCTGTTTAGCCAATTAAAAAAGAGCATTATGACGCTGTTGCCATACTTTGTAGGGATGGCAGTTGGAATCGTAGGCTTGGCATTTGCAATCAAATCGCTGTATGAAAATTTTCCTATACAGACAAGTATGGTATTTATCGGTTTGATCCTTGGCAGTATACCGATGCTGTTAAAACGTGTGAAAAAGGAGAAAGTCGGGGTACCGCATATTTTGATTTTCTTTCTCTTTTTCATAGCAATTATCGCGATGGAGATAATCAATAAAAACAGCAACACGATGGATGTAAAACTGGTTATCGGGGTAATACCACTTATTAAGATATTCCTGGTTGGTATTGTTGCATCTGCGACAATGGTTATCCCTGGAGTCAGTGGTTCCATGATGTTGATGATAATGGGATATTATACGCCGATCATGACAGCTATTACTGATTTTGTAAAAGGGGCAGTTCATGGAGATTGGGATACCGTTATGACAGTAAGTGCTTCTTTAGTTCCTTTTGGTCTTGGTGTAGTGTTTGGAATTTTTGCGATTGCCAAGTTAATTGAATTTTTACTTGCCAAATGGGAAGGGCTTACGTATTGTGCCATTATGGGGCTGGTTGTTTCCTCGCCAGTTGTTATTTTAATGGGGACAAATCTTGCACTTGGAATTAACATAATGACAATTATTACTAGTATTATTGCATTGGTCATCGGGGGACTGGTTGCACTAAAACTGGGGGATTAAAAAGAAAAGAACAGTTGGAAGTTCTTTTCAGAAGGACATGGATATATTTATACAGAAAAGGGGATTTATATGAGGGATAATGAGAGAAAAGAGCTGCACAAACGGATTTTGGTAAATTTGCTTGTCAGCCTGACAATTTTACTGGCAGTTATTTTTGTAGGACCAAGATTAATAAGCTTTTTTATGCCATTGATCGTTGCATGGATTCTTGCGACAATTGCAAATCCAATTGTCGCATTTTTAGAAGATAAAATAAAGATAATGCGGAAACATGGTTCTGCGATCGTTATTGTTTTTATATTGTTGCTTGTAGGCGGCATTATCTATATGGCAATCCATGCGCTTGTCGTTCAGATTGCTTCGCTTGTTAAGGATTTGCCAGAGGTATATGAGCGGGTGGTGAATAACTTGCAGGTTTCACTAAATGGGCTTCACCAGAGGTTCCATTTTATCCCGGAAAATTTACAGCAATTTTTGGATGATAATGATGATAAATTAAATGAAATTGTATTATCATTTTTTGATTCACTAAATACGGATTCTATCTCGGCAGTAGGAAATTTTGCAAGCTCCGTTATAGACATTTTTGTGCTTGTAGTGCTGACATTGATGATATCTTATTTCTTTGTTGCAAAGCGTGATGAGATTCGTGCAGGTTTAAAGCAATATATGCCACAAGGGATTAAAAATTTCTGGAATATGGCGATGGACACTTGCTTACGTGCGCTTGTCGGGTATATCAGGGCTTGTTTTCTGATTATGATTATTGTTTTTATTATTTTATTTATAATATTTGGTGGAGTAATGCATGTCAAGTACGCATCGCTTCTGGCGTTGCTGACGGCGTTTCTTGATTTTCTTCCGTTCCTTGGAACGGGCATTATAATAACACCATGGGCAATTTACTGTGCAATTACGGGCGAATATGTTAATGTAATTATATTGGCTGTGACCTATGTGATCTGTCTGTTGGCACACCGTCTGCTGGAGCCGAAACTTGTTGGCGACAGTGTGGGTATGAGCCCATTTGCAACATTGATTTCTATGTTTATTGGATATCGCTTGATCGGAATGCTTGGGCTAATCTTGGGAATCCCGGTTGGAATGGTAATCATCGCTTTTAAAGAAAAAGGAATGTTTGAATCCTATGTGCGAGGCGTAAAGATTCTTGCAAAGGATATTGATGAATATCGAAAATATTAAGACATGTAAATACCCCCTTAGCGTTTCGAAAACCGCTAAAGGGGTATTTTTATCCTACTTTAAAATAAAAGTTAAATATTTCCTCCAAAGTGGAAGAGCAGGCTTTTTGCAACAGTGCGGTCTTCCAGGAAATCTCGTTTATGCGTTTCGTACGAAATGTAGTATACAATCTGGTAGATAACGACTCCAATTACTGTGCCGATCATAGCAAGCGAGTAATCATCAATATCGGCTCGTCCAATTCCGGTAAGGTACTGGATACCCTCTAGCAGGAACGGGATAACTAAGTAAATAAAAAGTCTTCCGAGAAATGGAAAATTCCTGCAATATACTTTGGCATAAAAACCGAATGGAATGGTAAGAGCAATCATTTCTAATATATAAATAATCATTTCGCTAATATCTTTGCCCTCAGAAAGTGCCCGTTCCAGATAGTTTCCAGTTGCCATAAATGGGACAAAATTATGGGCTCCGAATTCTGGCAGATCATAAGGCGGCAAAAATGGTGTAACAAATAATTGTTTTACAATTGCAATGCAATATACGGCAAGGAAAAGTACACTCATTCCATGGAAAAAGAATAGGTAAT
>Ga0224740_10402_pt1 | contig 12297 bp, 6 predicted proteins | sample LIM_E_Water_Bulk_FD_161634 | JGI IMG/M metagenome (GOLD analysis project Ga0224740, IMG submission 161634) | Enriched cells from gastrointestinal tract of the lab mouse from Pacific Northwest National Laboratory (PNNL), Richland, Washington... | ecosystem: Host-associated > Mammals > Digestive...
TCTTTTTGGTATTTCTTGATAGCCTTCTTTGTCTTTTTACCAAAAATGCCATCCGCCTTGCCACATTTATATCCCAATTTATTAAGCTTCGTTTGTACTTTCCTAATTGTTGAACTCATATAATACTTAGAAACTTTCTTAGATGTGGTGGTGTTTCTATTTTTAGTGGTACTAGAAGCAGAATATGGGCATACTCCGCCCGGATGTAAATGTGGTCCCAAACCATGATGATAATGGTAGCTACCAAGCCCACTCTTGTTGTTATAATCATGATGACCACCATTTGAATCTGTCCTTCCAGAATGCGCAAATGTTGTATTGCCGGAAAACAGCAGTCCTATACACATTGTTACAGTTAATATCCTTTTTAATATCTTCATTCGTAACCTCCTTAAAATTTATAATTAAAGTATAATTTGGAAATATGTTAGAAGTCTACCGAATTTATATGCGATGATTCGACATGGTTCGCGGTCGTTCAACAAATCATTCCTGTTCTAATGATTCTGATATTTCTTCAGCTGTTCAACGGTATCCTGCAATTCCAAAATATTGCTGGTAATCTCCCTTAATTCCTTTAAGTCCTTTTCACTCATATTGCTGGCCTCCTGGGTACTTGCCGTAACCTCTTCACTCACCGCAGAAAGTTGTGTGATATTTTCAACAATCCGGTTATTAGAATTTAAAAGCCGCTTTACTTCCTCACCTAAGCTGACTGCCCGATTTAGCAATACCTCCGATTGTTTATGTATTTCATTTAAACTTGTCGCATTCTGATCAATTAAGTCTTTCTGCTGATCTGTCGCTTCAATCGACTTTCCAACTAAATCCGCTGTCGTATCTGCATCTTCATTTAAAAGAGACACAATCCCCTCAATCTTTTCCGTTGATTTCCTAGTCTGAACTGATAATTGTCTAATTTGATCTGCCACCACAGAAAATCCTCTCCCGGCTTCCCCTGCACGGGCACTCTCAATCGAAGCGTTTAGAGCCAACAAATTTGTCTCTTCCGAGATAGAAAATATAATCTGTGTAATTTCAGATACCTCTTCTGCCTTTATTTTCAAGGCCTCCATTGCTTTCTCGACATCTCTCCCAACAGCCTCAATCTCTTCCGACTGCTTTTTTTAGCATCTCCATCCGTTTTGAATTTTCATCAATCTGCTCCACAGTTAATTTCGCTGTTAAAACCACTTCCTGGGCATCTTCCTCTGCTGTTCGCACAGCCTCCCTAATTTCCCCAGTCATTACTGACTGTTCCTGAATACTCTCTGCCGTGCTCTGAATTCCTTCTGCAATCTGATGAAGGGACTGGTTTACTGAACCAGTGGAATCCTGAAGCACCTCCATCCGCCCAGAAGTTTCCTCAACACTGTTCCGGGTTAATTCTGCCACTTGCAGAATATCATTCATCATGATTCCTTGTCGTTGCTGTTCATCTTGCATCGTATGAACGGTATCATGGTTAAACTGCCTAAAAATCTTTGCTCCCCAAACAAAGAAAAACAGAGATAACAATGTCAATAAACTTACTATAAATTTTGTTTGGTCAGGAATCCCAACAACAATAATGTCCTTTACAAATCGAATCACTACTGCCGCTGCTATTACCGCAGCAATCCTCTGGCCAAATTTTTCGTCATAATAAAGAAGGCAGCAAATCAACGGTGGAACTGCATAAATAATTACAAAATCCGCTCCCCCAAGTAAGTTCAGCCAAACATACGCTGCTAGAAAACTTCCCACCATAATGTATCTGAGTGATTCTGAACTTTTACCGCGCAAATACATTATCCAGTCAACCACCACGCCAAAAAATAATATTAAAGTTGGCGCTGCCACAATTAAGTAATTCGCATCTCCCAACAGCATCTGAGCCGCAAATGCCAATATTAAAAAACATTTAAGCACTGTCATACTAAGAAGCACAGCTTGATTTGCTTTCTCAACCCTGGCTTCTTTCCTGCTGTAAGACCTGAACTTTACTGAAAAATCTTCCATTAGTTGCACCTTCCTTTCCCACCTTAAATATCAATTAAAACACAAACAAACCTAACGTCTAAAAACGTTACGTTTGTCCTATTAACCACTACTTTTTACAATATCACTAAATTTTCCAAAATACAACCCATCATGCGAAATTATTCATTTACTTGGCCGTTAACTTATTAACTTAAGTTTAAGTAGTAATTGTGAGCGTACAAAACGTTAACTTTTAGGTGAAAAAGGAATTTTTTGCAAAATGTTTAGGAGCATCTGTATAAAAACATTACAGATACTCCTATGAACTTATGTCCTATTATTTTCTTTTAAGAAACTTTTGTAAGTGTAAATTCAGATAAGGTAATAGTTGATACAGGCGTACTAAGGCTAGCTCCACTTCCATCCTTAATCTGCCCCATGGACACTACCATAGTTGTATTAGAATCTGTTTCCTCATTCATGATAAATTCAATTTCAACTGGTTTTTCCACATTATTTTCTAATACAATATCATTTCCTCCATACCATGCATATGCGTCACTTAACATTGCAAGCTTAATTGTGCGCGCCGCTGTAGATTTCGCTTTAAATGTGATTTTGTATTTGCAGCCCTTTTCCAGCGTAATGCCCGCCTGCTTAAGCTGCACATTCCAGTCATCCGTTCCCACATTTGTCACTTCATATATAACTTTGTTACTGCCAAATATAACATTCGCTACACCAGGAGCTGTTATGGCTTTTGTCCAGTTTTCTTCTCCCTTAGAAAAGTCCCCGTTTTTCAGCATATTTTCTCCCTCTGGAATTACAGGTACTTCAGGTGCATCCACTTTTTCAAGATTTATATTGTCAATACATACTCGATGCTTCTCATTAATTTCTATCCCTTCTAATGCACCCATGGAAATACTCAACACTGCTTTCAAGTCTGTTTCGCCTTTCATCTGAAATACAATGTCATAAGTCTGGTAACTATCTTTTAGCTCTATAATTTTCTCTCCAGAGTAAGGTGTCCAGTCGTTATCACTTGTTCCGTCCCTCTGTATGGCAAACATTATTTTTCTTACAATACTTGATTTGGCATCCAATGAAAGTTTGTACCATTGCCCTTTTTCCAGTTCAATATTATTCTGCTTTAACTGAATCTTCCATGCCGCATCGCCCGTTTTATTAATTGTAAAGTCCGCCGCATTGTCCTCTGTAAGGCTATCCACCACATAGGATGCGTCTGCACTGCTGTCTACATAAGGCTCATATCCCGCCATCCCTGCATTAAAGCTTCCATTTTTAATTAAAGTGTCTTCAACAACACGCACATTATCAAGATAATAGGTTCCAGGTTTATCAATTTTAAATACAATATTCCTGTCTGGCAAAGTAGCATCTGTTGTAAACTTATAATTGTACTCCTTTTCCTCTCCAGATAACGCAACAGTAAATGACTGACCTGCAACTGTCAAGAGAATGTCCTTTCCAGCTTCCCCCTCTGCCAAAAAGCTGACTGCATAATTACTTCCCCCCAGCAAAGCAAGCCCACTCTGTGAAACAAGCACTGGTTTACTTGATGAGGTTCCTTCTGGTGCAATTATTTTTAACTTCCTGATATTGTCTGTATTTGTTACAGAAATATTTGCCCCTGCCTGATTATCAATATCCCAGTATTCTTTACGGTCTTTCCCTTCCTGAAAACCTCCGTTATATACATAATTTCCATCTGCAAGAACTGTCTTTTCCTCCGGCTCATCCCCAGATGCTTCTGCTGTTTTTCTAATGGATACATTGCTAATATGGACACCTGCTATGGAACCGGCGGCTCCAAGATTAAATTCCAAACGTCCATTTGCATCATCTTTATCTTTCATTACAAATTGAAAAGTATATGTTTTATTTTCTGTCGACAAATCTACCGTTTTATCTTCCAAATAACGCCTATAACCACGGTCTGGCGCAGATACATCTACTTTTATTGTTCTTGCTGCATCTGCACTGGCATCAAAACTTAACTGGTACGTTGCTCCTTTTTTCAACGGAACATCCGGTTGAACGAGCTGGACACTATAATCTGCGGTTCCTTCTGCTGTCGTATTAATAGAAATTTGTCCATCCTTGATTTCCGCTGTTGCCACTCCGCCAAGAGCCGTTAGGAATTTCCAATCCTTATCATCTGTCAGATCCTCCTGCACCCCAAAGCTTCCATTATTAATGTAATTTCCATCTGCATCCGGATCTCTTAAAATAACTTCCTTTTCCGGCTTTTCAACATTTTCATTATAACTATCTTTTTGATACACTTTCACATAATCAATTTTAAAGGCCGCTTTTTCGATATCTGTAGTTTCATCAGGGTTTCCCGGCCAGTTTCCTCCAACTGCAAGATTTAAAATAATATAAAACGGCTGGTCAAATGGAGCCGGATATGTAATCTCTCCCTGCCCCTCTGTAACAGAATACCAATCGCTTTCTGTATGCATTAAGATGCCATCCACATACCAGTTAATTTTTCCAGGTTCCCATTCTGCACTAAAAATATGATATTCATCAGAAAAGCTTCTGTTCTTTAGGGTATATTTTCCTTGGCTTTCACTGTGTGGATTTCCGTAATGGATTGTCCCATAAGATGTACTTGTATCGTTTCCAAGCACCTCCATAATATCAATCTCACCACATCTTGGCCACTGCCCATACAAATTCTCATCGGCAGGCATCATCCAGAATGCCGGCAAAAATCCTTGTCCGGCAGGAACTTTTACTTTTGCTTCAAAAAGCCCATACTTAAAATTATGTTTATTTTGTGTATTCACTCTGCCCGATGTATAAGAAACTTTCCCATTTGCATCCGTCTTTTTTACCGGCTTCAATACAAGATTTCCATCTTCAATATAAATATTTTCAGAAGAATCTGTGTATTGCTGGAGTTCATTATTTACCCATCCCGGCTCATGCAGTTCAATGTTCCAGTCGTTTAAATTAAGTGAATCCCCATTAAACTGTTCTTCCCATTTTAGGGTATACCCCTTATGGGTCGCATCAACCGGTGATTTCGTCGGTGTAACCGAAGGATTGCCCGGCTGACCCGGCACTGCAGGTGACGGCGACGCAGTGGGAACCACTGATGGCTCCGTGGTTGCTGTTGCTTCTGGTGCTGTTGTATCCTCTGGCTGTGCTGTAATAGCCGGGGTTGTTTCCGGCGCTATTGTCGCCTCGCTGTCTTTCTCTGTTACCATTACCTCAACCTTTCTTGTCCATGTTTTTTTATAGCCCTTTATTTTTGCACTAACCGTCGCATGCCCGGCAGATATCCCTACAATCTGTTTACCTTCTACTTTTACGATGTTTTTATTTGAGGATATCCATTTTACCTTTAACTTATTATTTCCATATTTTTGTACCTGTACCTTTGTTTTTTGACCCTCTGCTATTTCCATTTTATGCCGCTTCAAATCAGGCGCCTTAACGACCTTTACCTTGCAGGTATATTTTCTGCTGCCTTTTTTCCATGTTATTTTTGTGCTGCCTGTTTTTTTAGCTGTCACAACACCTTTTTTGGTAACAGACGCCACTTTTTTCTTTGTTGTAGAATACTTGCCATCTTTCTCCTTTGCACCAACTATATTCAAGTCAATCTTATCTCCTTTGGAAATAACACAACTTGAAACAGATATTTTTCCTGCTGCCTGTACAGACAATGGCACTGAAGAAACAATAATTGCTGATGCCGCAAAAACTGCTATGCTCTTAAATAAAAGTTTTCTCATATAAAAACCTCCTATCTTTTTTTAATTTGTTCCTGCCTATGCTACTTTAAGCTTTTTGAGATTATAAACTATTTCCCCAATCTTATATACAACGCTGTATACAAAAATATCAAAATCATGCTATAATAGAACAAATATTACTACGATATAGATTAACCGATCTTGCAGATGAATAATGAAAGGAATATTTATGAATTTACGAAAAGAATGGTATGATCAGGAACTTAAACAAAGTGAAGAAGCTTTAACGCACCGTCCGCTAGAAGAAGAATATTCTTTCTATAACGCTGTCAGCTCTGGCGATATGGATTTTGTACAGAAAAATTGTGACCAAAATACTTTTACCAATCCAGAGGGAATGGGAATTCTGTCAACAGACCATTTAACCAATTTAAAATACCATTTTGTAATTACTGTTGCCATGATTACAAGGCAATGCGTGACAGCAGGAATGGAGTTAGAGCAGGCATACCGCTTAAGCGACTTTTATATCTTAAAATTGGATTCCTGTATGTCCGCCGAAGGTGTTTCACAGCTTCATCATAGCATGGCGTTGGATTTTACTGGTAAAATGGCACTTATCAAAAAAAGCTCTGTAATTTCAAAATACGTTATTCTGTGTATGGACTATATTTATAGCCATTTAAATACTAGAATTACCATACAAGCTCTATCTGAATATACCGGGCTTTCCCCCAGCTATATCTCACGGCTTTTTAAAAAAGAATTGGGAATTGCCATTAGTGATTATATCTTGGAGAAAAAAATAGAAAAGGCAGAAAACTTACTAAAATATTCTGATTACAGCCTAATTGATATTGCTAACTATTTAGCATTTTCTTCTCAGAGCCATTTTATCCAGACATTTAAGAAGGCGGTCGGTTTAACCCCAAGCAAATACCGCAACCAGTTTTACCATGCATCTTGGTAATCCCAGGGCATATCTAAGTTTCTAAACAAACATTAGGGCATTGCTACTGTGATCTGGTAACAATCCCCTAATGTTATTATCTAACTTATATTGTAAATGTCTTTATTAACCTAAATATACTTCAACTTGATGCACCCCATCCTGCATAGACAAAATCTCCTCCCGATAAAGAAATGCCGAATTTCCATCACAGTGAAACTCCAACTTCCCATCACATACTGCCTTCTTTATTGTATATTTTCCATAAGACAATTTCTTCGGATTTTGAAAAACAATATGGAACTCCTTTTCTGCAAACCTAAGCTGAATCTGCGCTTTTCCATGCTCATCAAACTGTTCCGATATCAATTTCGGGCTAATTACCATACTGCCATTTTCCCCATGCACCCCAAACACCTCTGTAACCATTGTCAACATATACCAGCTTGCCGCTCCAGTTAAATAATTATACAAACCCTTTCCTTCCCCATTAAAATATTCAGGAATTCCCGGATAGATCTTGCTCACTTCAAATTTTAAGGCAGTATCCGCAAGTGTTTGCAAAGCTTTATAACCTTCCTTTACAAATCCTCTCTTGTACAATGCATTTGCATACATTACCGTCATATGCGAAAAAACAGCGCCGTTTTCTTTTTCTCCATATGCAAACCCAAACATCCTGCCTAAATCAAATTTTTGCTCTTGAAAATCTGTATTTAAGCGGTACCCTCCAATCTCTTGAGCATACAGATAATGGTCTGCACTTTTACAGATTCCTGCCACCTGCTCATCTTCTGCTGTCCCTCCCATAATTGCAAATACCTGTCCAGTAAGTATCATTTTAGCACCATTTTCAAAATACCCTTCTACAGGCTTTCCACTATTATCATAATAACTATTAAACCAGCCTTCGGTATTATCCCCTTTTATCCACTCTGTCTTTCGAATATGTTTCTTCATCCACTCCGCCTTAGATTGCAAATTATCTGCCAGCTTCTGTATTGCAACCGGGACTTTTTTCCCGCTGACATTATGAATACAAGTTTGCAGATATTTCTGCAATAGTTTTTTCTTCGCTTCCACATTATTATAAACCTGGCTGTCATCTCCTAACAGAACCATCATCTCTTCCAACAACTCTACTTGCTCCCAGCCGAATTTATCCTCTAATAGCAAAAGAAGCTTAGCCATCTCTGTAAGGTTGCCAGCATATGCACAAGTAAATGCAACACTTTCACCATTTTCTGCCGCCATATCCAATGCATCGTTCCAATCTGCACCGCGTAACCTGATATGGTTATGCGCCCCAACCTCATAAAATGCACATAGATGCTGTAGAAGCAAATGCTCCAGAACACTTCCTTTATATATCTTTCCGTCCGTGCACCTCTGCTGTATCCCATATTCCGCATCCCACCGGCTGTCAAGGCTGCCTCCACGTTCTGCCTGCCCATCTTTAAAGTAGGAAACTGTCTCCTCCAATATTCCTGTGTCGCCTGTCTGGTCAATATAGAATTTTGTTGTCATAAATGGCCATACACCATGATCCATCCATACACGCGCAATCCCGTTGCGGTCTGCGATAAACTCCCCCTGCTTTGCACCTATAATGGTAGCATTCGTCCCATCTATCCGGACACCACCATAATTATCAAGAATCATCTGGCGCACTCCATCCGGATCCATAATCAATAGAGAAAGACAATCCTGCCACAGATCACGCCATCCCCTGCCTCCCCGACCATAATCATGGTGCGGCAAGAAGGAGCAGCCATAAATCCTTCTTAAAATCGGCTGAAAGCTTATCCAGCGCATTAAGCAGTCAAACCGGCTGCTGCTTGTATAGTATCTGACATTCACTTTCTCCTGCCAATATTTTTTTGTATCTCCCAGCGATTTCTTTACCTTTTCTGTTGTTTGATAGGCATCCAAAATATTTTCAATTTCCCCCTCATTCTCTGTAATGCCCATTACTACCGTAAATGTGGCACTTTCCCCTGAATTAAGGGTAATCGGCGAAAAACGTATACCTCCCAATGCTTCTTTTCCCTCATACCTGCTTCCTGCAGGTACTCCGTCTTCATTTTTTATCACTTTCCAAGGCTGAGCAAAACTTCCACCATCGCCAATAAACTCATCCGCCACCGGATAAAAATCTAATGGCTTCTCTCCTGCGCCAGTTATGCCGCAAACAAAATAGGTACAATGATTCTTTTGATGCCCACGCTCATCAAAAGAAAGCGTTGGCTTAACATATACTCCATTTTCGGTTGTTCTTATTCTATGAAGCAAAGATGTTACATGCCGATGATCCCTAATATTATCTGCACTCCGGCCAAAAATAGGAACCGCCGCTACAGGCACAATTTTTTGTGCCAAACTCCCCATATTTCTGATTTCTACATACATAATCTCCACATTATGCTTTAGTGGCACAAAAGAGGTTATCTCTGACTTTAACTGATATTTTGCAGACTGTCTTGTAACAGTCTGCCACATAAAACCTGCTTTTAGTTCACTTCTATCCTGTAATTCTGTAAATCTTTTGCTTTCTTCCTCAGCAGATGCCCCTACTGCAGACCATGCCCCCATTTCCGTGTGAAACCAGAAGTTTCTGCCAGAACGGTTATTATGAAGATTTTCCACACTGACCGGCTCCATTAAGAAGGTATTCTGGTCTATCTTAATATCTCCACCCAGATTTGGTGAAAGGGCGCTTTTCACCCCACCCTCTCCCGCTATCGGAAAGTACAGCCCGCTGTAATTCTCCGGTTGTTCTATGGTAAATGTCCCCTCCCTGTCCAAAAATTGAATTGCGTTTACCATCCTTGTTCCTCCTTGTCTTATAACTGTTTGATTATTCCCTTAATTCCCTAGTTTCAATATTCCAATTTGTATCGCAATCTCTTCTGCCGAGACCGTCAGTTCTCCGAAAGCTGTTAATCCGCCGTGAGTCAAACTGCTGCATTTCTTTTTCTCTTAATAATCACTTTCGTTTATTTTTTTACATTTTACTTAAAGCCGCAAAAAACGTATATCATATTTATAAAGAAAATATCAAATACATGCCATTATCAAAAAAACATCCATAGCCCCAAACTGTATTCCAGAATTGAACTATGGATGTATTACCTTAAATGTATTGTTTAAGAATTACTCCTTTACACCGCCAAGTGTAATGCCCGCAATAATATATTTTGAAAGTAATAAATACACAAGAATGATCGGAACGACTGCTATCATAATCATCATATATATTTTTCCCATATCAAAGTTCATATAATCGGCACCTCGGAGTGTTGCGATCAGTATCGGCACAGTCATTTTATCCTTTGACTGGATGATTAATGCCGGAACGAAATAATTATTCCATGAACCAACAAATGAGAAGATTGCCTGCACCGCAATTGCCGGTTTCATAATTGGCAATACTATCTTATTAAAAGTCCGAAATTCTCCACATCCATCAATCCTCGATGCTTCCACTAGCGACAGTGGAAGGGAGGACTGAAGATAGCTGTACATAAAATAGAATACAGACGGAGATGCAATGGAAGGAATAATAAGCGGCAGCAACGAATCATACATGCCCATATTCGTAACAAGACGGAGAAATCCCATCGCTGTAACCTGAGTTGGCATAACGAGAATTGCCATAATAAAAGTAAATGCTATTTTTTTAAATTTAAAATCATATGCATAAAGCCCATATGCCGTCAGCGATGAAAAATATGTACAAATTGCAGCCGAGCAACCAGAAACAATCAAACTGTTTAAAATGCCCCGAAACATCGGAAATGTTCCATCATTTGCTACACTTAAAAAATTTTTAATTAGATGGCCTCCCGGCAGTGCTGAAAATCCCTTCTGTAAGTCTGCATGCGAATGCGTTGCGTTCACCACCAGAATATAGAAGAAGAACAGACACATAAACGAAAGGATAACAAGCAAAACATGTGCAATAACACTCCGCAGGCTATCGGCTCTTTTTGATTTCATAAGCTATCCCCTCCTTGCCCTTTTTCTTAATTTAGCAGATATTCCCGGTTTATCTGAATTATTGCCATTGGTCATGCGGTACACAAAGAAACACAAAATACCACTGACAATAAACAGATAGACAGATAGTGCTCCTGCCATACCATAATTCTTACTCTTTAAATGACTGTTCAAGAACATAATCAAGGTCATAGATGTACGATCCGGGCTTCCCTGTCCATTTGTCAAAATCTGCGGAACATCAAACATCTGCAGCCCGCCAATAATAGATGTAATCAATGTGTATGCAAGGATTGGACGAATCAGCGGAAGAGTTATCCTAAAAAATCTCTGTATGCTATTGCAGCCATCCAATTCAGAAGCCTCAAAAATATCTGTACTGATTCCCATAATTGCTGCCATCAACATGATAGTCGTATTTCCGAACCACATCAAAAAGTTCATAAGTCCGACCAGTGATCTTGTTCCAAAGATAGAACCCATAAAATCGATTGGTTCCTTAATAATTTTTATAGCCATTAAAATCTCATTGATCGGCCCATTTGTTGAAAATAAGGTAAAAAACAACATTGCAAATGCTGATGCCATGATCAGGTTTGGTAAGTAAATTACGACCTTGAAAAATTGTTTTGCGTGGATTTTCAGCCGAATATCTACAAACCATGCAGCGAGCAGCAATGCTATTACAATCTGTGGGATAAATCCGATAACCCACAAAATAATAGTATTTCCTGCATATTTGAGCATATCTGATTCCAGTAAACTCACATAATTTTCCATTCCTACGAAATTCGGTCCAATTTCTTTGATTCCAGAGCGGTAATATTCAAAAAAACTGTATCGGATTGTGTCTGCCAAAGGAATAAAAGAAAAGATGAAAAAACTTGCAAAAAAAGGAAGAATAAAGATATACCCCCACTTCGCATAACTAATACTTTTACGTTTCTTTTTCACAGACCAGCACTCCTTTCTTCCCCAGAAGCTGCCATGCAGCCCCTAATGCATTATTTTGGCCACTGAATTTCTGTTATTTCCGGATAACGCTCCCTGATTGCCGTCTCAAAGTTTGTCTTTGCCTTATCAAAGGCTACTTTACCCTGGAAATAATCAGTAAAGGAGTTCTGGATTAATTCAACGCATCCCTGGTCATAAGCAGAAAGCGGTGCAATCTTGATATTTTCTGCAACTGGAGCAAAGTATTCAAAAGAATTCTGGCCGCCAAGGAACTCAGAAGCATATGTCTTATTATCTTTTGCCGCCTCTTTCATACCGCTCTGTGTATTTGTGTAATCTAAGTAATCTTTTGATATCTTTAACAGATTATCTTTATTTGCAGTTACTGCAAGAATAATATCTTTTACATGCTGCGGATTATCTGTTCCTGTGCATGCATGAACATAAGAACCTCCCCAATTGTACTCCTGCGGTGGATTTGTAACGGCCCATGCACCATTGTCGCCATCCCAGTTTGGCTTTAAAGTAAAATCAATTCCCCATGCCGGGAAAAGGAATGCAAATACTTTTGATTTAGAACCCATTGCCTGGTTCCAATCATTATTCCACTGACCCTTTACTGTCTTGTTCAAATAACCTGCATCCAACCACTTTTTCGAATTGTCTACCCATTCCATAATTTTCTGGTCAATCTTAATC
>Ga0224740_10403_pt1 | contig 12275 bp, 15 predicted proteins | sample LIM_E_Water_Bulk_FD_161634 | JGI IMG/M metagenome (GOLD analysis project Ga0224740, IMG submission 161634) | Enriched cells from gastrointestinal tract of the lab mouse from Pacific Northwest National Laboratory (PNNL), Richland, Washington... | ecosystem: Host-associated > Mammals > Digestive...
CAGAAAGTAGGGCTGCCAGATTTCAAAAGCAGTTGTTCCCTGCTCAATCATTCTTGAAGCCTGCCAACGATAGATAATAGGCGTTGGTAAAATACTGGCAAGCACTTTCATCACTTGATTTTCCGATGTGAATTGCCCTGTAAAAGCAAGGGAAAATCCAAACATTGTATAGAAGAATGTCAAAATAACTGCAAATATATAAGAGCGGTTAAATTTTACAATCGCAATTATAATCGGAAGTGTACCCGTGGCATATAGAATCGCCGTAATAACGGCAATTACGAGTTTGTTCCAAATATTGCCCAAATCAGTTCCGGCTATTATCCCACCGATGATTGCAGAGAACAATGTCACACAAGTGAATAAAAGGCTGATAAAGTATAATACTATGATTTTTGCAGTCGCAATTTTCCATGCCGAAACAGGAATAGCCATCAAATTTTTCAAAGTTGCATTATCTCTTTCCATGTAAAAAAGCATAGCCGATATAATGCCAAGTATGCAGGGAAGCATGACAGGGACAGCTATACAAGAGAGCATATCATATAAGCCGTCAAAAGCGTTCAAATCGCCCACATTCCCTTTTAGCACAAGTGCAGTAAACGGGATAGGAAAAAGCAACGCAGAAAATATTACGAAAAGGACAAACTTTTTCCGTTTCAATTTCCAAAACTCACACTTTACAAGATCAAGCAATCCCTTCACCCCCTGTTACACGCTTGAAATAATCTTCAAGGCTTTCTTCGCAGACATAGGCTTCTGACACGGTAAGCCCGTTTTCGACAAAGGCTGTTACAATTTCACCGGCAGGAATGTCTAAATTATGCAGACGCATCTTATAATCGTCCTGTATGGTAAACTGCGTTTCATGGAAACCCTGTTCTAAAATCCTTGCCGCCTGTGTTGTACTGGAAACGGTAAAACGGATATGTCTGCTGCTTTTTGCTTCCAATTCTGCAAGGCTTTCTTCCTCCAATAATGCGCCGTGGTCGATAATTCCTATATCATCAGCCAAAAGTGCAATTTCGGAAAGAATATGGCTGGAAATCAATATTGTTTTCCCTCTTTCCGTACAGAGGTCACGGATAAAAGAGCGCACTTCCGCAATTCCAATCGGATCAAGACCGTTAATCGGTTCGTCCAAAATCAAAAGCTCCGGGTCGTGCATAATGGCAAGGGCAATCGCCAATCGCTGCTTCATGCCAAGGGAATATTGGGAAAACAGCTTTTTGTCTTTATAGGGAAGTCCCACTAAATCAAGCGCACTTTTAATTGCATTACGGCTCGGCACTCCCCGCAGGGTTGCAAAAATGCGCAGGTTTTCTGTGGCAGTCAGGTTTGGGTAAAATCCGGGGGATTCAATCAGATAGCCAATCCGGGGCAGGAGCTTTTTCTCATTTGTGCGTAAAGGCTGTCCCCAGATTGTAACTTCCCCGGAAGTGGGCTGTGTCAGCCCAAGCAACATTTTCATGGTCGTTGTTTTTCCGGCTCCATTCCTGCCAAGCAGACCGTAGATGCGTCCTTGCTTTACATGGATATTCAAATCCGCAACGCTTTTCTGTGTTCCGTATTGTTTTGTAAGATTTTTTGTTTCGATTACATATTTATTCATTGAGAAACCTCCTTTTTGTATTTATCATTCTATCACGCTAACATTGCCAAAACCTTGCCGAAACCTTGCTTTTTTCATGCTTTTACAGCTAACAGAAATTTGACACACTGAAAAATCCCCGTATTGCTACAGGGATTTTGGAAGCAGTATTGTAAATATAGTTCCCTTATCAGGAGTGCTGTCAGCGGTAATTGTTCCTTTATGAGCCGCCACAAGTTCTTTTACAATAGACAGACCCAGTCCATTTCCTTTTGCAGACCGTGACTGGTCACATTGGTACATTCTTTCAAAAATATGTGGGAGATGACTTGGTGATATTCCTTTTCCATTATCTGCTAATGTAATCCGGGCTTGCTGGTCATTTTCTGAAATACGATATATTACTTTATTTCCTTTGCTATGGTTCAGCACGTTCTGGAGCAGATTGTTAAGGATACGGCTATAGGCATTTACATCTATACGCATAAGGTATTCCATTTCCGGAATATCAAACTCATACTCAAAATTACTGTTTTCTAAAACTGAAATCCAATCCGCTATAATGTTACGGGATACTTCATTCAAATCCAATAACTCAAAGCGAAAAATCTGTTCTCCGGAATCCAGTTTCACCCACTCAAAGAGATTTTCCACAAAATGCTTCAGGTAACAGGCTTTCTCAAATGCGACATGGACGTATTCGTCTTTTTCTTCTCCTGCCACTATCTTACTTTCTATTGCTTCCAAATACCCAACCAGAGAAGCAAGGGGCGTTTTGACATCATGGGAGATACTGGTCATTAACCGTTTATACGCCTGTTCAGACTGTTTTTGTTTAATAAGCTGTGTTTGGCTGTTCATTGCAATCTCGTTAATGCCATAGCAGATTTTTCTTGTCATATCATTTTTCTTAGTCAGCATACGGCGGTTTAAATTCCCGGATTTTATATCTTCAAGCGCTTCCTCAATAATAGACAATTGCCCCCGTACACGCCTGAGTTTTGTGAAAAGAAATAGGATAACCAACAAAGCTATGAAAAGTATAATCAATAAAAACAAATGAAAACTCATATCAAGCCTCCCTGTTAAAACGGTAGCCGACACCCCGGACAGTTAAAATGTAAAATGGATGCTCCAGGTCTGGTTCAATTTTTTTCCTTAATTTGCTGATAAATGACATGATATTACTGTCGTCAAAAGCATATTCTTCCGCCCAGACCTGAGTATAAATCTGCTTTTTTGTATATACCTTGCCTTTATTTGATGCCAGAAAAGAAAGCAGGTCAAATTCTTTTCCTGTAAGTTCAATTTGTTCATTCCCTTGAAAGACAAGGCGATTAAGGCTGTCAATCGTCATTCCTTGAAATGTCATACAGTCTGCTTCAGAACTGGCAACAGGATTAAGCAGGGTATATCGCCTAATCAGGGAATTTACACGTGCTATAAGTTCATTAATGCTAAATGGCTTTGTCAGGTAATCGTCCGCCCCCATACGCAAACCGAACACTTTATCTTCTTCATCGCTTTTTGCAGTCAGCATAAGAATAGGAACATTGCTTGTCTGTCTTATTTGCTGCAACACTTGAAAACCATCTAAATCGGGCATCATAATATCAAGAATAATAAGTGAACAGCTATCTTTATCTTCCTCCAATATCCGCAGTCCTTCTATGCCACCATTAGCAACAACCACACTAAGATTTTCCTGCTCAATACACTTTGTCATAAGCATACAAAGTTCTTTATCATCATCAATAATCAACACCTTATTCATGTCTTTTCATCCTCTCTTCTCTTATGCGGGCATCCGCTGGTTTCTCTGCATCTTTTGGTATCATCCAAATCCTACTAAATCTAATTGCTCCGGCTACTCTTTCCTCTAAACATAAACGTTGTATTCTCCGTTCTGAAATTCCCCATTTTAAAGATGCTTCTTTTACCGATATATATTCCATTTCTATCCCTCCATCTTTTATCCAATATTATACGTTTAAACGTCTAATATCAAGTAGAAACTCATTTTTTCTAAAAATTTAATAATTTGCGACACACCCTCCGGGAGTGTCGTGGGTAGAATAGTTATCCCGACTTTTTGATTATCCCGACCATTTCCGGAAAAGCAGATAACTACGGGCTTTTGCTCAAAAAAGGTCGGGATAACTTTTTCATAAAAGGCAGATATTTGACCGCCCGAATGCAGATGTTTTGACGCAAAAAGTCGGGATAATTATGGACGCTATTTCAGTCCATACAGCTTTTTCAAAACTTCCTCATCGCTGCATTTCATTTCAAGCACCACTTTCCCCGGCGGCATCTCCTCAATGTCAAAGATGCGCCGCCCACATTTCGGGTTCGGGCATTTCACCTTTTCCATTGACCACCGCCTCCCCGCACTGATATGTAACAAGGGAACCAGCCTGTCCCTGCCGGTTCCCTTTTATCATTTGTGCTTTATTGGTTTTCCTTCTGCTCCCCCGATTTGCCTAAAATTCATAACAGTTTTTACAATGCGGTATCGTTCATAACCCTTCATCTCTTACAAAAATGCGTTTAATGACCAAAAACATCAAATACCCGCAAACAATTCCTATCATGTTAAGAATAATATCATCAACATCAAAAATACCAAGTTTAGTAAGGAATTGAAAAATCTCTATCAACAGTATCGAAGCAAGGCCAGTAAAGAAAACACTTATCGTTGAACTGAATTTTTTGTATGTAACAGGCAAGAGAAAGCCAAACGGGATAAATGGAATTATATTTCCCAATAAGTTTTTTAGTGCCCACCACTGGGTAATGTACTCGATCTGAGTGGACATACTTCTGAATGGAATAAGATTATAGTTTATTGAACCTTGCATTGAATAGGTACTAATCCTATCAGTTAATTCATAAAATGAACCTTTGAACTTAACAACGACAAAGACAAACAATAAGGCAATATACACCCACCAAATTATTTTTAGTATTTTACCTTGTTTTCTCATTTTGAGCCTCCCATACATACATTTTGATTAACGAAATTTTTACCGCCCCTGCTCCCCGATTCCCCAATCCGCCGCCCTATTTTGGACTTTCATTTGCCAGTCTTTTTTGAGGAACCTATACACAGCGGAATCAGCTGTCGGAACTGACTCGTTGCACTTCAAAAAATACACCATCCCACGGAATGATCAGAGTGTTTTCGTCTTTTATATAAAAAGTATCACCAATGCCGCCTGCATTTTCTATAGCCACTACCTGAATAGAATCTTTGGAAATTCCCAGCGTTTCCAGACTAGTGCCTTGATAGATGGATGAAAAATCATCTGCGGTCAGAATGCTTTCGATATATTTGGGGGAATCCAGACGGTGCTCGTCATCATATATGGCATAATCTTTAAAATATTCAAAACGGGTTCCCACCAGTGCAGAGCAATCTTCCTCTGACATGGCACTGTAGGCACCAAAGGTTGATGAAGTTATCTGCCATGTTCCCAAATAGGAGCGTGAAGAAGATGATACATCTTGGGATGGGGCTACAGTTTCAGTTTCCACTTCTTCGGGGACAGACTGAGTGCTGGGGGAAATTTGGGATTGGTTGTCTTCAGCCTGTGAGGGTTGTTCCGTGTCCGGTTGTTCCGGCACAGACTGATTTTGAATTTCCTGTCTTGGTTCTTCCTGTGCCGGTTCTTCCTGTGCAGGATTTTCTATTGGAATCGGTTCTGTAACAGGAAGTGTTGACTGTTGCTGGCCGTTACTTCCGCATCCTGTTATGGTACAGGTTAATAGCAGTATAGAGCCAGTCAGTAAAACGATAGTTTTCCGATTTATGGCAGACAGGGGGAATTTTAACGAAAATTCTTTTTGAAATAATTTATTTGTTTGTTTCATTTGTTGTTACTCCTTTCATACCTATAAGTTTTGATTTATCGGTTTGCGCCGAGAAGAATTATACCATGCTCAATTATGAAAAACAATCCCCGTTCTAAGTCCGTTCCAACCGTCTGTACTACTGCGGCGGCTGTCGATAGGTTTTACGGTGGCTCTGCCCCCGCGCCCCCGACCTCTCCCAAAGAACAGAATAGAATGACCGCCTGATACTGTTTGCTGTTCGTATCAATGCCAGCCCTTTACGTCACTTACAACCATACAACGGCTTTTTTCTTTTGCCGTTGTACGGCAGATTTACAATACGGATATTTTACACAATTAATAAATACTCTTTTTGTTTTTACGGCTTAATCCGTTCAAAATTAAAACTGCAAGAACCATACAAACTATCAGAATAACTAAGCTGGCTGCTTTGTTTCCGATTGTTGCTTCATAATATCCTGAAAGCTGGAACACCGCAGTAATCGGGTAAACAGTTTTCAGAGTTTCAGACATACTTGCAAACAGACCGGCAAAGGAATAGATTTCAGTAAATACCAAAGCAAGCCAATACCCTTTTTTTATACGGGCTACTAATGCCACAATCGGTGAAATAGCAAGAAATACGCCAATACCATTTACAAAATAGGTAAAAAGGAAGCCCCATACTGTCTGAATAGATAATGTTCCGAAATGCATTATAGCTTCAACCGCAAAAGTAATTACAAACAGCAGAAGATAAATCAAAATACTGAAAACCATTGCAACGATCATTTTAACAACAGTCAGTTTCGCTTCATCTACTGGCACAAGCCGCAGTGATTTCAGAGTATCCTCCTGTTCCTCCCGGCAAATCATATAGCTGCCTAACAATGCAATGACAGCCGGAAGCACAAAAAAGGTTGCCAAAGACTGTGCGGCAGTCATAAACCAGCCAGCCCCATCTATATATCGTGAACCCTTAAATACAAACTGCCCCTCTGCAAAGACAATAACAGCAATCATAACCACTGCAAAGACAGCAATCCAAACGATTTTAGAATGACGAAGTTTTCGGCGTTCAGCCCAAAGTAATTGTTTCATACTATCCACCTCACTTTCTTTTTCCCAAAGCCAATATAGCCAACACCACTGAACCCGCACACCATATAGTAATACATATTAATGCCGCCGGAATATTAAGAGTTTGTGCCAAAACTACACCGGGAATATCACGCATGACAATGGCGCTCATACTGGATAGAGGGTGCAGATACATATTAACCATAAGCAGAATAAAACCAAGGAACGTATAAACCAGCGTTACGCATACTGGAAATATATAACTTTTTCCAGCAGCCGCAACCGCCAAAAGCGGCATTATGGCGAATGCGGTTAATATAGCAATTTCCATACATTTTTTTAGCAAGTAACAAAAACTGCCCCATTCAAATGTTATATAACCGGGAAGCATACCAAAAAGCACAGACAATCCGGCTGTGAGCAACATAAAACAAATGGAATAAGACAGTACAATAATAAATTTACTAAAAAAATATTCCGCCTTGCTAATTGGTATAATCCACAACTGTTTAAGCATATCATTTTGGTGTTCATCATACATAAGCATAGTGGAAAATACCCCCAATACGACAGGAAGTATAACCCAAGGCGTATAGCTGAACGCAGTCCATTTATAAAATTGTATTGTGTCTACACCTGCTTCCCTGAACCCACTAAAATAAAAGATTGCAAGAAATGGCATAAGAAGAGCTGCCAGCAGCATTAACAGTATGAACTTTCTACGATGCAGTTTTAGAAATTCTGTCTGTATCAATTTAAGCAATGCCTTCTCCCCCTGTAATTTTTTTGAAATAGTCCTCCAATGTGTCATTACATAATTGTGAACTGATAACAGCCACATCCTGCACTACAAGAGCCTTATTGACAGCCGCCATATCCAATGACGTATTATAAATCCGCAGGGAATGGTCATCCTGTACGGAATAATCTGTAACTCCGAATTGCCTTTCCAAAACAAGAGAAGTTTTCGGAATATCAGAAACTTGCAGAAGTATATATTTACTGTTTTTTCTTTTCAGTGTTTCCATGCTGTTTTCTTCCAGTAAGACACCGTGGTCAATAATGCCAATATCATCAGCCAACAATGCAATCTCGGACAGAATATGGCTGGAAATGAGGATTGTTTTCCCATGTTCGGTACTCAAGTCTTTAATAAAATCTCTTACTTCTGCAATGCCGATAGGGTCAAGACCATTCGTAGGTTCATCTAAAATCAACAGCTCCGGGTCATGCAAAATAGCATTTGCAATACCAAGACGCTGCTTCATTCCAAGAGAATATTTGCTGAACAGCTTTTTATCCCGGTAAGGGAGTCCGACAATATCCAAAGCATTTTTTACAGCATTGGGAGCAGCAGTGCCACGCAGCTTCGCAAATATTTCAAGGTTTTCCGTACCCGTCAGGTTTGGGTAGAAGCCGGGTGTTTCAATAATAGCCCCAATCCGGGGATATACCCGTTTTTCCCTTCCTTTGATATTTTGTCCGAACACATCTATTTCCCCGGAAGTAACAGGGGTTAATCCCAAAATCATTTTCATTATTGTGGTTTTGCCAGCTCCATTACGCCCCAGCAGTCCGTATATCCGCCCTTTTTCTACATGGATATTAACAGCATTGACCGCTGTCTGCTCACCATATTTTTTTGTTAACCGCTTTGTTTCAATCACATAGCTGCACATAATATTTCCTCACTTTCTTAGATTATCGTGGTCTTTCTAAATCACATAGTTATACAAGTTTTCGCTTGCTGAATAGTTGGTAAAAACTCTTCAAAATGTTTTCTTCTGTAAAACAATTACAGAAACGATTGTCGAAATAATGCCTATAGCCAGTAAAGAAACAGAACAAGTCATCGGTGATGCTGTTATTACTGCATTTCCTGTCCAACTGTTTACCATTTCAATAGCGGCAGGTGAAATGTGGGGATAAATTCCCATAACACTCGCCAAGGGGTGCAGTCCCATGAGCTGGGACGGGGCAAGCACAACAGGCACAAGATAAAGTAATACAGCCCCAATCGGTAAAATGTACCCTTTTGATAGCGTTGCTAAAAATATGATTGGGAGCATGGCAACCGGGATCAGCGCACCGCCAGCCAAAAACAATAGCCCCGCCTGTAGTATTGTTTCCGTATTCAAATCAGTAAAGCCGCCAGCAATTAATCCGCCAACGATACAGATAACAAAGGTAAACAGGCATAGCCCCAATGACATAAGGATTACAACCGCTATCTTTGAAAAATAAAGCTGTGCTTTGGAAACCGGAATAATCAAAAGTCCTTTTAATGTATCGTTTTTCTGTTCATCAAAGAACAATGTGGTGGCAAACATCCCCAACACAACAGGCAGAAACAGGCTTGTAAGGTTCTTAAATGCCAAAGTGTATAAGTCACCAAAGCTATCCATGAGAGGACTGCTTCTTGATATGCTGCAGGCACGCTCAACCGCAAATACTCCCAAAATAGCAGTAAGAATAAAAATACCCCAAACTGTCTTATTCCGTTTCCATTTCAGTATCTCAGTAAAGATAATTGTCATTGCCTTTTCCTCCTTTCCAATCCCTAATTATATAGCATTAACCTTGCCAAAACCTTGCCGTAACCTTGCTTTTTTCATGTTTTCCTCCAATGAATATACAAAAAGCCCTGTGCTGTTACAGAGCTTTTGGAAATAGTATCGTAAATGTTGCACCCATTCCGGGATTGCTGTCTGCTTTAATTTTCCCATTGTGAGCATTTACAAGTTCTGTCGTAATAGATAGCCCCAAGCCATTACCCCTGGCAGAACGTGAACTGTCACATTGATACATCCTCCCAAAAATGTGCGGAATATCAGAGGAGGAAATACCTTTTCCATTATCTGAAATGATAATTTCTACTTGCTGTTCATTCTCCAATAATTTCAAAGTCAATTTATTGCCGCCACTGTGCATAAGCACATTTTGAAACAGATTATTAAGAATGCGGGTATAGGAATGAGGGTCAATTCGTTAAAATCACATAACTCAAAATGAAAACCTGTTCTTTAGCGTCTAGTTTTACCCACTCAAATAGTGCTTCCACAAAATGTTTTAAGTGACACGCTTTTTCTACTGAAACATGGATATAGGCTTCTTTTTCTTCCCCAGCCACAAGACCATTTTCAACGGCATCCAAGTAGCCAAACAATGAAGCTAATGGTGTCTTTACATCATGGGAAAGGCTTGTCATAAGTCGCTTGTATGCCTGCTCCGATTGTTTTTGTTGGATAAGCTGTGACTGGTTCTTGACCGCAATTTCATTGATTGCATAGCAAATACGCTTTGTCATATCGCTTTTTCTCGCCAAAACCCGTCGGTTCGGATTACCGGACCTTATATCTTCAAGGGCTTCTTCAATAATAGATAATTGTCCTCTTACGCGCCTAAGTTTCGTAATAAAAAACAGGACAGCCAAAAGCGCTGTACAGAGAGCAATTAATAAAAATGAATTTAAGTTCATGTTATGCCGCCCTGTTAAATCGGTAACCAACGCCCCGAACAGTCAGAATATAAAAAGGGTGTTCCGGGTCTGGTTCGATTTTTTTCCGTAATTTGCTGATAAACGACATGATATTACTGTCGTCAAAAGCATACTCTTCCTCCCATACATGGGTATAAATCTGCTTTTTTGTAAACACTTTTCCTTTATTTGCTGCAAGGAAAGAAAGCAGATCAAATTCTTTTCCTGTAAGTTCCACTTGTATATCATTAACCAAAAAAAGACGGTTAAGGTTATCTATCGTCATTCCCTGAAATACCATACAATCCGTTTCTGTGCCAGAAACAGTATTGAACAATGTAAAACGCCGGATAAGAGAATTTACACGTGCCATAAGCTCGTTAATGCTAAATGGCTTTGTCAGATAATCGTCTGCCCCCATCCTTAAGCCGGAAACCTTATCTTCCTCACCGCTTTTTGCGGTAAGCATAAGAACAGGCACATTACTTGTCTGCCGTACTTATTGCAACACTTGAAAACCGTCTAAGTCGGGCATCATAATATCAAGAATGATAAGTGAACAGGTATCTTTGTTTTCTGCCAAGATATGCAAGCCTTCTATACCGCCGCCTGCGACAATCGCAGCAAGGTTTTCCTGCTCTACGCATTTTTTCATAAGTGCGCAAAGCTCTTTATCATCATCAATAATCAAAACTTTATTCATGTTTTTTCTTCCTTTCTGCTTTCAACCGGGCATCTGTTGGTTTTTCTGCGTCTTTTGGTATCAGCCATAGCCGACTAAATTTTGCTACACCCGGTATGCGGTTTTCCTCACATAGCTTTTGCACCCGTCTTTCTGAAATGCCCCATTTTTGTGCCGCTTCCGGGGCAGAAATATACTCTAACATTTTCAGTCTCTCTCGCTTTCTATAAGTTTTATCACCATAATTATATACGGTTAACCGAATAAATTCAAGAAATTAAATAATACTTGGTATTTCCCAAACTTCTTTATAGATAGATTAAAAAAATTTTTTGAGAAATTTTTCTCAAAGCTTCGTTAAAATCGCCTTGTACGGGGTTGTAGGTAGTGAGAGAACTATCAAGAGGGTTTGGGATACTTCCCAACAAGCAAATCTGTCCGGCAAGCTATACGGGCGGGTAGATTTACGGAAAAGGGTACTCTTTTCCTATGCTTGCTCCGAAACTTATTTTTTCTTTGGTAGTCTAATCTTATAATTGATATACTTCCACTAATACAAGAAAAACCAATGATTCTGTCATTAGTTTTGTCTATTTTCGGGGAATAAAAGCTCTTAGCATTCATCATGCTGAAATTAAAAGTGCGAATTACCCGTATTCTAATTGATTTTGCGATAATTGCGACGTATAATTTGTAAATGATCAAGGCACAAATGATGGGGGATTTTTATGGAATCTTTAAAAAATTATATTTATATGGATATGGTCGGAATAGATAGCTTGTTATCTCAAATCACATCAGAACTAGTAGAAACAAGCCATATTCAGACAACAAGTAGAAAAGCCGGCAATGCAAATGGAAGCATTGGGTTTTCGGAAGTTGTCAAAAAAATATTTAAGGCAGATGTAAGTGTTTCTGGTGAAATGGAATCTGTACAAACAATTGATAAAACCACAACACAACCTTATGAAGCAAAAATACAGCAGATTATTCAGTATGTCGAAAAGTGCGAAGTAGTATTGAAAAATAGGGCAGAAATACATAAAAACTATCAAGAGGATAAACAAAACTTTGTGTTACTTACAATGCCTTTTGATACAGATTTCTATCATAACGATTGGTTTAAAACAGTAGATTTAGCAAATCAATGTGGATATATTCCATTCTATAAAGGTGGAGATGCCACTAATAAATTTAAAGATACATATCAGTATGATGATTCTTATTATAAGACAATGGCTTTGAAAAAAATCAAGTTAACCATGAACCTAAGTATAAAGAAAATGGAACCCTTAGGTGGTTTCTCATCTCATTTGGCAACTTTATTTAGAGTAACAAAAGGAACAAATATTCGTTTGGGAGTATTTGGTCATGTATATAAATTAACGGAATCCGTTTATCAAATAAAACCTTATGCTGTATGGAGAGGTTGATATTTGTGGCTTTATTCTTGCTATGCTCAGAGCAATAAATAATGTGTAATAATTGCTGATTACCGACGAGACGTTAAAAGCATGGCACATAAGTACTGCTTGATATTGCGAATTGTGACCAGATTCTCCAACATACAGTCTAATACAAAACTGATATACTTTATCCGGCAAATTATA
>Ga0224740_10399_pt1 | contig 12239 bp, 12 predicted proteins | sample LIM_E_Water_Bulk_FD_161634 | JGI IMG/M metagenome (GOLD analysis project Ga0224740, IMG submission 161634) | Enriched cells from gastrointestinal tract of the lab mouse from Pacific Northwest National Laboratory (PNNL), Richland, Washington... | ecosystem: Host-associated > Mammals > Digestive...
CTTTCAGAATCGGAAAATCCGGCTCATGCATCAGTTCATACCCGCTGGACGGCGAGACGCCCAGCACCTTCGCTACCGTTGCCGCATTCAGGAACAGCGGCAGTTCATCGTAGCTCTTGTAGCTGGATTCTTTCATGTTGTACTTGCCCATCCTTTCTGTTGAGTCAGTTTTTCCTCTGCCCTTATGCGCTGACTCCCTCATCCATCTACCACAACCTCCAGAGTCCAAAAACGACATTTTATTTTTCATGTGCCGAAAAAATTTTTGCTGTATAAAAACTCACCCGCCAGAACTAAGTCTGACGGGTGATCGTAACGGAAGATGTTGAGGCTGATGACGAACTGTTCTATATGAGTAGGAACGGGGCTGTGCGTTCTCATTCAGAACGCTGAACGGTCTCAATACTTTCTGGAATCATACTGCCCTTCCGGAGCCATCTGACCCTCGGAGGTCCATTGGTACATCCGCCACTGCCAGTTGGGCGCGTGGAAGCCGGAGGCCAGTAGTTCAGACGGCAGGGTGTAGGGGTACTGCCAGCAGCTGCGCTTGTGGGCGGCAGTCACGGAAAAATTGTATAGCGAGACGATCTCCGGAAAAGTAGGCGTCGCTTCCCAGAACAGGAAACCCTCCGTGGGGCCGCTGACATCCTTCGGCAGAGAGAAGTTGGCGTAATAGCAAGCCGTTCCGGCGTTGTCCGTGTCAAACCGGAAGTTCAGCGGCATGGTATAAGCGTTCCCGGCGCTGTCCTGCCACTTCAGCACTCCATCCGGTATGGTGGTACGGACGGTAACCCCCTGGTAGTCCTGGGCGATCTGGACGCCCTCCATATAGCCGCCGGACGCCTCATTGGGATTCCAGTGCAGATAGGCCAGGTAGACCGTGCGGAACCCGTATTTCTCGTCCCGCACCGGAACCTCCACGGTGACAATGCTGGGCATCCCGTCAGGAAGGTCGCTTTCGTCATTGCGATACCCCTCCTTTTTCAGCCCATAGGCCCCCTCAAACCGGACCAGCTCGCTGTCGTCCAGCCGGCTCAAAATGTCCTCCGGGAAGCCAAGCTCCAGCAGTTCAGAACGGAGAGGAGAATCGCTGGCAGTTGTACCATATACCTGCGTCTGAACACCGGCGGGCAGGCGGGAGAACAGCAGCGGCAGGGCGGCGATGATCAGGAGATGAAGGCCCAGCCACACCCCCAGGGCCAGCCTGTTGGAGACGGCCATAGGAGCGGGCTGCATGGTATAGCCCGCCTGATCCAGACTTTTGCCAATTCTGCGCAGGCTCACGATCAGGCAGACCCACAGGATCAGGATGGGTCCCACCAGCAGCCATCCCTCCAGCCCAACGAGGGCCATCGGAAGCAGCAGAACCTCCAGCATGACCAGTCCTCCGGCAGCGGCGGTGCGGGGCTTCTGTCCGGCTTGATGGAATACCCCCTTCAATCCCTGCCACAGTCCGCCGACCGCAAAGACCAGAACCAGCTGAATCAAAACAGTCCACAGCGCATAGTAGAGAGGTACCGGGCCGGTAGTGGTGTTCCACTCCTGGCCGATCAGACTGGCAAGCCAGTGATCCAGGGGCGTGGCCTGGAGCAGTATAACGGTCAAACGCAGCACGGCGTACAGGGTGGCGCAGGCGTAGGCGAAGCGGAATCCGCCGTTCTCCCGCCGCAGAGGGGCCAGGCCCAGCCACAGCAGCGCCGCTCCAACCGCCGGCAGGATGATGTTCAGACCGAAAAAGTTGAGGGTGATGGTAATAAGTGCCAGCCCCCAGCAGATTTGACCAATGGGCTTTTTCCAGGGACGGGGCGGCGCCAGTTCGGACAGCTCCGGCGGCAGCTGGGCGGAGCCTTCATAGAGCAGACGGTCAAATTCATCCATGGATCACACCTCCCAGTTCTGACTGTAAATGCTTGCGGATGCGGTACAGCTTCCCCTCCACTGCCCGGACGGTCAGGCCCGATTCGGCGGCGATCTGGGCGATGGGCTGGTAGTAGTAATATTTGCGCAGGAACAGCTCCCGGTCCCTGCGGCCCAGCCGCTCCACCGCCGCCCACAGGACCCGGGCCGCCTCCGCTTTCAGAAGGGACTGCTCTGGGCCGTCGGCGGCGTCCGGCATGGCCTCATCCAGTGTACCGCCCTCTCTGCGGTGCTCATTCCCCCTGCGGCGGTTGAGGGCGGCGTTTCGGGCCAGATGGGTGAGCCAGGTGGTCAGGGCGGTCCGGCCCGGGTCGAAGGTGCCGATGGAGTCCCACACCCGGAGCAGCACGTCGGACAGGCACTCCTCCCGATCCCGCTCGTCAGGGAGGATGGGAGTGATGATGTGTGTACGCCGTCTGGAATTGCTCCATCGCCCCATTCTGCCGGTTTTGCAGGGCGTGAACCAGCCGCGTATCCTCCACGATGACTCCCTCCTTTTTGTTCGTATGTCCTACTATACACCGGAGACGGCAAAATCCTACAAAAATTTTCCGCAAAATTAAGAGCACAGAAAATGCCTGCCCGCTCTCAATGGAAGGCGGGCAGGCATTAGACGCTAAAGACTGGAAACTAACTCATATTTCTGGGATGCTCTCAGCGCCAGGTATGCGGGAGAAACATATTCTTTATGCCTCCACTCTTTTTCCTGCCGGTAACTGCTATCATGGGTGCTGATAATATAATCGGTTAATTCTGTATATGGCGCTACCTTTTTTACTGTACGGGCTAATCTGTTATAGGTTTTCGTCAGGCACTCCGGTCTGGGAATATACTCCCTACTTTCATCATAGTATCCAGAAATTGCAAACAACCGGCTTCGAGTTATTTTCTTCGCTTCGTCATAAACCAAGGAAAAACCTGCTTCTATTACCGTATTGCCAGCGGCACTATAGCCGACCAAATTCCCGTCTTGGAATGGTATCTGCTGCTCCATCAATGCACCCGCTTCTGGCAAGTAGAAGTAATAACGATGCTGATTTTCTGTAACGATGTCCAGCGTCTGCCCATAAATCAGTTTTTCAGAAACGGGCTTGATAATAACACAACCACAATCTAATGCCGCCTGTGCGATCTGCAAAAAATCTGTGTATCCCAGCCAATAATTGATTTGCTTACCCACGTTTAAGCTCTCCTCAGTTGTTTTCCTCGCACCACTTCGCAATCTCCCCAATCAGCTCCAGCGGGAGCGGCTTGCTGTAAGGGAGTTGGATCGTGCCCTTGCTGGTCTTGTACTCCGTCAGCCGGTCGGCAAACGCCTCCACGGCCTCCGGGCCGGGATACAGGCCAACGTGCCGCTTGGAGGCCGCGAACTGGATCAGGTTGCGGCCCTTCCAGCAGGTGGGCATACTCCAGGAAATCTTCTCCTTGGCCTCTGGGATGCTGGCCTTGATGGCGGCGTTGATCTGCCGCAGATAGTCCTGCGCCTCCTCCGGCTGGGCGGCGATATACTCCTCAATCGTCGCCGGAGGTTTCCCGCAGTAGTGGCTCTGGTCCACATTTTTGAATGATCGCCCGCACTTGGGACATACCCACATGGCTGCTTCCTCCTATTTCCGCAGAATCTTCTCCATCGTCTTTCCCTTCGCCAACTCGTCGATCAGCTTATCCAGGTAACGGATTTCCCGCATGAGCGGGTCCTCTACCTCCTCCACCCGGACGCCGCAGACCACGCCCTTGATCAGCACCCGGTTCGGATTGGGCTGGGGTGCCTTGCGGAAAAAGTCCCCGTAGCAGAGGCCGGCGGGGCGGAACGCCTCCAGCTGCTCCGGGCTGTACCCCGTCAGCCAGCAGATGACTTCATCCACCTCGGCCTTCGTCCTGCCCTTCCTGGTGGCCTTGTCCAGCAGAAGCCCGTAAACTTTCCCGAAATTCATTTGAAACACTTTGTCGTTATTCATAATGCATGCGCTCCAGATAATGATATACTATTTTACCACATCCTATATTGTTTTGCCAAGAGTCGGCCTGAATCTTGCGCGGGTCAACGGAAAGGGTTTCATTCTTTGTTTTCGGTTACGCAATATCTGAGCAATAAATCTGTGGCCTTCGGCGTTATATTTTTCTGCCTGTGCTCTGCTTTCTGCCGTCACGAGGAGGTTGTCGTCAAAGCCATAGGGCTAATATCATCCTCCGGCTATGTTAGAAGCACGTTGGTAATCCCGCTTGGCGGCAAAGCTCATGCCGGGCCGGTAGTTCCCTGAACAATCCTTTAGGCTTTTTGTCAAGAGGAACTTTTCAAGGGATGGGAAAAATCAGGCGGGAAAAGCCCCGTGGACGGTTAAAAGCCGTTTTCGGGGGTGGGTAGTATAAAACCCTTACCCCGCCCTGCATCGGGGCTTGGAGCGCCCCAGGAAGCCGTATTCATGGGAGTTTGGGGGCTGTGCCGCAAGCCTAAATGTCCACGCCCGCCGGTTGTGCGGTGGGCGGAATGGATGTAAAGCGGTGATTGTTTTCGTCAGGGAGATGTGCTATACTTAAAGTCTAAAAGTACATCACCGCCCTTGTGCTGGCGGGGGCCTATGTCCTGCTGCTGTGTGGTGTGTTTTGGTGAAAAAAGCAAAGAGAGGTTCGCAGGTATGGCGAGACAGAAAAGGCAATTACGAAAGAGGGCCGCGCTTACCCTGTCGCTTTTGCTCCTGCTCGGTTCGCTGGCAGGCTGTGGGGGCAAGCCGCAGGAGGATGCGTCCGGCGCAGACGGGCCGACAAATACATACACGCCCCCGGTAAATGAGGACGGTCAAATCGTCATTACTATGCCTAAGACACTATTGGGAGGAAAGACCGCCGAGGAACTGGAAGCGGAAGATAAAAAGCAGCGTCCAACAGTGGCCAATCAGGCGGTTTACAATGCGCTGCTGGCAAATGAGGATGGCACTTTCAGCTACTATCTCACAACGGAACAGTACCCAAAGCTGAAAGCGGCGTATTATTGGCTGGGCTGTTTGCGTGACCCTGTTACCACTGAAATTTCGCAGGAATTTGTAACGGCGGCGGATTATACAGATTTGGATGAAAACGGAGTCCCTTGGGGGCTTACAGTTTCGGTGGACGCCGAGACTTATCACTCTGTGGAAATATGGTACTCTGCTGTGGTCACGGTTGCACCGGCGGTCATGCTGGGGCGGTATCAAGTATTATGCGGGATTTCCGGTGATGAATGGGCCGTCCATGTGACCGTGAAAGATGCTGACAGCGGCGAGGTGATTTCAGAACACGACTTCCCCACCCGTGGCGAGTAAATGTCCACGCCCGCCGGGGACGCTCCTGCCCTTATCCTGTTCTTTGGGAGAGGCCGGGGGCGCGGGGGCAGAGCCACCGCAAAACCTACCGTCAGCCGCCGCACCAGTGCAGACGGTTTTGCCATTAAAATGAAGCGGACGAAAGCGGGGGGCAGGATTGTCAAATCCTGTTCCCCGTTTTCGGCGGCGAAATGGCAACGGCAAAAATCCAGACAGTCAAGGGGGCAGAGCGGAGATTTTTTGCGAAGCAAAAAATACTACTCGGCCTTGACGGTCTGGATAGGCGGAACGGACATGATCGCCGATTGCTTGCGGCGGAAAAATCTGCTATACTTGGGGAAGCAAATAAAGAGGAAGTTTTTGAGGAAACACAATAGTGTCAAAAAGTTTCTGAAATGGAAGGAGCGTTCAATAAAGTGAATGCCGCAGATATGCTGGAAAGAAAGATTGGTTTTTCACTTCCGAGTGACTATAAGGATTTTTTGCGTCAACATCCGGACGGCGCAATTTATTACCCCAAAGTCATTCAAAAGGGCGAAGCGTTTTTCTCATTTTGTGATATGACAAAAGATGCAGGGGATAATGAAAGGTGGCTATGGGAACCAGATGATGGAATAATTGGACAGGTAGAAATCAAACTTTTCAAAGTCAGTGAAACATATAGTGATGTTCCAGAGAGCGATGGAAGTTGGAAAATGAAATGTGTCTGTATTGGCAGTATGAATGATAATCGCTTGTTAATTCTTGACTGCTTGACTGAAGATATTTATTGCTTGGAACATGATGAACTTTTATTCAGTTTTGATAGCCAAGAGGATTATGATAAAAAGATGCCTACGAAAGCCGTTTGTTTTCCTGATTTCACGAGCCTTTTAGACTGGTGTACTGGTGGCTGGGTTTATGATCCCATCGAAAGTAGCAGACCTTATGTGGCAAAATGGAAGCAGCGGCAAAAGAATTATCCTAAAAATGTTATATATTTGTGAGTTGAAATAGTGCAGCGGGGTAGATGTAGACATTCCCCGCCGCCCCGCCTGTTACCGCTCCATATTCTGCGCCCTGCGGGGCTGCTGCTCCCGCTGTTCCTGCCGCAAGATGTTGTAAACGCTCCTGCGGATTTGCTCGGCTTCTTTCACTTCCTCTTTCAATGCGAGATACCGCCGGTTGAGCGTTTCCCGTTCGGCGGTCAGCTTGGCATACTCCGCTTTCCATGCCTTTACCGGCAGGGCGGTCTTGCCGTTCATCACGCCTTTCAGATAATCGTGCGCCGCCGTGAACAGGATTTGCTCGGCCTCGGTCAAATGCTTTTTTCCCTTATACTTGAAATAAATCTCGGCCTGCTCGATGTGCTTTTTCAGAGTGCCTAACCGCCGGTCAATGGGTTTCAGTTTGTGCTGAATGTCAAGCTGTTCCCCTATCATAGACTTGAATTTTTCATCAAGCCCCGCCATATCCATGATGTTGTTGGCTTGCAGGAAGTTCAGCATTTTCGCCGCGTCCTTGAGGTTATAGATGGATTGGGAAGTCTGCGATTTTCCCTCCCGCGCCCTGCGGGACAGGATGCCCTGGATATAGTCGGCAAGAGTGGGCGGCTCGGTGTTCTCCTGTTCCTCTTTCAGCCACTTTTGCAGTTTGGCGATACGGGCTTTCAGTTGCCGGAGTTTCTGATTTGTCACTTCGATTTCCCGGTTCAGATCGCCGCGCTCGGTGCGGATGCCGCGCTTCTCCATAGCGGAAGCGGCAACGCCTAAATGGACGGTAGGTATCTGGTCTATCCCTTGCCGTTCATAACTGCGGTGGTCGATGCGCTCGGCGTGTCCGTTCTGCTCCAACGCCTGATTGCAGAGCCTCGCCCATGCCGCCCTCCATTCTTCCGCTTTGGTCTGCTCGTTCCAGTCGGTAGCGGGAATGGATTTGCATTTGTACTGCCGCTTTTTCGGGTCATAGATTTTCTTGCCCTGCGGGTCAAGAATGTACTCCTTTTTCTGCTTCGCTCCCCACGCGCCGTCCTGCTGGATGGGGCGCATTGTCAGCATGATATGGGCGTGGGGGTTGCCGCCGCCCGTGTCGTGGATGGCAAAGTCGGCGCACATTCCCGCATTGACAAACTGCTCTTTCACATACTCGCGGACAAGAGAAATGCCCTGCTCCCTTGTCAGTTCACGGGGCAGGGCAATTTCAATTTCTCTCGCAAGCTGGGCGTTTTTCGCTTTCTCGATTTTCTCCACGGCGTTCCACAAAACCGCCCGGTCAGAGAAAGCGGCGGGGGCGTGGCCGGGGAGTAAAATCTCGGTATGGACTACGCCGCCCTTGTGGGTGTAGTCGTGGGTTTCCCCGTCAAAGTCGTTGGTGAGTTTCTCCCCCGCCCGGTAAGCGGCGGCGGCAACGGCGGACTTGCCCTTGCCGCGGGATATGATTTTGATACTGCAATGGTAGATTGCCATGGGCTGTCCTCCTTTCTGCGGGTCGTTCCCCCGTCCTTTTGTGCCGAGAGGCACAAAACGCCGTCTGCAAGACCGCACATACCACATTCATGTGGTATATAAGTGCGCCCTTTTCAGCAAGGGTAGGGGCGCAAGCCCGTTACCCTTGCGCCCTTTTCAGCAAGGGTAGGGGCGCAAGCCCGTTACCCTTGCGCTGCGCCCCCGTTCCGGCTCCCATTTGCACCGCTCCCCTGTGCTGGATGGGCGGTTTTGGCGGCAGTTGCAACGAAAAACGCTCCTACCGATTTTGGCAGGAGCGCATCATACGGTATTTACTTTCAGAGAGGAAATGTGATATAGTATGCACAAAGGTCAATCGTAGGGGGAACTTGGAATGAAAGTGTACTTTTATTCTGATTTCGGATATATCGTTTGTGCTGAAACAACTATGGGGAATACTCCTATGCGAGTAGTTATAAATCCTGTTACTGTGTTGAAAAGCAATGTAACGATTGCCGCGTTGGGAAGTGCAATTTTTAGGAGTTTGGAGCAATCAAGAAATGCACAACCTGTCAGCAGAAAAGAAATAGATAAATACTATTTTTGGCAGGTTTCTGGAATTAAGGGATTTGCGAGTTTTAGCAAAAAGTTCTCATGTATAACGATTAGGGAAAAGGGAAATGTTTTATATCTTTCAAAACTGGTTAGAGAAAAGGATGGGAGTTATACAGAGCCAATTAATCAATCTCCAATGGAGATCTCCGCTAATATAGCAGCAGAGCGGCTTGGCGAGATCGTTTTTAATCTATTCCTTGGAAGTAGCGAACAATGCACTGAAACTACGATGACTTTTGAAACTGTTCACAATCGCACAGTTACTTACCGCAGACCATCCGATGCCTACTTGGATTGTGGGGATGGACATACGGATGCGTATCAAGTTTTTTCCCTTGAAGATGCACCCGAAAATCAGATTGCCTTTTTAGTTGACAGTGGATATTCGGAATTGAACGAAAAAGCTATCAAAATGAAATGGCAAAAACAATATGGCAATCTTATAGATTTCTGCTTTTATTCAGTTAGCAAACCTCCCTTGTTGTGTAAGGCAGTTGGCAAAACAGCTTTTGCACAGATACTCTCTTATCTATATCAGGATGGCGATGGAACAATGGAAGTCATAGCCTTAATAGATTTGCGGCAATCTAAAGGAACACAGGAAAAGGTCAGCGCAGATTTTGAAATGATGGTTCACTCGCTACTGTTTTCATAGCACAGTCAGTTAGTTTCCTCCACATCGGATAATTGCAATTCTTCCCATTCGTAGTCCCGCCAGGAATCACCCCAAATATGACTCCGGCCATGACAATAATATCTTTCCTCATTCACAGGAAATTCATCGTAGTGTTCGTCTGGAATTTCCCCAAAAATCTCTTGGTTTGTATAGTAAACATGAAAACTGAACCCATATCCTTTTTCTCGGATGGCCCGGATTGCGTTTGACATATCGGTATCTCTGTTTTCTATCGGTGCGGTGGTATAGCAAGTTATTCCGATACAGCTATCCTCACCTTGAAAGGCCGCTGACAGCAATTCAGCCGATGTGGTGTCCTTAGTCGTGTACGGCGGAGCATACCAATACGGTTCAACTGAGATTTTGAAATTTTCATAGATGTCAGCAAGAATTTTTTCTATGTCCTCCTTGATTTCGTCCCGGCGGAGAAACACGATATAATTATCTACGATACAGCCCTTTTGTTCCAAATATTTAACATGGAAACTCCAATCTGGATGTTCCACGGAGAAAACTGTCCCATAGTTATCCATCGTAAATTCTTCGCCGTATTTCTCAATCATGTGGTCTAAGCGGGGCTTGTATCTGTTATACTGCGCTTCGTCCAGCCGTTCCCACAAGGGCTTATCTTCTGTATGCCGACAGCCGGTGGTCAGCACCAACAACAAGGACACAGCAAATATAGCAAAGCATTTCCGGTATCTCATGGTGCGCCCTCCAATCTGCAAAATACTACGGCCTCATTATAGCATACGCAAGAGAAGATTTCCACTGGTATTGAGCAGTAACGCCCAGCGAGGCCGGGGGCAAGGTAGTCCTCCCGGCCTCCCTCCACAAGCCCGTTACCCTTGCGCTGCGCTCCCGTCTACGCCGCCCTCCTGCGCTGTCTGGGCAGTTTTGGCGGCGGGCTGGGTGTTACCCCTCCCCGCCGTTCCCGCGCCCTGCGCGGGGGCTGTGGCGGCGTTCTGTGCGGTCAATCCGTCCAGTACGCGGCGGCTGTGTTCGGTGGCGATGGTCTGCTCCACAAAGGTCTTGAACTGCTCCTCGGTCAGCGGGATGGTGTCGGGCAGCAGCTTCTCGATAAACCCCATGCGCTTGCAGAGGCGGTTCGTCCTGTCCTTGCGCTACTGCTCTTTCTGCTCCTGGATAAGCCGCTTTTTCTTGTTTTCAAGCTGCTTGATTTCTTCCTCAATGCTTAATCTTCTCAATTCGGACTGTGTGACACAGCGCCCCAGGGGCAACACCGTCCCCACCCGTTTCCGGCTATTTTGTGCAGGACATCACCGACACCGCTACTGACAAAACGGATATGGTTCTGATGGTTGAGAGCCGCTGCCAGTACCACTCCGGCCTATGGCTTTCTGTCATTTTTTTGCGATAAGCCCAGCCCGGAACGGTCAAGGACTCCACTCTGTCCCCTTGACTGTCTGCATTTTTGCCGTTGCCATTTCGCCGCCGAAAACGGGGAACAGGATTTGACAAGGTTGATGATCTCCAGTCCTTTCTTTCCCGCATAGTCCACTGTATAGGCCGTCCCGCCGTTCTCCTTGTTGAGGTAGCAGACACACACGCTGCTGTTGTCTACCAAATGGCGGTTCCGCTTGTGCATACAGCCTTGGGACTGATAAAGGGGTTTAATTCCTTGTTTACTGGTACGCAATATCTGAGCAGTAAATCTGCTCCCCGGTGTTGTATTTTTCTGCCTGTACTCTGCTTTCTACCACCATGAGAGAAGGCCATCCAGCTTCCTGGACGGCCCTCCTTGAGTACTATTCTCTTATGCATAGAAGTTGACGCTGTTGGGTATCCCGACGAACATGTAACAGTAGGTGATGCCATCGTACTGGGTCACGCCTACGCCGATGCAGTCACATCTGGAGTCGATCATCGTCTCGAAATGGCCAGGAGAGTTGATCCAGTTGTCGACAGCGCGTTGGGCTGCGTCGGCTGTGCCGGTGAACACGGTGAGGTTGTCACCGAAGCCATAGGGGTAACCGGCGTCAACAGCGGCTTGGCTTTCCTCCAGGGCGTGATGCCATGTGTAGCGCCGGTCGGAGCAGGCTTGGGCGGCATTCATTAGGGCCTCGCTGACCGGCAGTTCCGACACTCCGTTGTCCTTTCGGGTCTGGTTGATGAGCCAGATCATCTCCTGCCGTATCTCCAGGTTGTCTGTCAGGCCGGCGCTGTCCCCGCTGGCGGGGGCTTCCGGCGCAGCGGGGGCTGCGGAGCCAACCGTCAGTATTACGGTCCCACGTTCTCCAGCGCTGTTGGAGACGGTGATCTCTGCGATCCCCTCCGCTTTGGCAATGGCAACCCAGAAGGTCAGCACCTGTTCCACCGCTACCGTGTCTGGGTTGCTGGAAGTCACAGTGTAGTTTGCACCGCTGGGACCGATGATGAGTCCGCTACGGTCTCCTACCTCCAGGGTACTTCCCTTGTAACTGCTCACCCGGACGGATTTGTCGGGCGTTTCCGTTGCCATGGCGGGGACAGTGAGGACAGTTGTGAGGATAGCTGCTGTCAGTGTGGCGGCAATGCGCTTTTTCATGTTGGTCATACATTTTCCTCCTAATTTTCAGTGTTTTGTGGGGCTTTTGCAAGCAACACAATACCGAAATAGGAGGCGAAAGTCGATAGAAAATTGCAATTTAAAACGGAGAAATACAGAGGTAAAAATCGAGCGGATTACACAGCGTTTCGTTGTGTTTATAGGGTGCCTCTTCCGGAGCGTCGATCCTCCTGACCACATAAACAGCCACAGACAGATGTGGAACACGTGGAAACACTGTTTTCAAAGAGTGCCGGAGAGTAAATGAAAAGGAGTAGAAACGGCTATAAACTATCAAAATTTGTCTAAAAAATCTTTGCAGACCTCTTTGCAGACACAGGTGCACTCCGCGAGGCCCTTGTCGTGGACTGCAGTTTCCTTTCCGCGTCCAACCCATAACCTAACCCAAAACAGGGAAAAACAGAGGAAGAAACGATAGCTGCTTCCAAGTTGCGGGGAACCCCTTTTCATTTTGTGGAAGCTGTGGTATACTATCAACAAGCAAGGAGGTGGGCAGATTGCGTGTATATCTCGATATGTGCTGCTATAACCGCCCCTATGACGATCAGTCGCAAATCAAGGTGTCCCTGGAGACCCAGGCCAAGCTGCACATTCAAGATTTGATTCAGAAAAAACGCCTGGATTTAGTCAGTTCTTATATGCTGCGATATGAATGCGGACAGAATCCCTATGAGATGCGGCGGAACGCAAGGGTAACGGGCTTGTGGAGGGAGGCCGGGAGGACTACCTTGCCCCCGGCC